>Ga0307942_1000310_pt1 | contig 32196 bp, 36 predicted proteins | sample OrgLakmetagen175_FD_201846 | JGI IMG/M metagenome (GOLD analysis project Ga0307942, IMG submission 201846) | Saline water microbial communities from Organic Lake, Antarctica - #175 | ecosystem: Environmental > Aquatic > Non-marine Saline and Alkaline > Saline | place: Antarctica: Organic Lake... | reverse complement strand
ATCCCCCCCCCCCCCTCTCTATCTCTCACTCTCTCTCTCTCTCTCTCTCTCTCTCTCTCTCTCATCAAAGACATTGTGCACACACTAAATTCAGTCCAAGAAACGATGTAGATGCACGGGCAAGCCACATAATAGAGCAACAACATCAAGCACTGGCCAGCCCTGCAAACAACGCACAGCACCACAAATTATTTGGTGCACGTAAATCTGATCACACATATACATACACGCGCACACGCACACACACATGAACACATACACACACACATGTTCACACGAAGCCATGTACGTACCTGTTAGCACGGAGGCCACTGCAGTGCCTGAGTGGAGCATGCACTCTGCAAGCAGGGACCCAGGGCGGACAGGCGCATCCTTCCCCACTGCTGCGCAGCATGCATGTGTGTATGTGTGCTGTACGTATTATGCACGTGTGCGTGTGTGTGAAGGCCTGTGAGCTTGTGTACATGAGTGTGTGCGCGTGTGTGCGTGCGTGTTGCTGCAGTGTGCGACGGCATCTGGTTGAGTACTCTACGCCTTGAGTACTCTACGCTGGCAGTGATCCTGGTAGACAGGTACAGGGCCTTTCGATCTGGGTATAGGTACTCTCAAACAGTTAAGACAACTGCCCCAAGCACCCTGTCAGTTACGCTGCCAAGCCTGTCCATACCAGACATGCGCCCTCCAGTACCGTCACCAACTCTCAACAAAAGCCGGTTCTAGGCCAAGCCTGTCACCCTCAAGATCCCCTTTGGAAATTACCCCCTCTCTATGGTGAAGTGTTGTACAATGCACACTCTTAGGGTTGGCCAGAACTGTATATATTTACGTCGTATATGCCTGTATATTTCGTGACTTCCCTGCCAAAAATGACGTATACGTACCGTACCATGCACGGCGCCAAAGCGGCTACTTTTCCTTCACGTGGGGAATGATTTCACTAGTACTCTGTTTCCTTGCTGACAACCACAAATTATACTGTGTACAGGCAGCTAGCTGTCTATATATATATAATGCGACAAGCTTAGTAGGGAACCCTCCTCAAACACACAGAGTGAGTGTTTATAATCCTGGCCAGACCCACGCACGCCTTGCTCACATGATGCCACGTGAGAAAGGCTGGCCGGAACCGTATGCAGCAGAATCGTAATACTTCAATATGTAGACAAATACTGCACAGACACAAATGTTTTGTGTCAAGGTACACCCCTGAAGTATGCTTGTGACCAAACCTTGCATGTGCGCTTTGTGTGCCCTAACATTTTTTGAACTTCCTGGTGAAGAAAACCGGACATACACCAAATATTAATATGACCATATGGCATGTTTGTGTGGTTCTGGCCAAACCCATACAGGTAGTAAGCGTAAGAAAAGCTGAAATATAACATACATAAACACATGCAATATCACACAAACGGCCCACATGCCTACCAGGAACGGCGCGTGTGTGGGTGCTGTGAAGCTGCGCCGTCAAAAAGCCGGTGTTGAGGCTCCACAACAAAGACAAGACGGCAACTTTGGACACATCCGTATCAAGCTTGGACCTGCAGCAAAAACAGTGCTATGTATGTGTGTTTGCGTGTTTGTGTGCGCATGTATGTACGATGTGTGTGTGTGAGTGTGTTGGAGTTCTTATGCATGCTGCGTGATTGAGGAGGCATGAGTGTTTAAGATTTGTTTCGCAAGTGGGTGATAGTGCAAGTGTGGGCGCATGATTGATATAAGTACGCTTAGCGCAGAAGTTGGAAGTCAACTGCAAGTGCGCAGGCACAAGCACATACACACAGATGCATACTTGTAAGTGTTGTCAACCAAAACGATCAGGACGTCACCAAAATTCCTCAAGGTCAGGGTTTAATGAAGTCTATGTATTAACGAGTACAAATGATTAAGCGATTAAGCTAAAATCAGAGACCTTCTCAATTCGTGTGTGAGATGTGCTTGCATGCGTCTCTCCTGTGTGTAATAATTCACACACACACATTACTCATACATAAGCCCATCCCTTTCGGCAAAACACTTCATGGGTTTTTGAACATGACATGCCAGACATTGCAGACGCAACAAAAAAAAACACCAGACATGCACACACACACCTGAGCATTTGCATGAAGGGCTGCGAGGCTGGCACATTCTTGGGGCCTGCACGAGCACCAGCGGCATGCCGCACACGCTTGCTGCCCGCTCGCGCTAGGGTGCCAGCGCCCTGCAGCCCTGATGGCCTGTGTACGTGCGTATGCGTGTATGTGTGCATGTGCATGTGTGTGTGCGTGTGTGTGTGCGAAGCCCACACGCTATGGCTGCCAGTGCCACGGGGGCACGTGGGAATGAGGCAGATTGTTTTGAGAACGTGAGACAGTTTGGCACACATACACACACACACACATCCAAAAGCCAGAGTAAATTCATTAACTTGCACACAAAGCAAAACAGGGTGTCAAGTTTGCCCCCTCTGTGCAACCCTCATTCTTCAACCACACAACTCACACCACATCATGTGCAAATATGCACAAATTCGCAAAAATGCTCGGCACAAAATTAGTAAGTCGATCACAAACCGCCTAGCTCCCTCTTCCTCCCCCTCCAGCTCATCGAGCACCAGCAGCAGCTGGCGCAACACATAATAGTTGACGCAAGACATAAAAAATAAAATTAACACGAACCTCGTGGCTTCTCCTTCCTCTTCCTCCAGCTCATCGTGCACCAGCAGCAGCTGGCGAGCGCCAGGCAGCTCTAACACGATGACCCCATCTGCGGACGCAAGGCACGGCAGGAGAGGAAAAGGTTGAGTTCGATGAGTGAAGGTGGTCACCAGTTGGCATAGCGTGTGCGTTTTTAACCGTACCAAACTCAGCAGCTGCCAGCTGCCAGCCGCCGTCAGTGTGCCTTGATCCACGCCAAGGATCAACGAAAAATGAGGGGCTCAACAGGAGGCTGTTTTTTTGGAAGGCATGTATAGCTTTTGGGGTTTTAAAATAGGCATCCGTTTGCATACTCATCAAGATCTGAATCTGAAGTGTTGCAGAGTTATGGGGCAAAAACTAAGATACGGACGCCCATGCACACATGACCTACCAGGCACCCATAACTGGCTTGCAGTCCCACATTGCTTCCAATTCCTCAGAATTCCACTGACTATCTTATGCTGGCACAATCCTGTAAGTTTGGGGTGAATTGCTGCTCCATTTGCTTGACTTACCCCGCGGCCTGCACCCGAGCGCGTGTGCCTCTGACTTTTAAACATGTCCACAGATCCCCCCCTTAATCCAATTCTCTCAAAAAGGGTGCCAATCGACTGGATTTGAGCTCAGGATTCCGATGATATATTAAAATATAGTAGGAGTGACCCAGTAAATGTTTGGAGGGGGGTCCCAAAAACTCTGGACCCCCCCGGACCCCCCCCCCCTTTCGATTCGACTCATACATATACCAATCAAAAGTTCTCAACGTGAGGATTCCAAAAACATAATTTTTTATCGGGACTTGTCGTCCAAAAGTTACGCTTCCTGCAGCCTCCTGGGCTCAAAGTCAAAAGCTTCAGGAGTGTGCTTTGACATTTTAAACTCAAGGTCGCTTTGGACCATGGTTTTCATGATCACGGAGTATCACATTCCATCAAGTTATCACAGGTCGTCAAAAGTAGGGGCCTTGTCTACAGGCACGTGATGATTTAAAGGACAAGGAGCATGCGCAACATTCAGCATAGAACTTCAATTCGTTCTCCAAGGAGCGCAATGCAGGCATCACACAACAAAGCTTGTCGTTTTAAAGAGTGCGCAAAAGTGGTATTAGCGATGGGAGTTGCATTGAGCGCACCTTCATGCGCGTAAAGTTGAAGAACTACCAAACGCACTTGCGCTATTGATTTATTGCTCATGCATGTTGCACATGGCCAAGGCCAAGACACAAGTGGAGGCCATTGATTCATGTATTACCTGAGGCACGCTGCGTGACGCGCGCACCCGCCCCGTGTAGTGGGGAGCCACCTACAGCAGGGCTGCTTCGAGGATCGCCACAGTAAAAGTGGTCACCGCTCTGTGTGCGTGTGTGTGTTCATGTGTGTTTATTGTGTTTGAGCAGCCATAGATGCTTTTACGCTTGTGCTTCTGAGCGTGGAATAGGGAAGCTATATGAGATATGAGCAACTCACGTGGGCGAGGGTGGAGGCAATGGGGAATAACAACAAGTGCAGCAGATGCAGATGCAGCTGGCACCTTCATTTAGCACGCGAGAGGAACTGCTCAATACTGACACTTTTAACTGTCAACAGGTCAATGGATGTGGACGAGACTCGAGTCCTAATGTATGGAAATTGCGGAGGGGGGACACTGAGGCCCAAAATGGGTAACCTTTTTGCATGCTCTTAGGGCAGAGGCCCTAACTGGTGCGTTTCAGGCTCAGCTCTGATATGTATTCCAATGCAGCTGAGCTTGACACGTACCAGCTAGGGCCACCTGCCTCAGCAGCCGCGGCGTGAACCTTACTTTTTGAGCAACCATATGCTGTATCTGACCAGCCAGTGCACCAACCTGAGTGATGTTAGAGTTTTGAAGTCCTTATAATAAGATCATTGCAAGAGAAATGGGGCAAAAGGACTAAGTGGTTGGCGAGATGTGCAAATTATTGTGCCATTCCCCCTGGAAAGCACCCATCTAGGGTACAGGTGCACGCCGTGTGCTTTTAGTCCTGTCATTCTGTACCAAGGCGACTTGTCTAAATCTGAGCACAGGCTCGGGTAGCTTATAAGGTCAGCATCAGTTTGACTAGGTTGGGTCCAATTCGATGAAGTGACGTGTAAGTAGTTGCATGTTTTGGCTTTTGCCCAGTGTCCCCCCTTAGGGATATCTGGCTTGCCCTTGGTATATGTTGATCACCCCCCCGAGGTTTCGAGAAACTCAAAAACACTGCTGTTGTACATTTTCATTCCAGATCATGCAGAAAAGAAGGCACAGACTGTCACGACAACAACTGAACAAACCGAAGCGAAGCAGCAGCCACCTTACACTCACCACAATGCAGCGGTCCACCAGCTGCTCCTCATCCTCTGCTGCCGGGCGCTGTTGCTCTGTTTCTGCTGTTGTTGTAGTTTGCCTGGCCCTACCCAGTGCAGCAGAGCTGCGCACCTTGCCGCCAACCCCACCATTACCACCAGTAGTGCGGTCGGGTGCGTCTCCTGCTGTGCGGGAGGGAAACGAAGGAGGGGCAACAGCAGCTGCTGGATCCTGCTCCTGCTCCTTGCCTGCTACGCCTGCAGGGCAAGTTGCAACGCACAGGTTTTGGTATTACGTCCAAAACGTAACCTTGTCAGGTGCGGTGCACTGATCGTGCATGTAATGAAGAAAGGCATGCACATATCACGCACACACGACATACCTCCTGTTGCCGTTAGGGGTGGGATGGCGGTAAAGTCCGACATAAAGGCAGGGTTGTTCCACGCTCTGGTCTCCTCGCCTTCACTCGCAACCCCACGCTCCTGAGCGTGCCCGTCTCCAGCCCTTCCTCTTTCCCAAGAAGAGCCTGGGTAAATTCCATTGCGCCTAGCTTGGCCGAGGGTGCTGCTGCTGCTGGAGCCACGAGCTGCACCGTTGCTGCTGCCTGCACGCTGCATCAGGGGGTGCACCTGCTGCTGCTGTGGAGGGGTGCGCGAAAAAGCCAAGGAGGGAGGGCTAGCAGAGCTGTCCTCCTCGTGCTTAGCCCCCAGTAGGCCCTCCTCATCCATGGAGATGGCTGTGAAGCTTCCAGTACTGCTGTTGCTGCTGAGGCGACCGCTGCGCTGCTGGGGGGGCAGCGAGGAGAGCCCGTCCGCCTCCTCCTGTTGACCTGCCTCTCTGGCTGGCTGTCCGCCTCCCGCACCAGCCACAGAGCTGTCTTGCATGGTTGCTTGTCCTCTCTCTGGTCGTGTGTGTGTGTTTGTGTGTGTGCTTCTTACTGCACGGGTCAGAGGGGAAGGCAAAGACCGAGCAACGGTCATTACACAGAGCTAGGGTTCTTTCGCCCGTCGTTCCTGCAGCGAACTGCGACCGCACGTATATAGAGAGAGAAAGAGAGAAGGGCGTGAGCAACAACAGGAAGAGACAGCAACAGCGCGCACGAGATGACGCAACGGCGGGGCAGGACGCAACAGGTGGTGGTGTTCAAATCTCAGGTCAATTTAGGGCGCATGTGGGGGCGCGTGTGAGGTAAAACAGGAGGAGAAAGGATTTCCTCGCAGCAGAACGTAAGCGAGACAAAGCCCTAGACTCGAAAATTGCGGATTACAGGAGTCATGAGGGAGGAGACGTAGTGTATGACTGAACGAGCTCTGCCAATTTGGCGTAGTTGTGCGAGGAGAAGGAGGGAACGCCGCTCACCTTGGGAGGAGTCCCCACGAGCACTAAATATGATATTTATAATTATGGTTTGCGGCGCTGATTTTCTTGCGTATGTTTGCGCACTTTTCCTTTGCGAGCTACCTTTCAAACAAAGATTAATCGCTCAAGCCAAATTGAACGTGCTGCAGGTGATTACCTCATGAGTCTCATGTCCTTGCTCAGCGATGAAAGATAGGTTCTACTTCGAGATCAAATCTTTATTCTTCCCTCTGGTTGGGAATCCCCCAGTCTCACCCAAAGCCGCCCCACGGAGCTTATATAGCCTCCTACTTTATTTTTGTAGGAGGTTAGAGGGATGAATATCTGGGGGGGTGGTCTGGTTAGAGGGCTGAGTGAGTAATGAATAATGCTCACCCGGTGTTGAGCTAACCTAAGGAGCTCTTTCCAACCTCGTAGTAGGGAGTTTGCTATCTCCCCTGGACCTATGTAATACGTTATCATCATCAAAGGAGATTTGAGCTTATCCGAAACCCTGGATCTGACACAATGATTTTACACAAATTGCAACATTGCAAACTGTCTGTTTTACAACACCTTCCACCAAGTCGGACAAAGGAGAGAAGGAACGTCAGCAAATAAAATGGAACGAGCGTTAAAAGACTATCACACCCAGGAAGATATTCTCCAATCCATTGCCAAAGCAACCCACCATCGCCCATTCATATCCACAAAGTCAAATTCCACGCAGGTATACTAAGCAATGAAATGCTGACGCTCTTGCTAGAAAATCAATCACAACCTAGTAGGTTGAACCTACTCTGACGTTGCGGATACCTCTATCAAGACAGCTGGCCTGAGGGGAATCCTTTTTACAACATTTACTGGCTTGCAAAAGAGGAATGAAGAACACCGAATCATACAAAATTACCCAAACACAGCCCAGTCACCTGCCTCAGGGCTTTGGTACCTGTTCAATTACCATGACGCCTTACAAGCACACATGCACCCCCTCCACAAACTAGGAAATGCCAATACCATAGCAAACTATCATTAAAACTACCAGACCCTTATCAAAAATGGCACTGCCAGTGGAGCCGCGAGCAACGCTTACCTAACAGCACCCTACGTCCCTGTTAAAACCAAGTGCATCATTAGGAAGTACAGAACAGGAACCTGTACAACCAAAAGCATGCGGTAAATATAATATAAGCATACAATAAGCCTAACTTGTCCCCTCTACCCCCAACTAGACAGTGCCCTGCATATCCTTTCTGAATGCACACACACGCAAGTAACAAATATGATCACTGAGAGGCATAGCTTAGCATGCAGCATGATCTTCAAAGCCATCAGCAAGACAGGCTTTCTAGGATCTTGCTTTGTTTGCATGGATATAGGTAGCAGCGAACGGCTGGCTATGCAAAATCTTCAGATTCCCAATACAGCTGAAACTAGGATTGTACCAAATTGGCTCTTTCCACCCCGCTTCTCAGACAAGACCTAAAGTTTTACCTCCAGCCGTCCGGATGCTGTACTGGTTGCTCCCATCTCCACGAAAACGAAAAAGCAACAAACTAGCAATGAAGGGGGGCGGGTTCTTAGGAGTGGCAGGGGGCAGCTGAAGGACACCAGGAGCATCTCAGCAGCACTGCCAGCCATTAGCAGATCCACCTTCCCCAGACAGCACCGACCCAAAGATCTGAGTATTCTCAAACGTGACGCAGGCCGCGGGGCGAGTCAAGCCAATGGAGCAGCAAATCACTCCAAATTTACAGGATTGTGCCAGCATGAGATAGTCAGTGAAGAAATGGAAGCAATGTGGGACTGTGCAAGCCACTTTTGGGTGCTTGGTAGGTCACGTGTGCATGGGCGTCCGCATCTCAGTTTTTGCCCCATAACTCTGCTACACTTCAATTTCAGGTCTTGATGAGTATGCAGATGGATGCCTAATTGAAAAAGGAGCAGATTAATACCCTTTTTGTCCTGGTGGGGGCACCGGAAGGGGGGTTTAGGGGGGAGGGGGGGGGGAGGGGGGTCCAGCCCAAAAATCATACGTGCCTATCCAAAATTTTCTTTCTGGCGCCTCCTGGGGGAGTAGTGATTTTTCACTGCCTGCAATTTTTTCTTTTTCTACCTGAATGAGTAGTCTGCTACAATATGCTGTTCATTCTCTATCCTCCCAGTGGTAGGAGGGCGTGTCATTTCGTCATTTCCTATTCAATTATTCAAATCGGTGTAATCGGTGATGTACCCTGTGCCCAAGGCCTTTTTGTCCAGTGTGTTTCAATTTTCTTCTTTCCCCGAATAATCGTTGTACATCGTGGCTAGGAATGTATCTATTTGGTGTACCAACCAAGATCCCGGCTGAAGCTCCCTCCATCTACGCCCTGCGCTTCGTCGTGCCCGGTTTATTAGGAAGGGTTTTTTTGTGCCCAATTTATGGCGATATGCAATATATACTTCTCGGTTGGAATATTCAAAAAAATACCAGTTGAAATAAATTGTGCCTCACACAGCCAAAGCCAGCACCTCCCGTCTTTCGCAATGGGTTAAGTAGAAAATCAGAAATGTTCCATGGGGGGAGAGGGGCGGGAAGAGCCTTGTTTCATGGGTGCCATCCCTTTGTAAGTCATAAAATTAGGCTCTTCTCGCCCCTCTCCCCCATGGAGTATTTCTGGCTTTTACTTAGTCCATTGCAAAAGTCGGGAGGTGCTGGCTTAGGCTGTGTGAGGCGCATCTTTTTTAACTGATCTTTTTTGATTTTCTGAATATTCCAACCGAGAAATCGCAATAATAAATTTTTTCTAGTAAGCAGCTCAATTTTTGGGATGCAAACATACGATCCCAACTCGTTTTTGGCATGGTTCAATCGCAAATATAGTTTTTTGTTAGTATATCTTGCTGCATACAGCTATTGTAACCCTTGTGACCCTTGTAACCCTTGCTGCATATTGCTATCCACGAAGGCATGCTTAAACCACTCCTGACCCGTGTCTGCCATTTCAGACTCATGTTTGCGTAAAATAAGGAGATCCCTAAAAGAGGGATGAGGAGATGTGCCTGCTTGGTCCTGCTCTGTCTGGGGTTGTTCACATCAGCGCGAGTGCCATCGCCCTCCCCTTTGCATGGGATCCGTGATGCGTCTAGCCTGGGTCACAGGGAGCAGAGTGTAGAGGTAGCATCTCAAGCCCCAGGGAAGGATGCTAGCAGTGTTGTGTCACATCAAGACGCGATTGGCAAACATCACGCAGAACACATTTCCGTCCCTGATGCCGCGAGTGCCGGATACCTGGATGTTGTGTTGGACCTGGGATCCAGCTTATGCATGGATTGCAAGTATGGGCTATGATGGATTGCAAGAATGGGCTATGAATCCAAGGTCTCTGACCTGTTCCTAGAGACCTTAAGCACAGCGCCAGAAAAAGCTATGTAAATTGAACGGACCTAGGGTCCCCAAGCGCAGCGCCACTATTTCTTTTTCTTTCTGAGCTTATGGATTTATTTGCGGCTGGCCAAGACCAGTCAGCAGCCGATCAGTTAAACAATGGTGCTGAAGGTCCCCCCCATTGTAACCATTGAAGAAGAAGAAAAAGTCGAAGAAGAAAAGAAGAGAAAAAGAAGAAGAGAAGAAGAAGGAGAAAAGAAGAAAAGAAGAAGAAAAGAAGAAAAAAAGAAGAAGAAAAGAAGAAGAAGAGAAGAAGAAGTTAATAATTCCTCCACAGTTCTGCCAAAAACAGATGCACATTAAATGCAAGGCACACGCACGGCTGTACAAATACAGTTCTGGTTTTCACACGTACAAAAATGTTCCTCTACATCCTTACTATTTCCTCCACAGTTCTGCCAAAAACAGATACACATTAAATGCAAGGCACACGCACGGCTGTACGAATACAGTTCTGGTTTTCACACGTACAAAAATGTTCCTCTACATCCTTACTATTTCCTCCACAGTTCTGCCAAAAGCAGATGCACATTAAATGCAAGGCACACCTACGCACACACACACACGCACGCATGCACGCACGCACGCACGCACGCACACACACACACACACACACACACACACAAGGAAGAGGCATGGGCTGGCAGGCAGGGTCAGAGTCGTTCCCTCCAGGCTCCATCTGCGGGCGACAGATGGCAACACCTTATCAAAATGCTAACTGAAACTCATTCAACGGAGAAGATGGCAAGCCTATATATGTGAGTGTCACCCCCCATTGTTACCATTGTAACCAAAAAAACAATGAGAAGGGGGCATGATGCAAGCAATTAACAATGCAAATGCGCAGCATACGTTGGCTATTATACATGAGTTCCTGAGATTTAGAAAGGCCATCAAAAAAGAAAAAAAGAAAATTGTTTAAAGACAGAATTGAAGCATTTTATATGTTGTAACCACTGTAAAAAAAAGAAGAAAGAGAATGGGGCATAATGCAAGCAATCAACATTACAAATGCACATCATATGGTGTCTATATTAAATGAGGGTGTTCAATTTGAAATAGGCTTGCATTACTTTATGTCTCTTGAGAACTGCTGTACCCTCCACCTGATTGGACTAAATGATAGGATATAATTTGCAATTGACAATCCTGCTCTTATTTTCTTGCAAATGCATTGCTTTTTTTGGATGTAAGATTTAGTTTAATTTGGATTACAAAGGCCTAATGCAAAATAATGCAGCACCTTTTTATGTTATACTTGTCCTGTTCAGGACGTCGAATATTAAGGACGGCTTTATCTGATCTTAAAACATTTTTTTTTAGGTTTACCTCGTTCTCATAGGTTGAGCAGCCTTTCCAGGTTGAATGCCTTTGGTTACAATGGTTACAATGGGGGGTGGCCTTCAGCCAGGTTGTTTGGCTGATCGGCTGCTGACTGGTCTCGGCCAGCCGCAAATAAACCCATAAGCTCAGAAAGAAAAAGAAATAGTCTATTGTAACCATTAACTGTTGTACAAGAAAAAAAATAGCGAAGGGGGCATAATGCAAGCAATTGACATTACAAATACACAGAGCAATTGCTGTCTGTAATGCATGCAGATAGCCATTAGAATTCGGAAAGGCAGTAAAAAAGAAAAAGTCTATTGTCTCAGACACCAAAGAGCAGCACTGTACAAAAAGAAAACAGCGAAGGGGGCACAAGCACAAATGAGAAATCACTTTAAGGGCTTGTGTAGCATAGTGGCCCAAAATGGTTAACCGGATGAATATGAGCGATAAGTAAATTGTACTTTACTTATGCATGTTACAGCTTGACAGCACTCACGCTGCGTGCACAATGGAAAGTAAGCCTGCCCGACGAGAACAGACTCCGAGCTCACAGGGAAATGTGCGTGGCTCACCTCCAGCTTCAGCTCGCCTTACCTACAATTCGGAATAAATTTTTATAATTAAAGCGTCAAGGAAGAAAATCCACCTTTCAAAACAAGAATATTCCATTGTAGGGACACGTGACCTTCCCGAAACATGGAACCATTAGAACTTTAGGATGTCGTCAGTAGCTCGGAGAGTATTGGTACTCTGTTCTTGATAGATCGCGACCATATCACAAGCAATTCTCATTGTCTCGTTCTATCTATACCAAGAAGGCAGGCGAAAAGACCCAGTGGGTGGCCCGCTCGCCGGAAAATAACAGGCGGAAACTCTGCATTTCACGCTACACAATTTTGCACCAAAATCCAGCCAGGCCACCGATTGCCCCATTCAAGTTTTGTATTAGTCTGAATATACCGCAAATCTGAGAGCAAAAACTGGGCTGAAACGGAAATGGAAGCCTGGTGCCATTGAGAAATGTGCCCTTAAATACAATATAAAGGCAGCCTTTAAATGTGCAAGCAAGATTCCAATTGCGTGCAAGGGTCTTCAAGATTAATTGTTCATTTGCAGTGATATTTAAAAATTGCCATGTACTTGTTGTTATTGCTGGTTTGTTTTTTGTTTTGAAGCAGGTTTGCCTGGTGCCGCAAGAGTTACAGCAGTGGTTTGCAGGTCTGGGAATTGAAGTAGTGCTGCAGATCTGGTGTTTTAATTTTCGGTCTAAATCCCTACGGGAGTATGTATATGCAAGTGCACTTGATCAGTCACTGTAATTGAAAGGGTTGTGATCTGAGCTAGTGTGCCTGATTTGAGTCATAAATAGTGTCGGATCACCAGGGCCTGAATTATATGAAGGTTCTGAAAACCTGCAAAGAAAGATACGGAGGACCTCAAAGAGTGTGTTGTTGGCGGCATTACATAGGTCAAGGGGAGATAACAAACTCCCTACTACGAGGATGAAACGAACTGGAAGTTGATAATTAAAAAGGGAGCAAGAGAGGCAGGCTGGGAGAGATAACAGAGGGTAGGGAGGACAACCGAGTTGATGAGAAGAAGGGCAACACACGTATACGAGAAGGTCAAGCAAGGGAAAAAAGGAAGTGAGGAAAGCCTGCATACTTTGGTGCCCACGTAAAAAGAACAAGGTCTAGGAATCTAATAAAGCATTCCGAAAATCACCATCGCCCATCCACTTCTTCAAAGAAAAGTCGTATGCCGGTATTATCGGTAATGAGCATGCCGACGCCCTTGCTAAAAAGTCAGCCACTACCTACTCCGACCTTGCAGACACCTCCATCAGAACAGCAGGCCCTGAGGGAAATCCCTTCTACAACATCCACTGGCCTGCAAAAGAAGACATAGAAACCTAGCACAAACCCATAATCATACCCATACAACAAACATGACCCATTCTCCTCCCCCAAAGCTTTGGTACCTACCAAACCACCGTGACGCCCTTCAAGCACACTTGCATTTTCTCCATAAACTGGGAAATGCCAAAACCAAAGCGTACTACCATGCGTACTACCAGACCCTCATAAAGGACGGCACTGCCAATGGAGCCATTAGCAATGCTTACCTAACATCACCCCCTTCAAGACCAAATGTATCATTATGAAATACAGAACAGGCACCCTATATAATCAAAGACATGCGGTATTGTTCAAACTCTCAACAAGTCAAACTTGCCCCCTCTGCCCACAAGTAGACAGTGCCCTGCACATCCTTTCTGGGTGCCATCACACGCAAATAAGGAACATGATCACCGAAAGACACTACTTAGCATGCCACGTGATCTCTAGGCTATCATCAAAACAGGCTCCTTAGGATCATGTGTTGTCTCCATGGATACAGGCAGCAACGAACGGATGACCATGCAAAATCTACAGATTCCTGAAACAGCCGAAAGTATAATTGTACCCAAATGGCTCTTCCCACCTTCGCTTCTCAGATAAAGACAGAATTACCTCCAGCCGCCCAGATATTGTGTTGGTTACTCCAACCTCTGCAAAAACACGAAAGCAACAAACTATGGCAGGGGGGTGGGTTCTTCGGAGTGGCAGGGGGCAATTGAGGGAGACTGGGAGCATCCCAACAGCACCGCCAGCCACCAGCAGAGCCACCAACCCCAGACAGCATTGGCCCCAAAGACCTCAGCAAACCTCGGCATGACATCCACCTCGTTGAGATCAAGTACTGTGAAGACACCAGACCTTAGAACCAGCTGAACGCCGCAAAGGAACAGCACAAAGACCTTTGCAACATTCTCCAAGGAGCCTCCGTTACTCTCCACATCATCCTTTTTGGTGTGGGCGGCACCATCTACAACACTTACACTTTGAAGCCTTTCAAAAAACTGGGTCTTGATTCTCAAAGAGTTAAGAAGCTTGCCTCCAAGCTCCATGTGCACTCTGTGAACTTTGCTGCTAAACCTGTCCATACCAGACAGGTGCCCTTTCTAGTACTGTTATCAACTCTCATCAGGAGCCGGTTTCAGGCCAAGCCTGCAACCCTCCTGATCCCCATTGATTTTTCCTTGCCTTTTTTGCAGTGGAGGAGCTTTACGGTACTCGGTTCCAAAGTGGTTCCTTTTCTGTAATTAATGTGGGGAGTGGTTCTCACTGCCTCGTATTTTTTTCTTCTCTTTTTTCTTTTTCTAGTTATTTTCTTATGCTTGCACTCGATTCTTCCACTGTGTGAAAGTGGAGAAAAAATAGGGGTGGGGAGCTCAGCGGCGGAGGAATTGAGTGCAAGCACGGAGTGTGTAGAAAGCTTGGATCTATTGCTGACTGGCGAGAACCAGTCACAGGCCAATCAGCCGAACAGTTTGACTGAAAGTCCCTATGTAAATCTAAACACCTTGCGTGTATATAGACATAGATATGTATAAAACTGAAAAGGTCCTCAAGTTTTGTCAAAGGAGGATTGCAATTTCTTTCTTGGCGCCATGACCAGTTTTCTAGCAAAGCACACAAAAACGAAACCCAAAATGAGAAGGAAAACATCAGCAAAAGAGTGCAGTGTGATCAATAAATGCTTTTGGCGCCCCTCATCTTTCCTGCGCTGCCTCCCCCATCATTGGCTGCCCTCCTCTTCCTCCTCCTCTGAGGGTAAAATCGGTGGGGCTCCCTTGATGGCCAAGTTTATCTTATCCACCACCTGCTCGATTGCGCGTAGCTTGGACGCCAGGCGCTGCAATAATGTCCAGCAGAAGTAAACAGCGGTGTTTAGAACATACTTTTGGCATATACATGACGGCGTAGCAGGTATTTCATCTAGAAAAAATGAGCACATTTCATGTGCCTACGTGAAACGTGTGTGTTTCTGTGTACGTGAGTGCGTGTGCGTGTGTGCTTCTGGGATTGTGAGGGCGCTTGTGTGAGCTGGTTGCGTCATATGTCACGTCACATGTATCACGGATGCAAACAAGGAGCATGACACATGCTAGGTCACAAGCCACACGTACCTCTGATACACCGTTAGACCCAGGGACCCCTGGGGCAGAGCTGTGCTGCAGCATTTCTTGCACCATGTCCCCCATCATGCGTTTCACCTGTGCACACGAACGGCCGTACATGCAAGACACATGCTAATTGAAATCACGCGTTTCACCTGTGCATACATGCAAGACACAGCTAATTGAAATTTGGCATGCCAAGTCAACGAGCTAAGTTACATAACCGACGTTGTTATTTGGTACTCAGAGCAAGGGGTGTGTCATCACGGACTGCAGTGGCGTTTCATACATGTAATAAATCGTTAGAAGCAGAGACAACAAAATAAGAAGGCTGGCATAGCCAAAGCCCGCAGCGATTGATACAACGAAAACCGTCGTAATCTTATTTATCCCTTTTTAAATCCTGCACCATGTGAGCAAAATAAATGTGCTGAACTTTAAAAGCAAGTTGTCATGCCTTAAAAGGCGCAGCCAATACGGAATAACTTTGCAAGGACTAGAAATGAACAAGAAGCACCCACAAATACATATACTCTCACACACACAAAAACATACAGACACCCTCAGGCACTGCTCTTGTGACAGCTGGCAGGTACCCACCTTACTCTCCAGTATTTGGTGCAATGCAGTGCGTTCTCTCTGCGCGGCAGTGCACGCTGCCGTCAGTACCTCCACACGATCCGCCTGCGGTGCAAACACAGTGTTAACAGCCCAGAAATTGATGCAGTGCGGTGCACACTCTCTGTGCGGCAGTGCATGCTGCCGTCAATACCTCCACAAGATCCGCCTGCGGGTGCAAACACTTAAGTGTCAATGCTTAACAGTCCAGAATTTGATGCAGTGCGGTGCACACTCTCTGTGCGGCAGTGCATGCTGCAGTCAGTACCTCCACACGATCTGCCTAACAGGATGCACGACTAGAAGTATTCGTGTGTGTTGGTTAGAGCAACAATCCCTACATGCGCGAAGGAAGTGCAAACGGGAGGGACACACGCAAACAAAGGGCACATATGCAAGCAGTATGCAAGGTACAAGGCAGAGCCAGCTGAGCCTTGTTTGAGAGAGAAACCAAGCATACTCCAGAGGCATCACGCAAACGTTTAGTTGGCTCGACACAATGGATACATGTGAAATAATGGTAGGATTTGTCTGGATTTGGCACGGGTAGGAGCACACAAGCCTGACGCGTACCCAAACTCACCAGCACCAAAACACATTGCACAAGCACCGTACGCAGGCACACACAGGCAATGACACACACAGTCAACACACATGCATACACACACAAGCACACACACACAATGACATAAAACATCACACAAGCACCGCGCGCAGCCCAAACAGCAAAATAAGCTGCACACCCCAAGTTTAAAACAAAAACAAGCGCCTACCAGTTGGGCGTTTTTCCCGTAGTTGCCATTGTTCCCTGCAATCGGCAATCCACGCTTTTGCGGATCCAGTGAGGCATCACTCCCTGTTGCAGATGCCTGTAGCCATACACGTACGCACACACGAAGCATTACAGCAGAGGCACTACTTCCACAGTCGCTCATGCCTGTAGCAGCCCACAAAACCCACATGCTTACGCTGTTGCTCATGCCTGTAGCAACACACACAAAACCGAGAAGCAGAGGCATCATTCCCTGTTGCAGATGCCTGTAGCAATACATGGCAGTTAGCAATACATTGCAATTCATAGCAATACATTGCAGATGCCTGTGGCAATACGCACACACGAAGCATTACAGCAGAGGCAATACTTCCACAGTGGCTCATGCCTGTAGTAGCTCACAAAAACCTAGACAATTTAGAAATAGAAGCGTCATTTCCAGCTGATGCCTCTGAAGCAACATGAACACCCAAACATGCACACAAGAGGACTGGATTTCTGAGCAAACACCTGACAAGCGAGATGAAGCATTCTGGCATTCGAATGGCAAATGGAAGCACCAGTTCACACATGCATGTACACTGGCACTTGACAGACACAGTGGACAAAGCCAAACACATGAGTTGCCTGCGCTTTTCATGACCCAATGAATTGATTGGATGGAGACACCCACCTGGCGAGCGTACGCCGGCTGGTCCTCTATCCTCATGACCTCCATTGCCCCTTGCAGCCCTGCAAGCAGCAGCACGTTGCTAGCTGTGTGATGCATCGTTGCTAGCTGTGCGATGTGTGATGCATCGTTGCTAGTTCTGTCACGCAACGCTGTAAACCGTGTAAGGATACGTCGTTAAATTTTTGCTAGCTCTGCCATGCAACGCTGTAAACTGTGTAAGGACGCGTTGTTCGCTTTGTAACGTGACGTTGCTTGTTGCTGTGTGACACGTCCTTGCTGTCTATGTAGCAGCATGGTGTAAGCTTTGCGGCACACCGCGGTAAGATCTTAAGGATGCGTTGCTAGCTGTGTAAGGATGCGTTGCTGCCTGTTGGCAGCACGCGTTGCTAGCTGTGTCAGGATGCACTGCTAGCTGTGTCAGGATGCGTTGCTAGCTGTGTCAGGATGCGTTGCTCGCTGTGTCAGGATGCGTTGCTGCCTGTTGGCAGCACGTTGCTAGCTGTGTGACACGTCTGTCATTCTGTGTGCGTGCAGGCCAAGCCTGCAACGACCCTCCTGCTCCCCATTTTTCCTTATGCTTTGAGTAGCCAAGAAGCTTTTGGGTTCGCAAGTCGCTCCTTTTCTTCAGCTGACGAGGGCGGCAGTGGTCGCTGCCTACGTGCGTATTTCCCCCCTATATGTGCACAGTGCACAGTTGCCACGCGCCTTTCTTACCTTCTCTTGTTCCTAACAGTGGCGTCCAGCATGGACATATTTCCTTGCGTAATGTCTGTGTTTTTTGGCCTGGCTATAAAATGGGTATGTATTTATGTTTGCTTGTAACCCAGGACTCCCTTGGGTGATGTCTAGTTCATCCTCCCACAGTAGTCCCAAAAGACTACATAAACGTAAACACACACATACACACACGTGCATGCACGCACACACGCATGCACGCACACTCAAGCACATACACACACCAGGCGCACACACAGGCTCGCACACATGCCAAAGTGCACGTCAAATTCGCCAGGCTCACGCACCAGAAGCATTGCTGTCCGTAGTCCGCCTAGCATCGTCACCAGCAATGGGCGGCCTGGGTAACAATGCGTGTATGTGTGTGTATTTGTGTGTGTGTGTGGCGTATATATATCTAGGGAGCAATGCCCTTCAAACTCTGCATGCCTAACAGCTTTACCACAATGCCTTGATACTGCAAGAGCTCGAGGGCTTAACGATTTGAAGACTATTCTGTGTTAAGATGATCTGGGGAGGGTTCACACAGGTGGCAACTGTGCACCCTTCTTCCACCTTGTTGGTTCTGGATGTGCTCTTGGGTTGGCCAGGGCGTTCCCCCTTTGTCCACAACCGCCCATCCAGGACCACGGGTGATCGAGATCTTGCCCTCACACCTTTGAGATGGCCCAGGCGTTTTGCCCCCTCCGCTCCATGCACCCAGGATGTTGTCCAGCGTGCTGCCTTCTCTCACTGGCTGGCCTGTGCTGGTGGCGTGCTCCACAGCAGCCTGTGGTACATGCATATCAGATATTGCTATTTGCTATTTGTGTTGTTCACAACTAGTGTTTGTCTGTGGTTCACACATCGAAATCGTTTTATGTTGTGCCTTTTGCTTCTTGCTCCACAGCAGCCGGTGTATTTCATGCATGGGCGTCCTTTGTTGTAAATATGGAACGTTTGTGGTACCTCAGCCGGTGTCTTTCATGCATGGACGTCCTTTGTTGTAAAAACAAAACGTCAGTCTGTGATTCATGAATTGATCAAAGTATGCTCAGAACAAGCTCCAGAGTTAAAGTGCAGAATCACGCATTGCAACAAGCGTGAAGAGATCAGCTAAGATCAATAAAAGCTCATAATATTTAAAAGTACCCAGCAAGCTGCCCATGTTTGTAAGAGTGGTAACGAAGCCTTATTACATCCGAACATTGATGCCAGGAACAAAAGAGACAAGTGCACACATCCGCCTCATTAGATCAGCATACAAACATACACACCTAATTGCACACCCACCCTGCTTAATGTCGTGAGGAGCTCAAGCGTCCTTATGTTTGCATCACGTACGCATCCTCCAGTTGCTGGTCATCAAAAAAAGCACGTGCAAACACACATACGCACATACACACATAGCCACACACCTACCTTGCGTAGCGCAATGAGCTCAGCTGTCTTTGCGTCCAACGCATCCTCCAGCTGCTGCTGGTACTTGTCGCACGCTTCTAGCTCCTCCTGCAGGGACAGCAGTGGGCATGCAGCAATTACACACAGCTAGGCACACGGGTAAGCGGAGCGTTCGATGTAGCATGGTAAACATGCGCTTACATGGCATGCGTATACATCGCGCACTTCTAGCTCCTGCATTTTTTACGGCAGTGGGTACGGAGCATCGTATACAGCTAAAGGGGCATATGGGTAAGCGGGGCGTTCGATGTAGCATGGTATACATGCGCTTACATGGCATGGGTATACATCGCACGCTTCTAGCTCCTCCTACAGGGGCAGCAGTGGGTATGGAGCATGGCACACAGCCAGGCACACGGGTATGCAGGGGGCGTTCAACATGGCTTAAATTTGCACGGCATTCAGGGTGTTTGCACTGAAGCAAAGGTATACAGGGGGTGTTCAGTATGGCATGGGTATCTAGGGTGAGTATAGGAAGCCCTTACAGAGAAATGATTGCAGTAAGTACGTAGTAGATCGGGCGTTTGGTTTGGCAGGCCATGTAGAGTGCTCAACGTTTTTAACCCGTAGTGCTTGTAGCACAGCAGCAGAGTCCACCTGGGCATGGGTAGAGGCTGTGTGCACAGATTCATTGTATTGTGTTCGAAGTCCGTGACCCGCAGCGATTTGGTGCGCACACCGCACTTCACGATGTACTTAAGAATAGGCGGCAAATAGGTTGTGTGGCAACTTCTAGCAAGCCTCCTTCAGTTGCTTGCCCTCCTTAATGCACAGCCAGCCCTATATCATACTCACAGGATCAAATACTCAATCCTGGCTGACCTACCTGCCACGCACACACAGCACTACAAACACACACGTAGCTGCGGATCGCTCAGTTTACTGCGTTTTAAAGCAACGAGCTCCAAGGGCCTACAAGCCTATACACAAACGAAGCTGCAGGGCCTCATAGAAAGGTGACAAGCTGAGACGCGGCTTGCCAGACGAAGCGGGCGTCTACCAGAATAGGAGCAGAAAACACACAGCACACACACACAGTAGCCTGTACCCTACAGCAGCACACGTGCTCCAGCCCAGCCATGGCTCACTTGCCACGATAACCAACTGTACTGTACTTTGCTACGTTTGTGCAACCTAGCACTGTTTCAAACTCTCTCCAAGAGCCTTTGCACAACAATCCTCTGTGTACATTCTTCTGTGCTGCACCTCCCTCTGGCGCACCTGCAGGGCCATGATCTGCTCGTCACGCTCGTTCAAACGCGCAGTGAGGGCAATCATAATGTCACGCTGCTTCAACAGCAGCTGCTTGTATCGGTCAACCTGCACGCATACACGCACGCAACATTACGATGATCATCATCATCATCATCATCATCATCATCATCATCGCAAGCACAGCATACAGTACCGGTGTCCTTTTGAGATGTGAGCTTTGAATGATGTTGTGACAGTCATGTGGTTTTTTTAGTGGAACGGTCCGGCCATTGAATGTGAGCAGGGTTGGCCAAAACGATACAGGTATACGGTGTATATACGGTATTTTGGGCAGGGAAATCACCAAATATACGGTCATACACTGTGTAGATATATAAACAGTTCTGGCCAACCCTTAACATGAGATCAAACTGGTGTCAGCTCTGTCCAGGAGCGGTCTGAATGCCGTTGGCCACCCATCCAGTGCATCTCATGCTGTTGCTGGTCATACTCATCTGTGCATCAACTGGTCATACTCATTTGTGCGTCAATTGGTCATAATCAACAGTGCATCTTATGCTTTTGCTGGTCATACCCAACTGTGCATCAACTGATCATACTCATCAACTGGTCATACTCAACTGCACATCTCATGCTGCTGCTGGTCATACTCAACTGTGCATCAACTGGTCATACTCAACTGCACATCTCATGCTGCTGCTGGTCATACTCAACTGTGTGTAAATTGTGTCCTGAGTGCAGCTGCTATCCCCACAACAATGAGCGGGTGCCGTTTTACCTTCATCACAAACAAAGAAGCAGCGTGTGTGCGCTTGGGCTACACACCACTAGCACCAAGCGACAGCGCAAACATCACACTCGTAAAGCACATGCAACCACACACATACACATCATCATAAAGCACATGCACATGCGCTTGCACGAGTGTAGCTGGCATCACAGACTCACTCATTACTCATGCATGGACATCTACCTCATACATGGACATATGGACATCTACCTGCAAGCGGTCTTCCTGTACCGTCTGCCTCTCCCCCTCCAGCTCTTTCAAACGCTGCTCATACTCATCTGCAGAGCCGTGTGTGTTTGCTTGTGGGTGAGTATGCGTTCGTGTGCTTGTATGTGAGTGTTTGTGTGTGTATGCTTGCGTGTGGGCGTTTGTTTCGTGTACGTTTGTGCGTGTGTGTGTTTGTGGTAGTCGAGGTGGGAGCATAGGGGGATGTGTTGGGCATAGCAACAAACATTTTCCATTGCAGGGTCTGCAGACGAGCACCTGCACATTGAGCTGACCCCCCCCGCCCCCCCACACACATACACACATACACCCACACTACGCAAACGATCCTTCAGCAGCTGCTACTTGAAGGCAGGGGCGTTCTGAGCACTCAGACACACACAAACACACCCCTCTAACCACACACACACCTCGAATGCGCTTGTGCTCCTTCAGCAGCAGCTGCTTAAAAGCAGGGGCGTTCTCCCAGCTAGCTGCATTCCCGCTGCCAGGCACAGGGGCGCGGTTGTGTCCAGTGCCCCCTGCAGCGTCGGCCTCGCTCCCTCCAGGACCCAGGGCCACGCCACCCACAAGCATTTGGCTCTGAGCGATGCACATGTTACGTATGTGCGTGTGTGTATAAGTGTGTGTGCATGTCTTAGCAGCGTCGGCCTCGCTGCCTCCAGGACCCAGGGCCACACCATTCACAGGCATTTGACTCTATTTGGTGTGCAAGCTGCTGCTGTGAATGCTCTAATGATGCATGTTTGTTCATGTGCGTGTTGATATATATACACGTGTGCTTGTGTGTTTGTGTGTGTGTTTGAGCATGTGCGCGCGCGGGTGCAACAAGCACTGGGGATTGAGTTGATTAGTCAAGGCCTTCTTTTCATGTTTTGGGCAGCATTGGATGCTCATGCCAGCAGGAACACAGCAATGGATGCTCATGCCAGGAACACAGCATTTGGGCAGCATTGGATGCTCATGCCAGGAACACAGCATTGGATGCTGATGCCAGGAACACAGCATTGGATGCCAGCAGGAACACAGCATTGGATGCTCATGCCAGAAACACAGCATTTGGGCAGCATTGGGTGCTCATGCCAGCAGGAACACAGCATTGGATGCTGATGCCAGGAACACAGCATTGGATGCCAGCAGGAACACAGCATTGGGTGCTCATGCCAGGAACACAGCATTTGGGCAGCATTGGGTGCTCATGCCAGCAGGAACACAGCATGGGATGCTCATGCCAGGAACACAAAAGTGATATCCAATGATCATGCGGATCCCTTGTTTTGCACGTGGCCCTTGCTGTCAACCTTGAAAAACGAAAACGAGGGACTTGGAGGAAACAAGGGAAAGTATCATGCGGATCCCTAGTTAGTTTTGCACATGGCCCTTGCTGTCAGCCTAGAGAAGCAAAGACGAGGGACTTGGAGGAGACAAGAGAAAGGCAGCATTACTGTGTTGTCTGCGGACCTCCTAAAGCAAGCAGCTGGTGAACAGGCGTTGCCAGGCACGCACACATACGATTGCAAACGGACACACATACACTCACACAAAAACACGCACACACACAAATGCCGCAAACACACACCTGCATGGCTCTGATTTTCATCTCTAGTGCCCGCTTCTCCTCCTTTTCCTTTAAAAACTCCTTGCTGCGCTTTTCTAGGGCTGTCAACGCAGCCAGCTTGTCCGCCTCTGCCCTTCGCTTCTGCTCCTCAGCCTGCACATTGTTTCAAAGATGAGATGAACGCTGACTGTGTTTGTTTGTCATTACTGCTCCTCTGACGTGCACATCAATATTGCTCACCCGCAGCTCTTGATCACCTGCCTCTCCCTCAGAGCCCTTTAACACCGCCAGTGTTGCCCCTTACACATTGCAGGCTCTCACCGCTTTGACAGCTTGTTTACATGCAACAGGGCCCAGTACCAAAGTACAGTATGGGTTTAGAATACTGTACTTCTAGCCTAGATAGGGCCGTCAGTGCTTTACGTAGAGCGCACCAGCTCTGCCTACTCTGACTACTCTGACGGTACAAACGGGACAACAAAAAGATTCCGTGGAACACTCGGTCGTCCGTTTCTGCTGCAGAGCCTTCAAGGGGCCGTCACTATTGCCCAAATTCAGTGCATGCTCTTTAGCTGGCCTTGTGGTGACAGGTCGGTCACCCAAAAAAAACACCTACATCTGGCTCTCACACCTGATGCATACTCTGCATGCAGGCCAATTTTTGAAATGCCCCTGCACGCACGCAGGACGCTAGCAGACCGTGCCCCAAGCCCTCACACCTAATGCACAGACACATCCTGCACGCACAAAGCCCTCGACCATTTGTTTACCCAGCACGACCCCTCTGCAGTCACTTCCTGCACACATAAAAGCCCCTGACTGTGTGTTCTCCAAGCACGGCCCCTCTGCAGGCACACCCTGCACGCATAAAAGCCATTGCCTACTTGTTAATCTAGCACAGCCCCTCTGCCACACCCCCACACACGCAGGCCTCCAACAAACTGTACGACACAACCAGCGCCTCTGCAGTCACGCCCTTGCCCCATAGATTCAAATGGCCACCTTTCTCTGCTGCTTGCGTGCACACGCATTCAAGGCAATCGAGTGGTGACCGATTTTCCTCACCTCCAAGAGGGAGCGCTTGTCGACCAGCTGCTTACTTCGCCGTTGCAGCTCTTGCCTCAGCTTGCGCAGCTCGCGCTCGTACCTGCAAAGAAACGAGGAAAAAAGGCACACAACAAAAGTCAAAGTCCAGTCAAACACAGCTTGCGCAGCTCCCGCTTGCACCTTTCAAAGACACAAAGAAAACGTATAGCACACAACAAAAGTCAAAGTCCAGTCAAACATAGCTTGCGCTCAAGGCTTCCTCACTCACAGCACTTGAACAGGAGCCTCACATAACAAGCCACATAGCTATCGTAGGTTGTACTCGCCTGTATGTGTTAACATAGGCTACCACGCCCACACTGCTGCCATGCACACCACCTTCCATGCTAACAGGACCAGCTTCTCAAGTGCTGGGAAAGTTCTAAATATCTGACCCCGCCCTTGCCGTTTGTATGTTACGTATTCACACAAATGACAAAGAGGTCTGAACCCTTGTCCATGCTGTACAGTGTGATCCGCAATAACACACAACACACACACACACATACACACACATGAAAACACAACAGCCGTAGCATGAAGTACGACTCACTTTCTGAGCAGTGTTTTCTGGTCCAGGTCTTCGTTTACATGCGCCTCATTCTTAATGTTCTTGGCTCGGTTGGCAAATTTAAGGGTGGATAGGGACTCCTGTGTGTATGATTGCATGGTATACGTACATATTTGCTTGTGTGCATGCATTGTGTGTATGCGTGTGTGTGTGCATGCATTGTGTGTGTATGTGAGAGCATGCACTCATGTGTACGCAGCTTTGTACGTATACATTATTACATGTGTGCATGCATATCACCATGAGTGTGCACAAATATTTACATGTACACACGCGTTTCCGTGTGTGTGTATGCAGCCAGTAAGGAGCCACATATCCTCTCCTACCACACATGACTCAGCTGCCCCGCATATGAAACAAATGTTTACAAAACCACAAAGACTCCTATTCTTTGTACCGTGTGTGCAGCACACACACCACGCGCCTGGATCGCCCCCATCGAGGGAGCCATATTGCACACCATGGTGGTCCTGCAGTTCATGCACAAGAACTGCTGCAGCACAAGCCACGCCCACCTTGCTTCTCCTCACGCACCTAAAACGTCTACATCGAGGTAGCCACGGTGCACACCACGGTGGTGCTGCAGTTCATGCACAAGAAGTGCAGCAGCACAAAACACGCACACCTTGCTTCTCCTCACGTACCTAAAACGCCTACATCAAGGGAGCCACGGTGCACACCATGGTGGTGCTGCAGTTCATGCACAAGAAGTGCAGCAGCACAAAACACGCACACTTTGCTTCTCCTCACGCACCTGGAACGCCTCCATCGAGGGAGCCACGGTGCACACCATGGTGGTCCTGCAGTTGCCTCCTAGGGAGTCTTCTAGAATGCGGGTGAGCTTTGAGTCACGGTAGGGGATGTGAGTGCGCTCGCCCCTGGGGTCCGTCAAAGCCGCAATCACGTTGCCTGCGGAGAGGGATGCGTGTGTATGTGCATGTGTGTGTACGCGCGTGTGTGCGCGTGTGTGTGTGTGTGTGTGTGCGTGTGTAGCGAGCACACTCGTCACATGTGTGTGTCTGCAAATGTTGGGTGCGCAGGTTGTTTGGGCATGCTTGGTTGTGTAATTCAAAGTGTGTGTCAATTAAATCCTCGGAAGGCTGCACACGTCCAAGTGTTGTGAATCAAGTGTGTATGCAGGTATCCATGCATGTATGGGTATGGGTGATACCGTACGTGCATGGATATGAGTGTCGTCGAAGGAAAGTGCATGTGCTCTGTTCGTATTGAAAGGAAACCATGGTCCGTGCTCATAAGCACGTTATTGCGGTCACAGTGCAGCGAGTGATTTCTTTTTGCGTAGGGTTCCGCTTCTAAGTTCTATGTTTTGTGATGATGACAGTGAGTCGGTGATGAGAAAACATAAAACAAAAAACCACTTCATAAGCTCACCTAGCGCAGACAGGGATGCGTTAATTTTCTTGGACTCCTCTAAACGCTTTCCCACAGCCCCTGTCACATGCACACGCTCACTGCCAGCCAGGTCCACCAGGTTCAGCTTGCCCACCTGCCCAACAGCACAATGCGCAATCAGGTAAGTAGCTGTCATGATCCAGGTTAAGCTTACACACCAGCCCAACAGCACAATGCGCAATCAGGCAAACAGTGTGACCTAGTCTCGCATGCTACATGAGATGTCCTATCACACACGCTTACTGCCAAGATGTCAGATCCACAAAGCTGCACACCTTGCCCACCAACGCATGCTGGGTGTACTGAGTTGGTATCCTTATATATCACACGCACATTTAGCTTGGGAAATCAGGACTACAGGAGGACCCTGGCGTGTGTGTATGTGTGTATGCATTTGTGCGTGTGTGTACATGTGTGCCTTTTAACGAATGTGTGTGTGTTACGTGAGCCTTTTAACGAATGTGTGTGTGTTACGTGAGCCTCACCTTAATGTTGTGTGGCAGTAAGCCTCCTTCTCTGCTTGAGGATGGGCGGGACATAGCAGCAGCAGCTGCAGGAGGGTGAACCAAAAATTTGCGCAGATTAGGCTCACATACTTTGCACATGCTACGTGTCTGAAGAAGGAGAAGCAACGCACACAGCAAGCAGCGAGCCAAATCGTGCTTTTTATTTCCGGGTTTCACTTGGCATATGTGCAATGTCAGAGGGGTTCTAGCAAATGTTAGTGGCATTGATCGCTAGTAGTAGTAGCACCGCAAATCTGTAAGCATCGGGGTTCTAAACCATTTTGGTCTGCGGAACTTAGAGAAAGGCACCCCTGAAAGGCCACAGCTACAATGTCAAGAGAAAGGATTACAATCCAGGACCATGAGAGTAGGTAGCACCAAAACCACACAAAAGATAAGTCTTACTTTTTGAAACCCAGGACCGTGAGTGCAGCACCAAAATCAAACAAAAGAGGTCTTACTTTTTGAAACCCAGGACCGTGAGTGCAGCACCAAAATCACACAAAAGAGAAGTCTTACTTTTTGAAACCCAGGACCGTGAGTGCAGCACCAAAACCACACAAAAGAGAAGTCTTACTTTTTGAAACCCAGGACCGTGAGTGTGGCACCAAAACCACACAAAAGAGGAGTCTTACTTTTTGAAACCCAGGACCGTGAGTGCAGCACCAAATTCACACAAAAGAGAAGTCTTACCTTTTATAGACCAGGACCATGAGCGTAGGGTAGCACTGAAACCACACAAAAGAGAAGTCTTACCTTCCTCAGAGATGGTGGTGGTGCACTTCTCCACGATGATGATGCACACAGCGTGGCTGCGACTGGACATCTCGTTCAGCTTGGTTGCGCCCGTGGCACGCTGCACGATGCACGAGTGTGAATGGCAGCGCGGATGAAACATCTGCGTTGTGTGGCTGTGACCAGGCATATCCTTCAGCTCGTGACTAGCCACGTCACTCAGCTTGGCAAAACGTGCGAGGTTCTGCAAAAGCGCACTGGCAGGTTGCCCTGTGCTTAAACAGTCGCGCAAGCAGGTTCAGAAAAACTATGTCACTCAAATGACAACACACCAAGGATTGGCCAATCGCCATGAGTAGTAGTCACACCTCCCTCAGGAGGAGCTCAGGAGGTGCTTAAACAAGGATGGTTTTTAACGGCAACAAGAAATGGCCACATACCGTAAGCAACAGTAGAGCCTCCTTTAGGTGCCGCATGAATATGGTAGCAAAATATTTACTCAAGTGAGAACACACCAGGGATTGGCCGCGTGCCATGAGCTGGTACACCTCCCCTGGCGAGCGCACGACCCACTCCGACAGGCCTTCAACAAACACGCCCCTGCAGAGGGTGACACAGGCAGCGAGGGTCCACGGTATTTTCACTCACTGTCATCACTTACGGACCAGAGGCAGGCGCTTTAGCTTGCTCTTCTTCTGAGGGCTCTGATTTCTAGGCATGCAGGTGGCTTGTGTGAAAGGAGGAAGTGCTCATGACGTGGGTTGTCCCTCATTAGATGGTCCATCATTGGATGGCACGAGTTGAAACGGGTGATGCAAGGAGGAGAGATGGATGGTCCGTTGACCTAGTTAACATCACCCAATGACCCGTTTACAAGGATGACCCATATTACAAAGGTGTGTGTGGTCCTCAGGCTCGTTCTTATCATCTGATATCCTTTCAGGCAAGCGTGTCTAGAGATGCACAGGCACACACACACACCTCCAAGTGCAGTGCAGGGGGACAACGTCAGTCACGACACAAAGGCACAAAACCTTTGTCCGAGCTAACGAGCCTAGAAATGTAGAGGCTTGATTCTTGCGGTTTAAAATGGTACAAGCATACACCTCCAAGGGCAGTGCAGGGAGATGACGTAAATCATGACAGAAAGGCTTAACACCTTTGTCCGAGCTAACAAGTATGAAAATGTAGAGGCTTGGATGTTGTGGTCAAACATGTAATGGCACACACCACCAAGCGCTCTTGTAGGGGCACTGCATCAACTGCAACACAAAGGCCAACACACGTGCACCTTGACTTGTTAAGGAGGCAAACACAACTTGCCTTCGTTTGTCCTCTCGGATGGCTAGGTTTGTGCGATCTGGCTTCAGCAGATCACTGATGACTTCGTTGTAGATTTGAAGGTAGCTAGCTCGCACAAGGTACTTGCTGCATAGCAGAAATGAGCAACACACTTGCAAATTACAAAAGGTTCTTGTCTTCAGAGAAGCGCACCAGAGTTCAATGTGTGTGGCACAAAATGCTCTTTAGGGTCGACTTTGGTACACGATGCAACGTTTGTCACAAAAAGGGCGCCGCATTAATGTTACTTATGTATGCTACAAATGTATGCTTCGCAGCGGTGACCTAAACAGGAAATGAGCAACGCCTGAGCTCCACTCCTGCCCCCTACTGCTGCAAAAACACCACTGGCATGCAAGGTGACAGACAGCCAAATGCCTTCCTCAGCTCTCACGTAGTCATTTGACGCACGTGCAGGCTCACACACACGCATTGACGAAGTACGTGAAAATGTCCTCTACAGTCATATACACTTGCAGGCACACACGCACACACACAGAAACACACACTCATCTTGCAGACTCACACACTCCTTGACAATGTTCGCAACAATGTCCTCCATTGTTTGAGGAATAATCCCCCTCCAGTTCACGTGCCTCCCTCTGCTCTCACGCAGGCACAACACTATTGCAAATGGCACACACACTCACCTGGTAGGCTCTGGGTCGTTGACAATGTACGTGAAGATGTCCTCCACTGTTCGGGGGATAATGCCCCTGTTGGGCCCCTCCAGATCACCCTCCACCGTGTAGGTCTTCCCGGTGCCGGTTTGCCCATAGGCAATCATGGCGGCATTGTAGCCCTGGTGTGTTTGAGTGTGTGTGTGTGCGTGTGTGCGTGTGTGTGCGTGTGCATGTATGAGTGCATGTGTGTAAAATGTAAGTCTGTGTCTGTGCACAAGCATTTGTGTGGGCAAGTAGATTTGCTCTAACAAAGTAGATATGCAGGTGCCTGTTTGCCCGTAGGCAACCATGGTGGCATTGCAGCCCTGCCATGGGGATGATATGCATGCGCTCATGTGTGAGCAGCTTTGCCTGCTGGACATGTAAGCGTCCTCCCTGATGCCTGTACATTTGCACCAAACGTTCTGTACATACACAGTACTGCATGCGTACTGCCCTTCCTCATGCATCATACAGCACATACAGAAGTGCTACACACACAAGCGTATCATGCATCAATCCCGTTGCCTAACAAGCATATGTCACAAACAAGCTAATGCCAGCGTTGATTGAGCGTCACCTGCAAGAAGGCTTGTGCACCACATTGCGCTGCCACACACAAGCACACATTTTAAGGATTGGCCATAACCGTATATATATATACACCATATATGACCTTATATTTGGTGATTTCCCTGTGCCAAAAATACCGTATTTACACCGTATAGATATGGTTCTGGCCAACCCTACACAATTTTCACCCCACGGTAAATCTGAACGAGTTACACGTACGTAAACTAGCCTTTCACATCCAAACATGATACATAATGTTGCACTACACTGAATGCTACACTGAGGGAACGTCGTACCTGCAGGATGGAAAGCACGACATGCTGCGCGGAGCGCAGGTAGAGCTCCTCTTGGGTGCTGTCCTGGTCGTACACAAAGTCAAAGGTGAACCTGCAAGGATGGAGTGGGGGAAATGGTGAGAAGGCCCTCTTATTGTGGTGGAGGGGCCTACTCAGTTTATTGGTTGGCAGCTGAGACTCAGGGTAAAAGGGGTATGAAGCGAAGAACGGCCGGGCCACCCACAAACAACCTAATTATACCTGCTATACAAAATATGTTCTTTCAGATAGGTACAGCTTAACAGCGTCACAAGCCTGGGTGGCTGCTGGTAAAGTACCGTGCACTAACCCCTGCCCTTCCATGAACGGATATGTGCACAAGAATGTGAAGTTCATATGCCGGTCGCATCATGCACATAAATGCATATGTGAGATGCACATAAATGCAAATGCGTGTTACACATGATCACATGGTGCAGGTTTCCCTCCTATTGCAGGGTTGGGGCAAACAAGGACGGCAGGATGCTTGGATTCAAGGTCATACGCCATACTATCATACTGTGTATACACTTACGCACACACACACACACACATATGTGCCACACATTACATTCCCGAATGAACACAACACAAAGCCGTACCTGTAAGTTGCGTAGAGCATGCTGGGGTCCATCATCTGGTGCATCTGGCCTTGCTGCGATGAACAAGGTGGAGCGCAGAAGGGTAGGTCAGATGCATGCAGCAAAGCACAATAGTTCCTTTCCGTGCACGCCACAGTTCACCCATAGATCCCGTGAGAGCTGCCTGGCAGTTTATCATCCACACCAACTTGGCACAACTCAACCCTTCTACTCAGCCAACTAAAACAAGTACCTCTTCTTCAAACAGTTTGTGTTCGTCAATCCAACTCCAACTTTGCCAAGCCTGTCCTTTATCACAACAGCCATCTGTCCTTATAAGCAACAGGTACTTTGCACTGGCTTCACACCTGCAGCACTGCAGGCAGGTTCTCTGAGATTGTGGCTATCCTCCCGCTCGCATCTACGTGGGTGGTGCATTGGTAGGGGCGCAGCAGGCCGCCCCTCAATTCACGCGGCAAAGGTGGCCGCACCCGGATGACCACCTAATGGAAGATGTGTGAATGTGTGTGTGTGTATTGTGTGTGTGTGTGTGTGCGTGTGTGTGTGTGTGTGTGTGTTTGCGCTTTCTGTGAACGCAACACAACACTTGACCAGCATAGTCGCAGTTGCGCGCTGAGCTCAAGAGCAGGCATTACAAGTCAATAGTTCATATGAACAGACTTTATCTATCTATTATCTACATGGGGGTCATTGAGAGCAAGGAATCAGTGCAATCGCCTGCATCAATTTAGGCTTGCATGGTTTAAGACGCGCATTTTCACAGACAGTGGTCAATGCAATGGTCATACCCACCTTAAAGTTATCATAGCCTGCCACAGAGGAGGCTGCATCATTAAATTCATCCCCTTCTTCATAGCCTGCAAAGGACTCTCTGACTGAATCCATCAAGTTTAGGGTGCTGTTGCCTCAAGCAGATAGAGTCTACCCCACTACAAAAGCATCCATATGTACAACACAACTGGCTAGACAGGCAAGGTTCCGTCAATCCTCGCTATCCTTTGCTATGTATTTATATTTATTTCAATGCAAGCGAAATTGCCTCATTTAATCCAATGCAACCTCAGATTCTGCCATTCCCCTGTCCCCATTCAGTTAGGAAAGAAGCGGTGTCTACAGATAAATGGTGAGTGTAGCAATGACATGCTCACAAACACATACACGCAACACACACACACACGCACACACACACACACACACACACACACACACACACGCACACACACACACACACACACACACACACACACACACACACACACACACACACACACACACACACAAA
>Ga0307942_1000308_pt1 | contig 32258 bp, 38 predicted proteins | sample OrgLakmetagen175_FD_201846 | JGI IMG/M metagenome (GOLD analysis project Ga0307942, IMG submission 201846) | Saline water microbial communities from Organic Lake, Antarctica - #175 | ecosystem: Environmental > Aquatic > Non-marine Saline and Alkaline > Saline | place: Antarctica: Organic Lake... | reverse complement strand
GCGTGGTGCTGCACAAAAGCTGTACTACCAACTTGCTGCTGCTGTTGAGGCTGTGCCTGAGGGGATGGCTGAGGTGGTCGAGGTGAGGGGGAGGGGGAGGCAAATCGTAAGGGCATGGGAATGGCCACGTGCGCAGGAGGCGACGGAGGTGATGAAGGAAGAGAAGGAGGGGAAGGAGGGGAAGGAGGAAGAGGAAAGGAGCAAGGAGGAGAGCCTGTGTTTATATGGGCTGGCCGTTGGGTTCCTAAGAGTATACACAATGGGAAGGAGTTGCACATGGCAAATTGAGTTATATGGCATACCGAGTTATTAGATGGCATGCCAAGTTATCAGAGAGTTAGATGGCATGTTAAGTCATCAGAGAGTGAGATGGCATGCCAAGTTATCAGAGAGTTAGATGGCATGCCAAGTTATCAGAGAGTGAGATGGCATGCCAAGTTATCAGAGAGTGAGATGGCATGCCAAGTTATCAGAGAGTGATAAGACAGTTGCTGTGGAGGAGTTGAAAGAGTGTGCAGCACCCCACACTGGAGTAGGTCTGATATGTTTGCAGCGTGAAATGCATAAGGCGGGGGATGCATAACAATACATACAGCGTAAAAATATAATACATACAGCGTGAAATGCATTAGGCGGGGGATGATTCAACAAGGATAACTCATGTGGAGAAACAACTGAAAAACACAGATAGAAAGGATACAGTAGCGAATAACTTTTGCTGCACAACAAGATCTGGAGCTCATTTGTTTTACACTGAACTGAACTCAGCAGTTTTCTTACACAAAGCAGCTTTGCCTGCACAGCCATGCTTCCTCCAGGAGGACCTCTAAAGCCTGCACTACCCCCGAAAAACAGGCAGTTTGTGATCGGTCTGCATTCCACAGTACAAACACACACACACACACAAAGCGGCTATTTCACCTTCAGGAACATCGCGCCACAAGTTGGGGATCAGGCCACTGCTGGCACTCAGTCCACTACTGGCGCTGCCGCTGCTGCGTCGTACGAGCCTGCTGTTGAAAAATCTCAAGCTGCGGCCCCTTGCCGCCACACTTCCGGACAATTGGCGCACGCGAGTAGGGCTGGCCGGGGTGCTGTTGCTGCTGCTGCTACTCCTACTGAGGTGGTGGGGCAGCTTGTTCACCCCCCGATTGCGTCCGGCAGGAAGTAAAAGGCTGTGCCGGCCGTGGCTGACGGCATGGGGCTCAGCACTGGTGGAGGTGCTCTGCTGTTGGCCTGGCTGTAGTCTGGCTGTGCTACTATCCTCCCCAAAAACGTTTCGCGTGGTGATTGCAGTTGTTGGGGTGGGATGCTCACTGCCTCCAGGAGGATCCCTGCTATACATGGAGCTTTGCATGAGCCTGTGTGTGTTTGTGTGTGTTTGTGTGTGCAAGCACACTTGGTACGGATGAGGAAGTGAGACGTTTATAATCAGATGAGGAAGTGTGACGTTTATTCACAGATGAGGATGTGTGACGTTTATTTTGGCAGCGCTACCTCAAAGGAACCTTGGCGATTTGTTACAGTGCTAATATAATAAGTTCCAATGTAACTCACTGCCACATGGAAGAATAGTGGTGCGTAATCAGGCCAGACCCTTTGGGGTCTTGGAATACATCTGCTATGTAAAATCCTAGCTGCATTAATTTTCTCAATCAGTAGTACTGGTTATTATGCCTGCAAGCGTTAAAAAATGTCTGGACTTCTACTCCAATGCCTTCAAAGCCAGCTTCTAAGCTGATCTCAAGGGTCAAGTGCACCTTACACACACACACATACACACACACTGTGATACCTGCTCCTGCCTCTGGGGTTTGTGCTGCCCTTTTTGAGATGTATGGGTGAAGCGCGCAGCTGGGGATGTGTGTAGATACTTGAGCGCGGGAGGGGGCTGTGCTGCAGAGATGCTGACCCTGTGCTGGTCAGCTGGGAGTAGGGGTCAGCGGTGGCAGGAGAGTGGTGAGGAGGAAAGGAAGGGTGCAGCCACAGGTGCGGTGAGGGAGCTGTCGTCGTGTCAGAGGCAGTGCCATAAAGGCTCGTGGCGGCACGGCCATCGTGGGGGGCCATGTGCAGGGGGGGTGGAGTTGGTGGTAGTTGTGCTGGTATCTCTGGTAGCCTAAGCTGGGGACTGACCTGCTGCATGGGCTGCCCTGGTCGTCCCTGAAGCCCTTGCTCCTGCCCCTGCTCCGCTTGCACCGTGAGCTCAGGTGACACACACGCCACACAGGAGCGCACCATGCGGGGGCCACGCTGTGACAGGGGGGTGTCGATCGGAGGCATTGAGGATTGTTTGCGCATTCTAGCCTTGACATTTGCCCCTTGTCCCTCAGTGCTGCCTCTAAGAGTGAGTGACTGACTCTTGCGCTGCTGCTCCGCACGTGCTGGATCGTGCACACCACCCACCCCCTGATCACAGCCCCCACACACAGAGCTGCTGAGGCTGTCCCAGATCGTGCTGGCGGCTTGACCAGATACAGTAAGGAGCGAGGCGTTGGCTTCAAAGTGAGGAGGGGTGGGTGGGGGTGGGGCCACAAAGCTCCCGTCATTGGGCAGAGGGAAGCAGCGGTTCTGTTATGTGCAAAAAATAATGCAAGGGGCTTATTTATGAAATGAATTACATTACATACTGTCATAACCAGTTTGGTGAGAGCAAGTCATGCAGCACAAGTCCCCTGCAGTCTATTTGTGGCAATGCATCTGGTCAATATGGTTACGTGCAACACCTCATTTGATTAAAATCAGGATTAACCAAAACTATACATGTACAGGTTTAAGCAGGCAAATTACACATTACACATTACAATTCTGGCAAACCCTACTCATAACCTCAAAGCTCGTTTGATGCACTTGTGTATTGCCAGCTGCATGATCTATTTCCCTCTTATTGCCAACATAGGGAAGCCCGTCTAAATTTGTTGGGAAACCAGAGGACCTGACTGCTAGCTGCACTGCAAGGCGTGTTAAACTAGACCAACCTTGAGAGCCAAAGGAGTGGCCTGGTGGATAAGCTTGGCGTCGTCAAGCCCACGGAGCAAAAACAGGCCCAGGGGCTGCATGATAATCAGATCAGATTCAGGACACGCCAGATCATGCTGTTGACGCCTCTGCTGCTGCTTGGGACGCTCCTGCTGCTGTTGCTGTTGTTGCTGCTGCTCCTGCTGCTCCTTCTGCTGCTGCTCTTGCTGCTTCTGCTGCTGCTGACCCTGCCAATCCTGCCTCTGCGGCTGCCGCGACTCCCGCTTCTGCTTCCGGTGCTCCGTGCTTTGCTTAGTGCTGACCCCCGTGCCCATAGACAGCAGAGTGGACGCGTACGGCAACAGCAATGGCCCCCCTCCTTCTCCAGCTGGCATCTCCACCACCGAGTGAGCTGAACCAGCCATGCCTGGCACCCTCCCCCTCACAGACGCTGTGAGATTGTTAGTGCTGCTGCTGACTTGACTTACTACTGACTTGCAGTCACCGCTGCCAAATAACAACCCTAGCAAGCCCCTTCCTCCCCTCCTCCAGCGCCTGGAGGGAGTACAGATGGGAGAGGTGTGTGTGAAATGTGTGCAATTTAATGTGCACTGGTGAGAATACATAGGGGGGTGTGAGTGCATGTGCATGTGTGCCACAAAGGTGTACACAATTATGAGTGCATGCATGCATGTATGTGCGTGTGTGCTGGCTTAGTGAGTAGCAGCATACCTGGTGTGCGCAGCTTTTGTGCCCGAGGAAGCAGCAGCTGGAGGGGAGGGCCTATGTCTTTGCCTGTCAATCCCCCTGCTGCTGCTGCTGCTAAATGCCTTAACAAGCACCTGCGTAGGTCAAGGGTAGGCCCGTACGTACAATGCATGCATTGTATGTCCTATGCAAATATTGTACAGGGTGGATGCTTTTACAGGTGGTAAAGAGTGAGGCTAGTCAGAACCATACATGTAAGGTGCAAGCACGGAGTTTGGCTGAGCAAAGTTTTCAAGTGTTGCAGTCACATACAAAGATACATACAAACAAGGTCATTCCTGGTGTACAAGTCAGCACTCTTCACAGAGAATCAATTACCACAAGAGTGAAAGGAAGGTCGCCAATGTGCTGTGGTACAGCAGTCCTTTTGCATTCTCTCTTGCATTCTTTTTTGATCTCATCCCAAGCCTTGCTTTTGATATATTGCAAGATGACTGGAACATTTTTCTGGCACATCTAAATGCATTTGAGGTACTTACAACCTGTTTCCTCGCCTGGTGACAGATACAAACAAGTCGAATACTGTGCTTGACTTCCCTGGCCGCATCTTTTTTTACTGATTAAGTGTGTCCTAAACAGTTGTAAAAGCAAACATGTGTACTCCTACCTTTTGCTTCTCCATTCTCCTGCTCCACCAATTGTTTTGCTGCGACTCCACATTCTAGCAGTGACACATATTACTTGTATGTATTCATCAGTCGTCACTAAACTCGACAAACTCTTCACTCTGCCTTATAATCACGCATTTGAGACACTACTTACCTGGCCTGGAAGCGCTAGTGCATTTGTACGTGCAGCTGTGTTAGCAAGCTCTCCAAAATAGTCAGCCTGACCTACACGGACAAGAAAATGAGATAATTCGTCAAATTTGTTTGTCTAAATAGGGAATGTGTTACAGGGATTGATGCAGGGAGTGTTATGCTGCCTGCGTAGCTTTTCTTTTCTTTTCCTGTTACTGGGAGGTTTTGCACATCATGATGTGCGGTACACAAATTGCACGTCACAAGCTGCTATTAAATTGCCAAAATTCAGAAAGTTAGGCAAAGTGTCAGGACAGTGCCTTTTGCAGAGATCTTTGCAATCCTGGACTGGGAGCCTCCAACGACATAGTGCTTGCAGCAAGTCCCCTAGACCTAGGGTGGAGCAGATAATTGGTGAAGATGTGTGTCACGCCCAATCAGTGGAAGCAACAAACACTCAATTGGCCATAGTTGATGTGCTGAGTTTAATAGTTTCAGGAGTGGCAGTGGTTTGATCTGACAAATGTTAAAGATCTTAACAAATGTGACTGGGAGTTCCCAGGACAAATTGCTTTTAGAAGGCCCCCTCTAGGGCACAACAGACTAGGAGCAGAGACATTTCACATTCATGCAATTACATGATTCTTACGAAGCATGATCTTTTGCCTTCAAAAGCGTGCACACCATAAAAGACAAACACGTGAACATGCAGCAAGCTGAACACCAGATAAGTCACGCACCTGTGCCAACAGGTTTTTTGGAGCTCGCAATCCCATAGGCCATGCCAATCCTAAGACGCGGCCCCCGCCAGAGAAGGCAATCGGTCTCCGGGTCTCGTACCTAGTATGCACGGAAATTGCAAGAACACTCATCAAGTATATGTGCAAGAATCAAGTAAGCATGGAAAAATCAAGCCAGGAGCTGCACGTGCTGAACATTTGACGTTATAAGCTGCATTTTGTTGTCTGAGCAGAATGCCGTTAGATGCAATCAAAGCAATCATGCAATTTTAAAATGATTGCAATGAGTGCAAATATTTTGCTTCATTATTTGGTATTGCAGATCCTCTCATGCCATCTGTTGTGCAAGTATGCCTGAAAGCATGATACAAAAAAAATATGCGCATCGCCTTTTTTTCTGATTAGATCCCGCATCTTATAAGACAGTCACACCCAGCCTCTATCATGCTGATCCTAATCACATTCATCACATTATCCATGAAAAGCATTGCAACTTGCCTTTTGATGTCAAAAAATAAACATACTGCAATTTTTTGCACTGGACCTTGCCAATGTGATAGAATAAGCGTTTATTTATAACAATTGCACAGCAAAGCCTTGCACCCAGACTTTGACCTGACATTGTCTAAGAAAAGTCTGTACTTCAAAATTCCCTTCTAAGGAAAGTCTGTACCTCAATTCCCTTTTAAGGTAAAGTCTATAACTTAATCCCTTATAGGGAAAAGTCTGTGCCTCACCTCCCTGCACTCAGGCATGCTGAGGACCATCTCAGAATATGGCAGGTGTAGCAGCTCGCACTGTATCCGACAGGCCCATTGAATGGCATGGTCAAGGCGGGAGAATGCAAGCGTGAGCTGACCTGCACAGTAAGTGTAAGTACAATGCACCAGAGTCACTTTTTATTACATGATCTGTGACAAGTGAAGGCGGGAGAATGCAAGCGTGAGCTGACCTGCACAGTAAGTGTAAGTACAGGACCTTAAATATGCACCAGAGTCACTTTTTATTACATACAAGCGTGAGCTGACCTGCACAGTAAGTGTAAGTACAGGACCTTAAATATGCACCAGAGTCACTTTTTATTACATACAAGCGTGAGCTGACCTGCACAGTAAGTGTAAGTACAGGACCTTAATTATGCACCAGTGTCACTTACCTAATATTACATGATCTGTGACAAGTGAAGTTTGGCGCAGCTTTGACAGTGTGTGCTTGTATGAAGGGTGTTTGAGTGTGTTTGTGTGTGTGTGCGTGTGTGTGTTTGCGTGCATGTATTATGCATGTATTTTGTGTGTTTACTACCATGTGTATGGTTGTATGTGAAGGGGAAAACGTGTAATGGCATTGGATTCAAACCGAACAGGTAGAAATTTGCATATTACAAAAGTATACTCAAACAAACTTGCTGACAGCTGCACTAATAAAGATCTCTCAGCCTGTGCTCACATAAGCTACAGCCCCACTGAATCTCAAGAGCTATTAGTATAGCTAGCATTGTGATGGATAATGAGACCAAGGGCGTAGCAAAATTTTTAAAACGCCACCACCTAAACCCTTACCATGATTAGGCTCCTGATTGCGTGAAGAATAGGACGTCCAGGCACATGTATGCATGGTAAAATAGTCACATTTAATTAGCGCTTCTTTGCATGGGCAAAGAATGAAACGATGCATGCGTGGCAAGAACAATCAAGCAACAGGCATTTGTTGCATAAAGTAATTTGTTGGTACTATATTTGGATCTGAGAAGAAAGCCAGAGCGGACCAAAAACGGCTTGAGTTCAATGAACTGTTTGCAATAAGCACAAAGCTACAGATGATAAATGCACTTAAACATAACTGCGAGTTAACATTTGTTGATATACCGTCGTTTCAGCAAAATTGGTGTGATTAATCAATTGCTTGACAGTCAAGAAGTTGCGGACCTGACTTGGTGCCGAATGTCTATACCAGGTATTGTGAAGTACACAGCAATCATGAGGTGTGCAAGTTTGCCCTGCTGTTTGACAGGCTCACCTTGCACTCGTAGCCTCCATATGCATGCAACAGCTTGCGCCCTACTGAGGTGCACCTATGTATAGGAAGTGGAAGGGGTGGTCACACCTAAGTAATCTCTAAAAGTGTTTTATTCATGTCTAAATGTTTGTGAGCAATCTGGCCGACTCTGTGCCAGCAGCAGTGATTAAAATTACACAAGAAGAGTCTGATTGAGTGAGACAGAGTCTGCTTCTCAAAGGGTAACAGGTCGTGTGCGATTAATCAAAGGAGTTCAAATTGCATGTCCATCCCTCATGACAGGGCAAAAGCAGCGTTACAAATGAAACAGCCAAAAGGAAGTGTAAAAGTTAAGAAATCCGACAATTTTTTAATTGGTGCGTACATTCATTGCATCTTCTATGGGATACAGGCTTGTGTAAGTTAAAACGACTGGCCTTTTTTGTGATTGTGATTAGTGTCAGCGTTGACTTTATACTTTGAGCACGGTTCAACGCTTCTTGACTTTAAAGGATGATGTCAAAGGTGGCGAGAATAGGCAGACAGGCAGTGCCACATCAACCCCGAATGTTTAAATGCACACAAAAAAGAAGCAGTGGTAGAACGATGGAGCTGTTTACACATCCACACGCATACACAAACATAAACACAACGTTGCACACACTTTTTGATTGCCACTTGAAATGCCACAATGTTGGATGCCATCTCTGTCTCACTCAAGCTCTGGTCCCCCATTGCTACTCCCTGGCCATTAGCATAACCCAGTTGCTCAGAACGAATGACGGAGGCAGGCTTGTGTACCTGTCATATTAAGCAGTTGGAGAAGCGATATGTGCATGTGCGTTTGTGCATGCGTGTACTTGCATGCATATGGTATGTGTGTGCAATCCTGATGTCCATCCAGAACAATGAAACAAACAAATGAGTGCTTGACTCCCTGCAGAAATTCAGGTGAATTGAGCAAGCAATGCAGCACGTCTTATTCTCCTCTTTACATTATGAGTGACTAGATCATAACTAGAGTTTGGCCAGAACGGTATACATACGCCATATATTTGACCAAATCCCTGCCAAAAATACCGCGTATATACTGTATACCAGAACGGTATATATATATCTGGCCGTCCCTAATCCTAACACACTCACGCTGTAGTCAGTTCAGTTCATACAATCTCAGTAAGAACAATCAAGGAGCCTTACGTTGAGGTTGCTACATCAGCATTGTTTAGAATAAGAGACAAAGCAGCTGAAGAAAACGCCCCGCACCTTGACAAACATGATGACCATAGGCTTTGTTACGTCAGGGGCGTCATGATAGCCTAGGGAGAGCTGCGAGTGCAATTGACAGCACAAAATGCTCGGGGCAATTTTGATGTTCATATTAAAAGGTTAGGAGCTTTATGATGGCCTAGGGAGAGCTGGAAACGTGATTGACAGCACAAAATGCACGGAGCAAGGCTGATGTTCATATCAACTGGACCAGGGGCTTTCTTTGTAGTTCAGCCAGGAGAGCTGCAAGGGTCTTGGACTGTACTAATGCTTAGAAGAACAATCCGTCAGAGATAGCACATTGGTGGCATGGAAACAGGAAACCAGACAGAGCAATGGCATGTGCGGTGTCCATAGAAGCGTCAGTGACCAAAAAGAGGTTGCTACATGTGGCTGTGCGAATGCAAGAAGGAACAATTGGTGCACACAGATGATGCAGCTGCAACATAAATCCCACTTAAATGGCAAGGGCAGAGCAAAACAATTAACCATAGATGGTATCAGATCTAATGTAAGTTATAAGATCAATCAAAGCTAGTCAAAAGAAAGCAGCTGCAAACAAGAGTGCAACTGTTCAATGCTCTTGGCTTTAACACAATGTAGACCTTCCCAATATGATTGCAAGTGTTATCATGGATATTGAAGATAGAGACTGCTGGTCAGGCCAGCCACCCCTATGAGAGTTCTTGCCCCAAAGCAGAAAAGTGCATTTAAGTATGTAGGAACCTTTATTAGATACATCCAAGCACCCCTGCACACTCAGTTTGTGGCGGGAAGTGCCCAGGTGGGCAGGGTGGAAATGGATGGAAATCCCTGTCAGAAAGTGGATTGCCAAAAGCTCCTTCCCGGTACCATCAACTTACCAGGGGTGTTTGCAATAATATTGGGGACATTTTGGTGATAGTCCGGTGGTCTTGGGTGAAGGTCCGGTTTTGGACCTCCTTTGGCAGGATAAAGTGCCATTTACAATCAGGTGATGGTCAGAAGGCGTGTTTCCAGGGTTTCCAGAAATGCACCATTTTTGCCCAGCAAACAGGCCCACGCACCAAGTCCTTTAGGGGCAAATTTTCAACCCCCCTTTTCTTTGCTTTAATGGGTATGACCCTAAACCTATCTGGGAACAAAATAATTGGTGAAATTTGGACCAAGACCCGCATTTCTACACCCATGCCACCTTTCTGGCAGGGAATGGTACAAATCCAGCCCTCCAATCTTACCCTTGACCCCAAAGTTTGACCCCAAGCTCATTATTTTTATGCAGAAGCGCTACATTTATGTAAAGAAACCATTGGGTGACCTCATATGTGCAATTCAGAAAAGGGCAACAATTCCCCCTTTTTGGTTGGGGCTTATTGGCTGGGCTGACCGCTGGGGTCTTTTTGTTTCTGTGTGGGTGTTTCGCCGACATCTCATGATGCAAACAAAATAGAACCATACACATACCTGGGCGTAAGAGTTGATTGCAGGGAAATTCCTGTTGGCTAGCATCATTGGCATGACTTCTATCAGGGTGACAGGGGCAAGCTTGCCTTCTGCCAGGATGTGTGTGCCGTGGTTTAGGGCACATGCCGTTCCTGCAATTGATTGCGGCAAATTTTCGTGCACAGAAAGGTCGATGGAAAGGAAGCACTAGTACATGGTGAAGGCTAGCACAGTTCACTTTCAGCCAGATGCAATTCAGCATTGAAGGCAAGAGAGTGGCAAGCAAAAGTAAGCTGGTGCTTCAGAAATAAAATGGCTTTTAAGCATAAGATAAGGATTGCACCACCAAAATTGGCAAGCGGCGATAATAGAACTTTTAAGTAATGTGTCATGAGCACTTTATGACATGAAATATAAACAAGAAAAAGAAAAAGAAAGAATGTACGCAGGCAGCGAAAACCCACTCCCTACGTTAATTAAGGAAGAGGAGCCACTTTAGTAACAAGACAAACATGGCATAAGGTCAAGACGCTTTTTGTGCTTGATCTCAGTGACACACACGACAGAGATCTGCTTACCAGGCTTCTTGAGCACAACCGCTTTGTACGTGCTCCACGCATCTTTGCTCAAAAAGACCTACAGAAAAGGGCAGTAATACGGTAAATATGATCGTTCCTCTGTGCCTACAGCAATGCTAAGCTGCTGGACTTGCATTTGAAATCCCTGCGCTGCATGGTTATTACACAAATCAAAGTTTTGAGAGCGGCTGTCACATCATTGGAGGCCATTGTATTAAAAGCCAAAAGTCAAAGTTTTGTACGTGTGTGTGTGTGTGTGTGTGTTTACACACCGGTGTAAAGAAAAAGAATGAGAAAAGAAAAAACTACGCGGGCAGGTGTTTACACTTGCTCCTCATGTGTGCACCTACAATACCAGGTATCATGTCACAGATACAGATCTGGACCTAACCTAGACATAAAAAGCTCACCTGCCCTCCGTGGCTGGCAGCTGCTATTGCACGCACGACATCCACGGCATTGCCGACAAACCAGGCTGGGATCTCTGGGGTGGGTTGCGCATCAAGCAACGGAAGGCACACATAATCCACCGAGCTGTGCACTGCCATGGCCAAGCGAGGCCCCTGTAAACGGAACACAACGTCCAGGAGAAGAAGGGGAGTTTGTTACTATAATAAATGTTAAATGCATGATTCCAAACTGCCACCTCTTCTCAGGAAACTGAACCATGACCTATGCATGTCACATTGTAAGCGCTGGTGCTCGTTTTGGTTTCAAATCCAAGGGTCGACAGAAAATACACATCAATGCTGCAGGCATGGAGCTGCTGCCTTGGAAAGGGCATAGCATAAGGGCATATAATAATGCATAAGGGTAAATACAGGGCATAGATCATCACCATCACCTGCTGGATGATGCGCCTGTCAGGGCCATACTCTGTCCGTCCACACCATGAGGCAGCGCAGGCAGGCCAGGGCTGCAACATGAACGTCACCTGTGGCATAAGGTAGGCAAGCATTTCCAGAGCACATGTGGATTGCACAAGAAAGTCTGGGGGGCTTTGCCTTTCGCTTTATTATCCGTCATATGTGAGCAACTAGACAGTATTTAAAGCAAAGTGAGGTATCAGGGAACAAGGGCTGTTTTAAATAGCTCTCATGTTGTGTGTGTTCAGTAGGGAACATGGCCCAGACTGAGCCTGCTTTATAAACAAAGGTGGATTGCGCCCTTACACAACATGATGCTGTGTGTATCATTCCCATGTTTGCAACATCTTGTCAGCATGATTTTTCCAGATCTAGGAACTCTAAACCATCATAAGAATTGGTCTATGCAAAATGTTGACAGACAGACACGCCAGCCTCTTTTTTTTTTATACTCCTACTAGACAGGCAACTACTGGACAGGCAACTACTAGACAGGCAAAAAGAGTGGGTAAGTCATTGTGAAGGGCAACGCCGCTGCTGCGTACCGCTAGCAATGGCTTGCATGCGGTTGGGACCAAGTATGTTCCAGCAATCTATGTGATTAACCGTACTGCCTCAATTCTCGTAGGAGAATTAATGAGCAATCTCAACTGCAGAAGAGCTACCCAGTATTTTCTATTAAGCAAGTTGCTACTGTCATTGGTCTATGACCAATGGAATCACTGCCATCGCAAACATTTCTTCTTTGGAACAACAAAAAAACAAACATGCAATGCCACAGGGGAGCGCTGGAGCCACCACCTGTACCTTTTCCCCTTGAACATACACACCTGGCAAGCGTGGCAAAAGCGCACGGCATCAAGCGTGCTCTCAAAGGCTAGGCAGAAGCACGGCGGCCCTGACTTTGTAAGATTAAGGCCAGGCTCTTCCCCACACCCCCTCACGCATCCATATGATTGCCTGTCACCCCCACCCCCACCCCCAGCATCACTACCACCGTTACCACCACTTGGAGCACCGCTACTTGCGTGATGAGGTGTGCTGGTATGCAGGGGATGGCAAGAGACGAGGGGAGTGGGTGAGGGGTATGGGTGCTTCGGGTCTGGGGTCTGACGTGAAAAGAACCCCAAGGCAAAGCGGGGGGCGGGTTTTGGGGAGGGGTAGTCGGCAAGGCTGTTGCCCAACAGCACTTCAAACAGGTAGCCTTTAAACTGCAATGGGTTTAAAACAGCTGGTGTTGTGTTTGATAGGAAGGCTGGTGGGCATTTGATGTGTGGATTGCTTCTAAACTGTGATGGTTTTTGGTTTATAGCAAGTTGGTTTGGGTGTCAGAAACGCCTGCAGTTGCAGACTGCTGCGTCACTCATGGAATATACAGGAGGGAAAGCGTTAGACATAAATGGTTAAGGGACACCATTCATGTACATGCACAATTCAGACAGCCGTCTTAGACTACAGCTAGTGTTCCAGATCTCTGACAGCGAGTTTATATGACATTTTTTGCATACGAGCCTCAGTCGACCTCACAACTCGCGCTTGCACAGCACCGCATTGGACTGTCACACAAAATTCCTCAAAATTCCGTACTTGCTGAGCTTGGATGGCCAAGAGCTCCTCCAGCATCAGTGCTAGCTCAGGATGCATCTGAGACAAGGAGGTAAGTGATGCATAGTTGTTTGAAAGAGTGAGAGGCATGCTGTGCAAACTGCTACTCAATGTACCAGGTCCCTTGCATGGGATTCATGCTCACATCTATTGTAAACTAGATACATAAAGCATCTGTGGCACATTACTGCAACTTGATTTGCGCAGCTCAAGCTCAGGATCTCGTGGTTCACAGCCCCTTCCACAGTGTATTTGAGAAAGCCCTCTAGGCTTGCCTGAGCAATATTTTGCCCTGACAGCAACCCGTGCCTGCACAAACCCTTGTTTGTGCTGTCTGAAGGCACACAAAAAAGTGGGGCAGCGTACGCACTCACCAGCTGCGGTTGAGGATTTTCTGGTGGGGGTACCAGTCTAGCAGCAACAAAGGTCAATGGAGGTTTGGCACCAGGTGGTGTTGGTGATTGTGATGGCACCTCCTTTTGTGCGTGGATGTTTTGGCTGCTGCTAGTGCCAAATTCTTGCGGTTGCTGCTGCTGCTGCTGCTGCTGGTGCTGCTGCTTCCGCTTTGCTCCGCTGGTGCTCAAAAAAAACACACGACTGCTGTGCAACAAGTTGGGCTGCAAAAAAGTGTCTGCACTGCTGCTACTGTGAGGCCTGCTGGTGATAGGGGCAGGGGATGGGAGCATGTGCAAGTCCCATGCACGAGGCAGTGGTCTTGAAAAAATAGCAACCGTGCCAGCAGTAGCAGTACGGGGACTAGAGGGCGCGGCACTGCCTGCAATTGCATTGATCTTGCTTGGTGAAAGATCTGTTGCAAAGATGACGCAATGTTCATTTTTTTATGTATGCAGCTGGAAGTCCTGGTTCCAGCTTGTCGTCCTCCTACTCCACGTTTATCTCATAGCTTTTTATCATCTCTCAACAGCCAGCTGCAGGCCAAGCCTGCAACCCTCTTAATCCCATTGATCTTTTTCCAGGAATTATACGGTGCCCGGTACCAAACTGGATCCTTCTCTTTAATTAATGTGGGGGCATTGGTTTTTTACTGACTGCATTGTTTTAGTTTCTCAATATCATTTTTTAAATAAGGCTATCATGACACTTAGATGGAACGACTCCTTCGTGAGTGAAAGATTGATTTGTGCACACACTTTTGTTGTGTGCATGTATGGGTGCAATGAATGTAGGCAACTGCTGAGTACTCTGCAGAATGCAGAATTACTTTAGTTCTTGGAGGCGAGTGCAAGCGAACGTCAGTTGGTACTCTCTTGGCACAGCTTGCGCTGTGCAAACCATCCATTTTATGCTTGTGCCTTAGATAGTTTGCAGCTTAGTTTTGAGCCCCTGCTCTCTTTGACTTCAGCAACTTGCTGCCCTTGGCCTGTTCCTTCCTGGTTTTGTGTGGTTCCAGTGTGTCTGTGTTACCTGCCCCTTTTTGTGTGGCAGACTCCGGGCGTCAAAGGCCCAGCTGCTCGGTTTCTCTTTTTTTCTTTTGTAAGGAGGGTTTTTCCAGCTTCCTTTGAGTCAGTGGATTTAAAGTTTTTTGGTGTCGGCACAAGTGTAAATTCCCCCTCCAGCAGTTTGGTGGATACGAGCCGAAATAGAACTGTGTTTGCAAGTACATATGTGCAGGAATGCTTTTGGGAGGCCAACGCCGGCTTATATAAATGAACAGATTCAATATGGTGTGTGTGTTGAGTTAAATATTTGAAACTAGGTACGTATAAAGCAGAGCAGGCAGGGGGGGAGGGACAACTACCTGGCATATCTTGCTCGCGGCTTGCTTGCTGCCACTCCTCAACACTCTGGGTCTGCTGGAGGCCTGATCTGAGCTGCAGTGCACAGTTAAAGCGTTCAAAAGGAATCGATCTGTATCCTTTGCTCAGCAAGTCAAGGTAGAGAAGCCATCACAGCTCTGCTGACTTGCTGGTCTGGCCCATTTTTTGGGTCAAGAGTTGCAGATCAGTTCATAGAGAACTGCCTGCTGCTAGCGTTTTAACATGCATGTGCCCACAATTACATGCAGTAGATACACAGAGAACTGGTGTTTATGAAAAATGTTCCTTTTCTGCTTATTACGAGCAGCTACGCACATGCCAATTTGTCAGGTTGGAGTTAACCAGGCTTAAAAACTGAAGCTGACATTTTAAGTCTCCATTTCATGAGCTCAGATCTTAAAGGTCGCCATAGAGTTTGATATGACCAAATGCTTGCGCTGGACTCCCTAATATGGTGTTTTTCAATGGGAAGGTACAAGCTTGCTTATTCTGCGAAGCACTTGGCCTCCGCAGCAAATTCAAGCATGAGCACGGTGGTTGGAAAATTTCAAGCTTGGCTGCTATAGAGACAGCCTTGAACTAGGGCTACATGCCAGTGCTACGCTAAGCCAGTCATAGGGCTACATAGGGCTACGCTAAGCCAGTCACACAAACTCTAGGATCATGTGATAACCACATTCTGTCAAGGCCTCAGCGCCTCCCTTGGAAGTTTAAGCTGCCAGCACATCACTAGTAACAATGCACAACACAGCCGGTACCCCCATTTCCATTCCAACCTGAGCAATGCTGTGGGCGGGCACCATCTCCAAGGAAGCGTGGACAGTCTGCTGGATATCTGCATAACCACCGGCATCGCTAGGACCAGCTGTTGAGTGCAGCGAGGGAAAAGTTGGGGAGGGAGAAACCGCTGCGCTAGGGCGGCGAAGGTTGCGAAAGAAAGGAACTGCCTCTGCCACGGGCCCCGGGGATGCTGCTGAGGGTGGGTTTGTTGGGGGCCACAAGCGCGTGAGTGCACGAGGGGGAGGAAAGGTGGAGTTTGTAATGCCAAGCTCAAGGTTGCGACCAACGACTTCCGGGACGTGGTAGAGCCATATAGGTAAAGGGATAGCCTGCGATGGGGTTAAGATCTTTTTCATACGTTGGGATGACTCAGTTTTTTATGCGTTGGAATGAGGGACGAGAAAGGGCAAGAAAATGTGGAAGGTTGTCAGTGATCAGGTTGAGGGGGAGCGTGCGTTGGGAGAACAGGCAAGTTTGAGACGGGCTGTGCAAACGTGAGTCGCATAGATAAGGGGATTAAAGCATGGATGCTATGTGCTTGTTAGCGTACACGGTAGTGCAACATATGCATGGGGATGGCCTGCATGGGGGAAGGGGTGCATAGCATTGGTGGGCTGTCATCTTCGAAATACAGAGCAAACAGGATTACAGTGGCATCCGTTGGGAGATTGGACAACCACAGGCAAAATTGTGCAATGGTGCGGAGATCACTTGGCAGGCATGTTGCCCGCTGCTAGTTGTAAGCTTGCGTGATTTCTGCTGCATCACAAGGAGCAGTTCTTTCTTCGTAAACCTCATCATTCTGGCGGCATCTTAACGAGTGTGATGTATTACGTTGGCACTCCTTACCTGCAGACGAAATAGGCCCAGGCAGCGTATGATAGGGAACCCGGCAGCGCCCATGCTGTTGCCCTCTCGTAGCTTTACCCAAGCATCGTGTGTCAGTAGGATCTGCCCCCCAGAAGCTGCATCCCCGACCTAAAAACAAAGCAAAACACAGGAAAAGAACAATTATTCAATCAGGATTGGGCTGCATGGAATATTAATTGCATTGCCTGTTAAAGAGCAACATGAACAACTAAATCCATACTCCATTCCAGTCGAGCTGCAACATGGACAACAAAATGTACTGCCAACTATGGTGACTTTGCACAGCTAGCAGCCACATACTTTTTAGGCTGCCAAGTCCAAACTTCTTTGAAATTTTATGATTGCTTCAAAAAACTCCTGCCGTGGCTTTGTTTGTCACGTGCATTCTAGTTCAAAGTGGCGCACTTTGTTCCAGCCCTTAACGTGTTCAGCCCTTATCGTGTTATCGTGTTCAGCCTTTGTGTGCAGAACACACCTCTTTGAGTGCCTTCCTGTCAGCACTTAACTTTCTACCTCATTGTCTTTGCACTTCCACGTTCATGCTCTGAAATCACAACCTTCCCTTAACTACCCTTTTTCACAAGTGTACTAGAACCAGTGCCTTCCTGTGTGTGTATTTCTGCCAGTGCTATCTTATTAGCGCCTTCCTGTATGTATATTTCCCTGTCAGCACCTCCCTCCACCTCACCTCCCGAAGGATGTGCATGCAAGGGCCACAGAAAACGTGCTGCCCCGTCAGCGTGTGTAGCCGGGTAACCATTGACCCTCTCTCAGCATAGTGTAGGCCCATCCTCACGCGCAGGCCCTGTGGTGGGCAGGTGCAACCAACGTTGGGTATGCCAATATGCATGTTTTCATAAGTGTGCATAGATGAGCGCCGTCTATAAGTGCAAGTACATGAACTATGCTATAGTAAGCAAACTCAAAAAGGGCCAAAGAGTAAAACTATGATCTGCAGCTCTTGTATGACAACAATTCAACCATGTTGCTCTCTGGTTGACAACAGAAGATGTCCAATGTGCTCTGGTTTCTGTAATTTCACTGTACACATGCATGTGCTTTTGAAACCATGCCAAAACTAATTACCAGCCTGTCTGGATTATACAAGAAACGAGCTCAAAAAAAGCACAACTGCTGATTTTGATTGCGAAAGGCATTCCTAGTCTCTTCCCTAATTACCTACTTACCGCCACCACAGTGTCACCGTGCAAGTTCACGTGCTCTTTGAAGCCAAGCTTGAGACACTCTACTGGCCAAGAGTAGTCCAGCAGAAGATATTGGATGTCCGTGCAAAACGCCACTGCAGCGGCCACGGTCTCAAAAGCCACGGTAAAGCTGTGATTGCAATACAAAGGGTGTTTGCAAAGGAAAATCAAGGGTACCATTGCAACAGCCAAAGTCAGATAAGACCTTGATGAAGCTGTGATCACATGCAATAGAGAGGGGTAATCTGTGAATAGGGGACTTACAAACAGAGCTACAAACAGCTGCGAAGAGTTGTGGGGGTTTAGCCATAATGGCAAATGGACAAATAGATAAGTATAAATATTGATCTGTATTACATGCTTATACTTTGTGCTTCTTGGGTGTAAAGTATGCATTGCCTGCATCCATGAGCATTTCGCAATGCACACAAATCTCACAACAAATATCTGAGTAACAACAGGAGGATACAATAAGCATGCTTATATATTTTTGTTACACCACGTGTCAATCCAACTAATAATAACAGATTCAGAGTCCAATCATATCTTCCCAGACTCACACGATGCATCCTAAGCATCACTAATAAGGATATGAAAGTTGAGATGGGAGAAAAGGGGGTTTGGGGTCATTTCCAGGCGCTTGACTGGTGCTCTGTGCATGAGCACGTCACCACTGGATTTTGCCTGATAGCTCGCCGTCAAAACGCTTTTTGCCAAAGCTGAACAAACAGATTCAATGCAGTATAAAAATGATCAAAATAACACCTTGCTCTTATGGGGCACAGGAAGGGGGGTTGGGGGGAGGGGGGGGAAAGAGGGGTCTGCCACCCCATAATTTACACATGGGTTCGTCAGAAAACTTCTTCACCGTCCTGGTGACAAAGAAATGGTTCAAGTCCTAATTTACTGATTAGCTGGACACTTTTAAAGGAGTATTAATGTTCGTAATTGTGCATGTGTATGCACACCTGAAAGAGCAAACCCTACAGGTCCAACACCAAGACTGCACACATCAGGTACTTGGGCGGATGGTTTCAAGTAGCAGATGCTCACTCGCACATCAAAGATATGCAAAACTTGCAACATCACGCCAACACAGCTAGAAAGGAGCACATACAGCTAGAAAGGAGGCACATACAGAGGCGCAACGTTCATTTGACTCGCCCACATCCAACTCACCTGTCCCCCTCCGTATTGATCTCAAGACCGTTATGGCGCCCAATTGCTTCCCTGAATGTAGAATCGTGCACCTCTTGGATGAAGGCAAACAGTCTTGGACCTGCCTTTGCAGAGAGCTGCGTGCTGCCTTCTATCTGCAACAAAAGGGGGAGAAACAAATTCCACAAGCTGAGATTGTTTGGTCGGGGCTCAGCACAAAGATAAAGACTGAGACCAAGGGTTGTGAACGCTCTTATAATGGACATTCACGTCTTTCTCAACACCACACAACCTAAACATCGATATTATACCATCATGGGATGTTGTGTTGTGCTGGGCCAAGCCACTTTTTGGCAGACCTGAGCTGCCTCTTTACAGCAACACCTTAAAAGTTTACGGCACAATTGCACTCACGTCAGTGACCACGAGAGCACACTGCTTGGCATCGGACCAATGGCTGCCTCCCTCATACTCAGCAGGACTGCCTGGTTTCACAACCCCAGGTGTGGGCGAGCCCACTTGGTCTCCAGGGGGCAAAGAGGTAGCGAGGTCAGTACCACTCAAACTTGTGCCTGGGTGGTGAACAGTACAAACTTGTGCCTGGGTGATGAACAGTACGCGGAAGGTGGCGGTCACTCAAGGTAGGATACATGGCAGGGGACCTGCTTCCTTGTTTAAGACCAAGAATATAACGCACTTATTTGCATAGGCTCTCATCTGCTCTGTGAGTGAACGCATCTACATATCACTTTCATGACCTGTGTGTTATGAGCTTGCTTTTTTTCCCGACAAAATATCATCTTATGGATCCCAACCATTACTCAAAAGCAGCATTTGCTTAGTTTTCAAAGTCCTTCAAGTAGATAAGGGCACGACGCTCCATGCAGTAATGGGGTAGCAAAGTCCAAAGCATCAGAATATAACTAAGGAAAGTGCACTATCTCCGACTTTCTGTGTGTGTGCAACTTTTTCAGTGTACTTGTCACTGAGAAGTCTTGTGTCTTCCCGCTCCCACCTGTGAGCACCAGCAATATCCTCTTCGTATTCCACCATAAATAGTGAACAGGAAATCATACTTCTTCGATCTTCTCACCATGGTTTTCTCGCTGGGACTTGACTGCTAGGTCTGGGCCCGGTGACCCTGTCAGGGCATTCATCAGCTGCTGCAACGCTTTGTGATCCTGGAAAGCAACGCAAGAGCAGCGGGCGCGTTGCAGTAAATATAGAGGTCTAGACTGGGGAGCGCACACACACACCCTCGATCGGCGTGCATAATAAGGAGAAACTTCAATTAAGTGCTCACACTTTAGCGCAGGACCCTGTGCTCCTGCCAAGCAAGTAAATAGCAGTGAGGACATAAGTGAGGGCAAAGAAGGATAACCAGAGCCTTGAGCAAAACAAAAATAGAACTGCAGAAACTAGTGTGACATGGGGAACAGTGCTGTTCTGGAGATGTAGTACAACAAATGTTTGTCGTTTGTCAAAAAGTAAGACAAAGCAGGGCACAGAAAAAGAACCTAGCCTAAAAGATGGAGAAATGCCGGGGTGTTATTCTAGGAATTGCTACATCTCAATGTTTTTTGTGGTGTAGGAATTTGACATTTACCCAGTATTTTAGGTATTACAGGAATTATTGGGATTTACCAGTATTATAGGTGTTATAAGGCTTTTTATCTTGGTTAATGTGGAGAGTGGTTTTCTCTACCAGAGTAGTTTGTGGCAGGGGGCGATTGAGGGAGACTGTGAGCACCCCAGCAGCACTGCCAGCCACCAGTAGAGCCACCAACCCCAGACAGCACCGACCTAAAGACCTCAGCAAAACTCGGCGTGACATCCACCTCATCGAGGTCAAGTGCTGTGAGGACACCAGACCTCAGAACCAGCTGTACGCCGCAAAGGAACAGCACAAAGATCTCTGCAACATTCTCCAAGGAGCCTCCATTACTCTCCGCATCATCCTTTTATGTGTGGGTGGCACAATCTACAACACTCACACTCTGATGTCTTTCAAGGAACTGGGTCTTGATTCTCAAAGAGATAAGAAGCTTGCCTCCAAGCTCCATGTGCACTCTGTGAACTTTGCTGCTAAACTTGTCCATACCAGACGTGCCCTTTCCAGTATTGTTATCAACCCTCATCAGGAGCTGGTTTCAGGCCAAGCCTGCAACCCTCTTGATCCCCATTAATTTTTCCTTTTCTTTTCGCGATGCAGCTTTACGGTACTCAGTACCAAAATGGATCCTTTCCTTAATTAATGTGGGGAGTGGTTTTCACTGCCTGCGTAGCTTTTTTTTCTATTTCTGTTCTTTCATCTTTGAATGTATGATTCAGGTACAAGTGTCTGGCACTGCTTCAACTCGTTTTGCTGCTGATGATGAGATTCAAAAGGGACTGCTTGTATGTGGAAAAGGGCTGTTAAATGTGTGGGAAGGAACGAGACGCACCTCGGAGCGTTCTGTCGCCTGCCTCTTGCGCCAAGCATTCTTGCGCTGTGCAATAAGCAATGCAACCGCTGCTCCAACTCCCAGGGCACCACCAACTGTGCATGTGTAGAACCAAAACTTGCATGTAATTAAGCTTACATACTGCTTTTTGTAAACCCACTGTGGGTTGCCTTTGCGTGCAGCTTTGTCCAGTGCACAATTTAGAAAGAACTTGAAGGCACCATTTCATATTGTTGTTACATTGACTCAGATCCAAGAAGAGCGAGAAAATCACACCTGCCACAGGGATGGCCCATCTTAGAGCAGGATTGTCTTGAACTATGGTGGAAGACGCCTCCCTCTCTTCCTCATCATTGCCAGAATCCTCCATAACAAGTAGGAGGGACAAGCAACGTATTATACCAAACAGCTGCACTCTATTGCAATAACACAACAGTAGCAATGAATTAGGATGAACTAGGTTGCTTGCTATGCATGTAAACAAATTCAAAGTAAACAGCAACCAAGGTGCAGGTTACAGTACAGTGCTTTGCGCCATTGCTTCATGCCACTGCTTGTTGCCACCGCTGAACCATCAGAAGTAATGCGCTCTGTGCAGACTCTGGACATGATTCACCTTGCTGTCATTTTTAACAGCTTGTTTTGCAATTAATCCTTCGTCTTCAAAAACGCACCTCGTCTGGTTCGCCAACGTCTTCCGGAGGAGGCCTGCTCGCAGCTGTTTCGTTGGCACGAGTTAAGCCAGCAATTTGCGCTATGGATTTCCCTTTACCTCTGCATTCTGGCAGAGGCCCTGCGTCAAAATGGTTATCGTAGCCTTGTAAAAACAAAATTCATCTTAATAACTTGGCCACTGAGAGTGGCTCTTAAGAGGCTGCCACCAGATATAAAGGACACGTAATGCCCTCACCTCTCAATCCTGGATTTTCACTCAAGTCGAGAAATGCCGAAATTTCACACACTTCGGTTTCCGATGTCAAGTTGCCTTCAAATAGATTCCTGGGGATATGGAAAAGCCAGCCATTATTTAAAGGAAAGGAAAGAACGGCAGCTCTACCAAGTGAATATGAGTGCTTGCTAGCATGCCATCTGGTCGTACCACGACAGGTTGGCCGTAGCAAGATTGGAAGCTCTCAGCACGTCAAAAGGCAGCGGTCCTGCATGTTTGATGAGGTGGAAGACAGGGCCTGAACTACATCAGAATGCTTTCCAGTGGAGTGAAATTTTGCGGTCAAAAAATGATCTGTTTGGAAGGCAAGCGAGTTGCAAGCAACTTGTTACCTGTCAAAAAGTTGTTGGACAAATCCAAATGTTTCAAACGCTGCAGCAGGGACAAACTGGGCGGCACTGTTCCTCTGTGTCGGAGGCACAGCGTAATTGTTATGTTGTTATCGTTGGATGAAGGACTCAATGCAGTCAACTGTCCAGGTCTAGCTGCCTTTCTGCCATGCAAGATTGGACACTCCATCCATCCAGCTCACCTGAGGGCACAGCCCACAAGGGACAGGGAGAACAGGGAGCGCTCCTCTGAAAAGTCCAAGGTGCTGAAGTCAGCTACCACGGTTTCATCTTTCACAGCAGAGATGAGGGCATGCCGTTCAGTCTGAATTCCACTCTTATCCATGTCCTTCCCTTTCAAATCAAGCGCAACAAGCTGGACAGTGCCGTTGGAGGAGGCACAAACGACTCCTGGTTGCAGGCAAAACGAGCCTTCATCATCTTCAGAATCACCAGTGCCTGCTGAGCACGCCTGAAACAGCGCCTGCCGTAAGGTGACAGCTGAGGTGCTATTTAGATGGAGGCATAACAGGAGGGCAACCAAGGATGGAAAAAGCATGCAAGGGCAGGCTGGCCAATTATTTTGCCAGCCAAAAGTTTAGATATAATATATAATGGCTCGAACAATTGGCACTCGCCATCCCCTCCGTCGTTTTCGTCGTCATTCTTGCATTGGTACTTTTAAGCAGTGTTTTCGTAGAGACTCAAAGGCATTAAATATGCGAAGACTACCACGCTTCACTCCGGCAGCTTTGGACCTCTCTGCTCCACTGTTATAAATGCCTGCAAGCAAAGCATCAGCAACGCATGTAATGATGCAATGCCACTATACAAGGACTTTAGATATAGGCATTTGCAATCGGGATGCACGGTTTGCCGATACTCTAGTTTAGTCTGTCTGTCGGTCGGTGTGTATGGTACAAACAATTAGGGGCACTGCAGAACTGGTGTGAGAGTTGTCGTCGTAGAAGCATGCTCTAATGCATTGAACCATGCACCTGCTGATTCCGCAGTTAAACGATAAAATGGTGGTTACCTGTGCCATTACGTACCCAGCTTCCCTATATCTGTGTGTGCTGTGTGCGTGTACATGCTAGGTGCTGGCCGTTAACAAAGTTGGTATCCCATCCATCCATGCGACGGACAAGTTAATGGTTCGCTATACATTTACGTCTGATGTCATGTCTGTGCGGCTTCTATGTACAGGGTTAAATAGTTTCAAAGACAGAAATAGCCAGAAGACAAAGAGCAATTGTATCTTTCCTTAAAGAATGATCAACCTCATTTAGAGACGGTTTTAGATTGAAGTCTGAAACCCTTCATCCCCATTGATCTTTTTCTTGTTCTGCTGGTGAGGAGTTTTCCGGTACACAATACTGCCAAAGCGGTTCCTTATTGGATAAGTTATCCTGAACACTTATGATCCATCTGCACTCATAAAAACAAGGTATGCACTGCAATATAATACAAGCAACAACAGTCAAGGTTTGGGTCTTGGTGCTACGGCACACAACCCCCCTGACCCACACAAATTTTTATTTGTTTGCGCGGTGGGGGGTTGCCTGGTGCGGGCACGCACCTACGTAACCCCCTCCCTTAATCATGCTGGCTGTGTCATCAGTACCAGCGGAGTCATTTCTTTTTTCTTTTTTTCTTATCTTGAATTAATGTGGGGAGTATTTTTTCACTGCCTGCGTAAGTTTTCTTTTTTAATTGTCAGTGCTCTTCTCTTTAAAGACGTCCAGCCAGTGCTAGGAGGCCTCGAATATTTAGGTTGATTATTAGGAAGGAAGGGGATTTCAAATTTGCAGGTGGAAGTTTTGCAGATGGTGTGCAATCACTGCAATCAAGACCCATCCTTGAAGCTCCCCTTTTAAAAGCGCATCATTGTGGCCTTGCTTTAAAAGCTCATATGTCATCTTGCAATCCTTTAGACCCAGAATCATGGAGCATCCTCGATATTGCTTTGAGAAGTTGGATAAAGGGAGGATAACACAAATCATTCATTACTCAATTTCCTAAGAGAACAATATGGCACTGACTGAGACCAGTTCTTTCTTACAACCTTGCGTTAACGTTTACTTTACGCTGGCTGATCCAGCAATCAATGCCTATCAGCTCAACATATGTGGTTGCCGGTACACCCCTTTGTAAACCCTTTGTAAACCCTTTATAACTTCAAAAACGCAAGCAGGATGTAACTGTAACCAATTACGACACATATTTGGATGTAAGGGAAGATGTCATAGCATCCAGCTATACAAAATCATGTACAATAACGAACATAGGTATTTGCAAAAATGAAATATGAGTTGGTGGTTGCATCGCTTTTCTCCATGCATCTTCGAACGCTCCAAGTAATTGATGCTCGAGAAACGCTCGCAAAAGTAAGTGCTGAATAGGTTCTGCACTCCACAGGTGCACAGGTTGTGCTGCCTGACTTTATTTTGGCCCGACCGAACATACAAACACTCATACACGAGCAGGGGCATGACTACTAAGTGGAGATAAATTCTCTGGGCCGGTACTTGCTGGCGCCTGCTGGCGTGGGCTGCCACTTGATGCAAAGAAGTCTTCACCGCTGCCGCTCTTGCACAAAAGAACATAAAAGGCGTGCAGAATTCCTGGCTGCAGGTACAAGTGTGCAAGCAAAAACCGTGTGATCATGAGAAGTTCTCCTATGCGTAAGGGTGCTTACGCCAAAGAAGTTCAAAGCACTTTCTGTAGCCCTTCCCAAAGTATGGCAAACATCATGGCTTTTGTTGTCTAATACACGTAAGGAAATGAGGGCTTTGCATTGGAAAGTTTGAGCTTTGCAAGAAAGGGGCAGCAAAAGGACAGGATGATTTTAGAATGCCATTATTAGGTCATTTGGTGATCTGCCATTGAGCACTTTTTCCAGCTAACACAAATTCACCCTCCCTAGCGTTGTCACGCATGCAGCTTTTAACGCGAAAGATTGTTGCTGGCATGACATGATATGCTGAAGAAAGACAGTACAGCAACACTCTGAATACAAAAGTGATTGTTGAGACCACGAAAGTCTGATTCGGTGTGAAAAGATGGCTCGCAGAAAAGAATCTTAGGCAAGCTAAACAGAAGAAAAAAAAGTTTTGCAGCTTTGGTAAGCTTGATTAATATGGTTGCATACAAAAACCTTCGATCATATGATGATTCCTGGTGTTGAGAGCTAGTCGTTGGTACAATTGAGTCAGGCTTTTTCAGAGGTAAGGTTTTTTTATGGGTGGTTATTCAGGGGAGTGTCACATTGAGAGGTTTGAAGGGGAGGGGGATGGCTTGAATTGTCCAGGCCACAATTTTAAACAAAATGATTACCGTGCAGGTATTTATTGCGAGCAATGCGAGGGGGGCAACACTTATTTAATAGACACAATGCGAGCCTATGCGAGGGCGGTTTGGCCCTCTGAGCTGCACGTGCACGCGTGTGAGCATGCTCGTGTGTGCACATGTCCATCCGTGTGCGTGCGCGTGTGCACACATATGCATGCACAGGGATGCGCATGTGTACGTGTATGAACACGCATGTGCATGCGTATGCATGCGTGCGCGCACGCGTATATGTGCATGTAAAAGACAGCACCTGCTTACACTGCTGCTCCTCCCCAACGACCCCCCCTGCTGCTGCTGCTGCTGCTGCATCCCGCTCTGCTGCCCTGTCCTCTCCAAACCCGCCTTCTCACTTGCTGTTCGGTCTTCCCTGCCCCTTTCCGTTCATGCCACAAAAGCAATTATTTTTGCCCAATGCGAGCTTCGCGAGGCCTTTGTATTTTATTTTTTACGTGCTCACGACACACCGCGAGGGTTGAAATATGTCAGCGTTCCGCGGTGATATAAGTATGGTACGGTAACAAGTTGCTTTGTGGACTAGGCCTCACAGCGTGTTAGGCAAATAAACAGCAAATAACTCCAAACTGCACACAACATGCGTGCTGCCTCACCTAAAATTTGCACCGAACAGACGCTCTACTAATGTGTACTCCAGGACATCATGGCTATTATCAAGCACTGCAGCAACTCGGCTTACCAAATAAATGATGATTGTCAAAATCAAGTTTATCCAAAAATCAGTGTCGATTTGCCCCTTGTGCATCAGGACTGCCAGGGGGGGCAGGAAAATCGCCAGAACAAACTTGGCAATGCTGCAACAAATGAAGTACAGCGTGCAAAGTGCGGTTAAGGAATGCAGCATGCGAAAAAGGCAGCGTGGAATACAGTGCAGTGTGAGACGTGAACTCCAATTGGAATGACTATCTTGGATCCACTTGCAGAAAGACGAATTATGGGTGAATGCGAGACAGACTGATAGATAGACAGACACAGAGAGCCATTGTCAAACGTTACGTCTATCAAGAAGCCTCCTCTGAAAGCCATTGTTCCCACGTTCCACGCAGCTTCATTTCAGCGTGCAGCACACAGAAACACGCGCATACACAAATAGCCGTTAACACGAGCAGCATGCAATTCCAGGGCTTGTGCAGCGTGTGAACATGCATGCCACTTTATGAAAGCACACACTGCCATGCATGGTGTGAACACGCACGGCCATTGAGCAGCAGAGATGGCCTGTGTCCCGTACTCACTCGTTCCAACTGCAACCACTGTTGTGCACAGCATTATTGGCGCCATTAGACATGCCTTTCACACCATCAGAAATTCCGGTTCCAATTTGTCGGGCTCCTTCTTTAGCGCCCATTGTGTTATATTAAATTGAGGTATAAGATGTTTGTGTGCTATACCAATTTTCCACCGGGAACTTTTTCTGTTATGAAAATTTCAGTGTAACAACTCCTTCACTTTTAAAAGTAGCAGTAATTTCCCACGCAGCTCACTACACAACACTAGTAACAATGCAGTGCTCCATGATGAAGCCTTCCAACCTGAACGTAGTGTCCGGGCGCCGCTACGCCCGCGCCTCCCTCCGCCGATCCCCTCTCAAGGTGCAGGCCGCCAAAGTGTCCGTGGGCGACCTCTCCAGGGCCGATCTGGAGGGCAAGCGCGTGCTGGTCCGATCGGACCTGAACGTGCCAATGGACAAGGCCACCGGCGCCATCACCGATGACACCCGCATCCGCGCTGCCTGCCCCACCCTGAAGTACCTGTCTGACAACGGAGCCAAGATCCTGCTGACCAGCCACTTGGTGGGTCTCTGCGTTGGGTGGGAAAGTCTGGGGGGAAGGTAAAGAGAGTGACGCATCAATGCTTTTCCTCCAGCCTGGACACCCTTCGGGATTGATTGCGCCTTGCCTCTCATCGCCTTATCGTGGAACTTGCCGCCTTGAATGATAACGGATGCTCGTCATCATCACACGCGTGTGCTTGTACACCTGCATCTCTTATCTTGTTCCCCTCCCTTCACACTCGAATATTTCCACACACCCAACAATGACAGGGCCGCCCCAAGGGCGAGAACAAGGAGGAGGACAAGAAAAAGTTCTCACTCGCGCCCGTGGCCGTCCGCCTGCAGGAGCGCCTGGGCAAGAAGGTGCGAAGTGCGAAGTTTGAACGTGCCTTGTCAGCAACAACTAGCAGAAACTCTGCCGTCGTGATGAGTGATGATTGTTGATTGCCCTCATTCTCGCTGAACTGACTGGCAGGTCGTGTTCGTGGAGGACTGCATTGGCGAGCCCGTCTCCAAGGCCGTGGCTGGCATGGCCAATGGCGAGGTGTGTATTTGCGTTTCCAAAATCATCTATTCTTACTTGCACAACACACATAGACACTCTCTCTCACACACACACACACACACACACACACACACACTCTCTCACACTCTCTCACACTCGCATGCGTGCTTCGTTTTCAGGTCGCTCTGCTGGAGAACGTGCGCTTCTACAAGCAGGAGGAGAAGAACGACTCCGATTTCGCTAAGCAGGTGCGATTGTGCATGTGCTCACGTCTGTCAGCTGGTTACTGAAGTATGTCTGAACCACAAGTGCCCCACCCGGTGGATGACTGCTCATCATTAATAACGCCTCCTCCCACCCTTCCTCCTGCAATTGCCACTTTTACAGCTGGCTGCCAACGCTGACATGTACGTGAACGACGCCTTTGGCACTGCCCACCGTGCCCACGCTTCCACTGAGGGTGTGACCAAGCACCTGTCCAAGTCCGTGTCCGGCTTCCTGCTGCAGAAAGAGCTTGACTACCTTGATGGTACGTCCTTGTTGTTGCTGTGTGTTTAATTTCTCCTTCACAATGCTTGATGGGCCTGGTGAACTATAGACAATCTAGACGCAATCCACTGGCCATAGATTAGAGAATAATAGCACTGGGTTTACATTCTAGGTATGTTAAGTGTGCGTCATTTTAATTTGCAAATTCAAGGATACTGAATTGGCTGTTGGGTGCCATGCTCCAAAACCACACGGCCTGCTTTCCCTCTGTGAAATTATTGACCCCTGTCTTCTCAATCCTTCCTCCCTGCAGGCGCTGTGGCTGACCCCAAGAAGCCTTTCGTGGCCATTGTGGGTGGCTCCAAGGTGTCCACCAAGATCACTGTGGTGGAATCCCTGATGTCCAAGGCACAGAAGATCATCATCGGCGGTGGCATGATCTTCACCTTCTTCAAGGCCCGTGGCCTGAACGTGAGTTGCACATCTTCTTGCACCTCCCCCAACTGCCTTGCAAATGCGAAGTGGAAGTTATCGCGTGTGGGAATGTGGCTGTCACTGGTGTTGCTTCAGCGTGAACAGGACTCAAGAGAGCAGGTCTCATCTCCACATCGCTGCTCTTGCTTAAAACCATACATAAATGCAACACAGGTCGGTTCTTCTCTGGTTGAGGACGACAAGCTGGAGCTGGCCAAGAAGCTGGAGGCTATGGCCAAGGAGAAGGGTGTGGAGCTCCTGCTGCCCACTGACGTGGTGATGGCTGACAAGTTTGCTGCTGATGCCAACACCAAGGTGAGGATTACTAAATAACGGCTCAGGAGTTGCAACAGGAAGTGCTATGAAGATACTGAGGCCACACGAATTTGCACGGCCTCACCCCCTAGTTTAGTAGTCCTCCCACAGCTTCATCCTGGCTTAATTGCTTTCAACATGATGTGTGCCAGAGGCACATGTGATATCTCAGTGATGATACTGTAACCAGGGAAGTACAACCCGTCCGGGGCCCGGAAAAAATAACAAAGTTTTGGGCTGCCCCGGAGGGGTAGCCCAAGCTGGTCCGGGTACCCCGGAAATTTGCAGGGACGACGGCCCCTGCGATTCCGGGGTGCCCGGTAAAACTATAAATGTAGTTCCAGGTGATTTGCGGTGGGTTTTGGAAATGACACTGAGAATGGGAAAGTCAGCCAGTAGGAAGGGGGAGAGTGAGCCATCCCAGCAAGAGGCTCCCCCTCCTGACCAGGCCTCCCTACGAGTGCTGGGCTTTAATGCTTGCATCTTGTAACTGACTGAATGAAATTTTCATCAGATGGAAGTCCCCCGCTCCTCCTCCCCCTGCCCCAGGCCCTGATGAGGCCTCAACTAGCAGCCATGCGCGAACCTCTCAAGCACATGCGAGCACACACACACACACACACACACACATGCATATACACACGAGCATGCACACAGGCACACACAAACACGCACATACACACACAAGCACACATACGTACGCACATACACAGACACAAATACGCACAAAGCGTACACACAACACACAAATGAACGCACACACACGCACACACACACAACACATGCAAACACACACATGCACGCACACACGTACGCACATGCATACGAGCACGCACGCACACACACAAACACGCACACACGCACATACAGACACAAGCATACACACACGCTCATGCACGCACACACGTATGCACACACACACACACACACACACACAAGCATTAACCTCGTGCTTGGAAAAATTTATAACACCCTGAATAATTTTTAAAGCAGTTCCGGGGAACCCTGGAAAGTTTTACAGGCTGTTCCGGGCCCCCCTGAATAATTTGGGCACACAGTGTACTTCCCTGTCCGTAACTGAACTTGAGAAGGACAAACAAATTATATGGCCTTGGCCAAGGGAGTGTGCCTTACACAATATTCGGCACAGACTGTGTGATACAATTTTTCGGCGTGCATGACCTCTTGCACGCCGAAAAGCTCTCTATTGCCTACATTTTGACACGCCTATTTCCTTTACTTCACTTTCCTCCCATTCCAACAAGACATCCACTCACTCATGCCATTTGCCATCGCAATGCTTGCGTGTGCTCAGGTGGTCAGCATCAACAACATGGAGGAGGGCTGGATGGGTCTGGACATTGGCCCAGACTCCCTGAAGCTCTTCCAGGTAAGCATATGCAAGCAGGGCAGCTGATTTGTTCGTCATACCCTACGAAAGTCCTGCCTGCAGTGCACCAAAGGTCAATCCTGTGCCTCCATCTTGGTGGCAATCAATTGCACTTATTGACTGTCGAGAGGTCGTGTCCATCTGAACATTGCAACAGCTCTGAACGTGTTGCTTCTTGCACGGTTTGCAATCTGCAGGATGCCATGGCTGATGCCAAGACTGTGGTGTGGAACGGCCCCATGGGCGTGTTCGAGATCCCCGCTTTCGCCAAGGGTACATTGGTGAGTTAATCTATAAATATTACCATGAATCTGTCCATCGTCAAATGCAATCCTCATCCTCCAAGCCAATAAGCTGACACACACACACAGGGCGTTGCCCACACTTTGGCTGGCCTGACCCCCAAGGGCTGCATCACCATCGTGGGTGGCGGTGACTCTGTGGCTGCCGCTGAGCAGGCTGGCATCACTGACTCCATCTCCCACGTGTCCACCGGTGGCGGTGCTTCCTTGGAGCTGCTAGAGGGCAAGGTCCTGCCCGGTGTGGCTGCCTTAAACGAGAAGTAGACACGTACCCATTGCATGAGTACTGCTGCTTCTTTCCTTAGCTCCACCATCTCTATCCCTCCTTCTCTCCCAACACCCCCTTCCTCCTTTAGCCTGTCTCCTTTCCAACACCCCCCCCCCCCTCTTCCCCCACATCTTTTACGGTGTACTTAGTGACTGTCTGCTGTGGTGAACCATGCAAGAAGAAAGAGCTTCTGTTTGCATGTGCCTATATGTGAGGGTCTTGCGCTGCAACACGTGCATCTAAAACTCCTCTGCGCAGGCCTGCATCCAAATCATTTGTTGAGCTATGACAGATGCGCTAATTGCATGTTTTTTTACATTTTGCAATTCATCTGCTGGCAGAATATTTTTGACTCCCGGACTATGCCTGTTTTATGTTTTCCATGTCCCTCATTTACAAATCTTGACTATCGGGGCGCAATGCTCTGTAGCATTGTAATCCCTGCACGAGTTTTTTTTTTAGGGTTACAAGGATGGCCTACAGCCCGAGACTCTGGCTGATGGCAATTGGCTGGTGAAACAAAATCAACCAGTGTCGAAAATTGAAAGGGGTTACAAGGATGGCCTACAGCCCGAGTCTCTGGCTGATGGCAATTGGCTGGTGAAACAAAATCAACCAGTGTCGAAAATTGAAAGGGGTTACAAGGATGGCCTACAGCCCGAGTCTCTGGCTGATGGCAATTGGTCGGTGAAACAAAATCAACCAGTGTCAAGAATTGAAACTAAGGTAAGGGTAAGGGTTACACAGCTATATCCGCCAGCGAGGGCAGTTGAGCTATAGCAAAAAAAAAGGCAGCTTGCCAGACTGAACAAGACACCAGAAAAAGAGACAAGGTCAGTGATCAAACAGAGCAAGGCATTTGTCCGCAAAGTCAGCTACTCCTACGGCATCAGACTGATTGATGAAGTCTCTCAGGCGAGCAGT
>Ga0307942_1000307_pt1:10000-32273 | contig 32273 bp, 23 predicted proteins | sample OrgLakmetagen175_FD_201846 | JGI IMG/M metagenome (GOLD analysis project Ga0307942, IMG submission 201846) | Saline water microbial communities from Organic Lake, Antarctica - #175 | ecosystem: Environmental > Aquatic > Non-marine Saline and Alkaline > Saline | place: Antarctica... | reverse complement strand
CCTCCATTAAAGCCGCAACACGTGGCATGCATGTGTACGGTTTGTTGCACACAGAGCAGTATCATGTTTGGTGCGTGGATGATGCCAGCACTGACTCCCTCCTACAAGCCGCAACACGTGACATGCATGTGTACGGTTTGTTGCACACAGAGCAGTATCATGTTTGGTGAATGGACGCTGCCAGAACTGACTCCCTCCATTAAAGCCGCAACACGTGGCATGCATGTGTACGGTTTGTTGCACACAGAGCAGTATCATGTTTGGTGCGTGGATGATGCCAGCACTGACTCCCTCCTACAAGCCGCAACACGTGGCATGCATGTGTACGGTTTGTTGCACACAGAGCAGTATCATAATTGGTGCGTGGACGCTGCCAGAACTGACTCCCTCCTCTAAGCTGCAACACGTGGCATGCATGTGTACGGTTTGTTGCACAAAGAATAGTATCATATTTGGTGCGTGGACGCTGCCAGCACTGCCTCCCTCGTAAAATCCGCAACACAAGACATGCATGTGTACGGTTTGTTGCACAAAGAACAGTATCATATTTGGTGAATGGACGCTGCCAGCACTGCCTCCCTCTTTAAGTCCGCAACACGTGGCATGCATGTGTACGTTTTGTAACACACAAAGAACTAGATCATGTTTGGTAAGTGGATGATGCCAGCACTGACTCCCTCCATCAAAGCCGCGACACGTCAAAAGTTATGTAAGCATGCATCTCATTGCATAGATGGGAAGCGATATGTTTGATGTGCAGACGCTGCCAGCATTGACTACCTCCTGCATGGTCACAGTGCATTAAAATTGGAAATTGTATGTGCACGCCAAAGCACGAAAAGAGGATCCATGATGTTTTATGAGCGGAGGATGCCAGCACAGGCCCTCTTTCCGCTTGAGGGATTCTTACGCGTGAAACACAAAGCTCGTGAACCAAAGGAACTGGAACAAGCGGTTCACACACAAACACAGCTCTAACACATACACACAGAGCATAGCACAGCACAGCACACACACCGCTTGTAGAAGAGCATGGTCTCAAACAGCTCCTCGTTGCTCAGCTCGTCCTTGGACGGCGAAAGCATGGCTTCTCCCCCCTTCTTCTTGGGGTGCACCAAGTCATAGCGCAGCCACACGTTGCCAGCATGCTGCAACAGACAACGACGCATTCAATCATCAAGTGCGATTTGATAGGCATTCAAATAGAACATTAAGGGTTGCTTTCAGTGTGTGGCATACTTTATAAAACACATGGCATTATAAAACACACGGCATACGGCAGTAAAAAACACACGGCACACGGCAAAAGTTTGGAGGCTCGGATTGAATTATTCTAGCCGCCATTACAGCGGTTTGGGGGTCATCCTATGCACCCACCCCCTTCCCCGGGCAAATTGGGCCAACACCATTAGATCAGCCATACCTCCCTAACCACTCCACCGTTTTGGGACCTGAAAGTTGCGTTGGATAGCTAAAGTTTTTTCGACATACCTGCAAAGAAAGCAGGCAAAAAGACCCAGTGGGTGGCACGCAATCTAGAATGGGACATCATTGCACACACGCAAGTCTGTTGCAGATGAGTTAGAGAGGGCCATGAATTGGATGAAGAGCTCATTAGCAATGTTTGGGGGGCTTTGGCACGGGGACAAAGGTGCTAGGATACGGTAGCGGTAGTTTGTGTTTGCGGTACCTAGAATGTCCACTTAGTCTCACGCACAGTCTTTCCACACAACTTTCCTGGAAAAGAAACTTTCTGGGATTTGTGGATAAAGGAGAAGAGCCGTCAAGGCCAGCTTCTTTATTCTTAGGTGTATATATACAGTTCTGGCCAACCCAATATAATTTTTCTTCCTGAGCTTAAGAACCCCAAACATTACTCCTGTATTGCACCCACCTTTTTTGACTTCTCCTCTTTGAACTTAAAGACGTAGTCCCCTGTGAGGGCCTCGAGGGCCCAAAGTGTGGAGCCCCCGTCCAGCGCAGAGTATGAACCCTGTGTTGCAAGCACAGTGTGCACGTTGTATTTTTCAACATCACAGACAATCGTATTTTGGATAGTGACATTATTTTAATATTAGCATTTGTATGAGCTCTCCCCCTCTCCTTGACTTGTAGACGTGATTCCCTGTGTGGAACCCCCGTCTAGCACAGGGTACAAACCTTGTGCTGTAATTGCTGAGGGTGCAATCCCTCATTTGTTAGTTTAGTTTGGATTACAAAGGCATTCAACCTGGAATGGTGCTCAACCTATGAGAACAAGGCAAACCTCAAAACAAACCAAGTAAAAATAGGGCTGTAACGCAACTGGAAAATGCTAACCTTACAGACACGAGAAGAAGTAGGCTCATTTGTTAGAAGTAGGCTCATTTGTTAGGGTGGCTTTTGCTACACATACTGAAGAGCATGTGGGCACGTCATTGCAATTGATCAGGGTGACTTCATAAGGCTGCTGGAAAGCAGACATACAGTGGTACTGAGGGGAACTGGTGCCTCTACCCTCCATTTATGCATTCAAGCCCGGCATGTGAATGACGTGCGTCAACAGGATGTAACTAGGGTTGCCAGAAAAACCGTAGACACATACGCCGTATATGACCGTACATTTGATAAAAAATACTGCTAAAATTGCCATATATACCGTATATATATGGTCTGGCCAACCCTAGATGTGAAACATCGCTACAGTGACACCACGTTTGTTTGGATAGACAAATAAATGATGATTGTTATGTCGAACTAATGGATTGGGGGAGAAGGATGTGACATCTCATTACTGTGCCGCAACTTTTGTTCAGATAACACCCACCTTGAATTTTGCCATCGCCTTCTCAAGCAGCAAAACCCATGCTGCATTGTCATCGTTGGTCTTTGCAAATAAAGGCTTTCCGGTTGCCGCCGAGCAAGGAATCCAGTCGTCGATCTGTTTGTGCATGTTTGTGAGCGCGTGCCTGTTTCCATATGGGAGGTTCGAGTGAGCGGACGTACACTTGTGCCCAACAAAAGTTACATTACCGTTAGCTCAAGTTACATTACCGTTAGCCCAGCAAAAGTTACATTACCGTTAGCTCAAAAGTTGCATTACCGTCAGCTCAGCATTAAGTGGGTTTTACTGCGCTGGATTTCCATTCAGCACAGGGGGGCAGCTCATAAGTACCAACACACAACCATACATGCAGTACACACTCATGCATGCAGTTTGCGCACACACACACACACACACACACACACATTTCCATCAAGCACAGGGGGGCAACACGTGAGTACCCAAACACAATCATACATGCAGTACACACTCATGTATGCAGCTTACGCACATACACATTTCCATCAAGCACAGGGGGGCAACACGTGAGTACCCAGACACAATCATATATGCAGTACACACTCATGTATGCCGTTTACGCACATACACAAGCACAACAGGTAAGCCCACTCGTACACACACACACACCCTCACACACAGACACACGCACATAAGTACCTCACAGTGCACTGTAGGTGTGAAGTGCAGTAGGGTAAGTGCAAGGCACTCCACGTCGTCACTTAACACTGCAGTGCAATCCACTCCACATCGTCACTTACCACGACAGTGTTCCAGCTCTTTTTGATTCCGTCATACAGCCTCAATTTGTACTTTCCGTACCCTGTCAACTCGCGTGTGAGGAAGACCTGAGGAGTTCAGACAGAAGCTCAGGCCAATGAGAACAACGTGCATCCAGGAATCTTCGACACGTGATAATAGGGCAGAATGCGTTGAAGTCAGGGACTTCCTCCCTGTGCCTTCCCTTCCACTCTTTTCGTGTGCTAACTTCTCCTTAAATCATATGGGGAAATTGTATGATTACCTGGGTCAGGCTTTCTTTCTTTCTTTCTTTTTAGCTCCTCTGCCGTCAGCCTAATCGGAAGGTCTAAATGCGACCCTGGGGCAGCTACCAGCCAGCAGCCAAATCTTATGTATCCCTTTTGGCATGTATATACAAGGTTGGCCAGAACTGTATATCTACGCCGCATTTGACTGTACATTTGGTGGTTTCCCTGCCAAAAATACCGGATATGCACCGTTTACAGGTATATGGCTCTGGCCAACCCTGTGTATATACAGTATATACAGTGTATGGCTCTAGCCAACCCTGTGTATATACAGTATAATAACAAACAGAGCAAGTGCTCAAGAGCTTAGAACCCCCACCTCATACAATCAGCTGGACAATCTGGCCACCCCCTACTGTGATCATTGAAGATGCAATGCAAACCTGATTCCTGAATCACATGTCTTACGGTGGTTTTCTGGCGAGTAGAGATTTGTTTTCCTTGTAGTGTTCTCATCGGCTTTGACTCTTACTTTGAAGTAACGGTATGATAACACTCCCCGTCCTTAGATAAACATGTTCCTACCAAGGGTTTGGCCATGATGTAGCCACTCCACCTCCTCTCCACTTCTGTCCCCTAAACTTCCAATACCCCTCCTTAAACCTACTTTTAAGCTATCAAGGGCAGGCCATGATGTAGCCACAGACCCTGATCAATCTGCCCAGTATAGTATCAGAAGAAAAAAAGAAAAAACGTGTGCTCAAGCATGATCAGTCCAACAAAAGAGCGGGATGGCCGGTAATCTTGGCTCTTTTATCCCTTTCAATTCCCCTCTTGCCAGCAACTGCTTACAGCTACTCAAGAGCAGGCTGGCCCCAAACCTTGCCCCATCAGTCTGATACAGGGAATGCTGGACGTAAATCAAACTGCCTATTACAAATACGCTAAACCTAACTCATCTCTGCCTGATGTGTAGGATGCTAAGTTCAGCCCGCCCTTGATAGTACTGTTGGCTAACACACACGCGCACACGCACACACGCACACACACACACACACGTATACACACACGCACACACCTACATACACACACCTGCTCGATGGCTCCCTCCTGCATATAGCAAAAAGGGGAAAAAGCAAGTGAAAAAAAGTTGGCCTTGTGATTGAGCAAAAGGGGCATGAAGCAGCTTTGTGGAAAAGTAAGTTTGAGCGGTTTCAGGGCCAAACCAATCCTTGGGCGTGCAATGCAGGCTGTCGGCACACACACGCAATGCGCACCGGTAAAGACAAAGGGTGCCACCGCCCCTTTTCAATGTTTTGGGGTGGGGTTGATGTGATGATCCCCGGTGTAAATCGTTAGTTTGAGAGGTGTGTGCAATGAGCACCCGTCCTTTACGTTTGCACTGCAAAGAGCAGCCTCAACGTGGGTGTGTGCAAATGAGCACCCGTCCTTTACGTTTGCTCTACAGCCTCAATGTGGGCACTGCCTCAACATTTGCACTACAGCCTCGATGTAGGCACTACAGCCTCAATGTGGGTGTGTGCAATGAGCACATGAGCACCCGTTTTTTACGTTTGCACTACAAAGAGCAGCCTTTTTACACGGTTCTATTGGCTGACGCTAGTCTGACGCTAGTCTAGAGGTCTGCAGAGGATAGTGACGTACTGATGGCAGGTTTGTCTAGGTCTGCCCCTAGCTTTTTCTCGTATTCTTTGATGCCTTCTCTTCGCGCGTTATTAAAACAAAACGTTTCACTCTCTTCGCACATTCTCCTGTTTCTTTTGTTTAGCCAGGTGTGGTTTCAGGCTTTTTCCAAGCTTCCGCTGAGATGCCCTTTGAGACATGTATAGCGTTGTAACCTTACCTTACCTTACCTTAGGTCTGTCTTACAACCTTACGTTTACTTTATGCTGGCTGATCCAGCAATGCCTATCAGCCCAACATATGTGGCTGCCGGTTACCCCCCTTTGTAAACCCTTTGTAAACCCTTTGTAAACCCTTAGGTCTGTCCCTAGTAACGAACCCTTAACTCACCAGGTTGGCTAAGCAGGCACATGCAGACATAAGCCAGCAGTTTCCTGCAGAAAAGCAGGTGTGGGGTAAGAAGGCCAGAAGCGTACAACGCATAGTGAATTTGGCAGAGAAATGATTAAATGTACGGCCACATGCGACTTAAAGTTGTGGCCGGCGATAATTGTATGCACAGTTATACATAAACCCAAGTAAGCAGAAGCAACATGCTGGCCTGTTAGGCTGGCCTGTTTGAGGCCCCCGCATGCTTACATTGCAGACATTCTGCAAAATAGATGACTAATTCTGGCTTCTGTTTGTTCCCCTGCTTTTTTCCGATGGTGCTTGTCAGTCCTATAGGCTAATCTTCTGGTAATTACAAGACCTAAAGCCTGCTCCCTTAGTTTGACGTGCAGACCCCAAGCGTATACACGCACATACACACTCATTCACGCGCACACCTAGCTGTCCTTGGCAAATGTCGCCGGCCTCCACTTTCCCCGAGAACAGTTTGGCTCCCTGCTGACTTGACTTTGCAGAAATGTCCTTGATCCGCTTCCTACAATTGACAGATCTCCACAGATTCAGCTGCTCGTTTGGCTCAAGCGAGCAAACTCCCCACGATTCTTTGGGCTTTCCAACGCAATGATCAATCGTGCAGCGATATTTGCATTGCACACATTGAGAGCTAGCCAACAGCCAACATGCAAGTAGATAGTTGCGCACAATGTTCATAGTAACGCCTTGGCTAAACAATCTTTCTACATTTTGACCTCACCACACGACCTCCTTGTCCAGCTGCTGTACACTCTTGCCCTGCAACAACGCCAAGAGCAAAAGACCATTTTGGTAGGGGCTTCCCACACTTACCTGTCATTGGTTTCAATTTTGATTGCAGCGGTTTTGCATGCAGCGGGCTTTCCCAGACAACACCTCACCTGCCATTGACCTATGCTTTTGCTTTGGGGGGGAAATGACTTGTCTCTGGTGGTGCAGGGAAACAAGGAAAGGGAGTTCAGGAGGGGCTTGCACTTGAACTTGCATGGAAAATGCGCATGCGCATAACACGCACTTGAATATGCCGCAGTTGCATAAGATGCAGAGCCTGAATTGGAGGGACAGGACGAGGAATGTAAAGTCAGAACTGCAGGCAGCCCTTTTGACCAAAGACCCCTCCAAAATATCCACTCACCCGCAGAACAAGCACCTACAAACTCTCTCTGCGTACACTCCTAAGCAGCCGAAAAAGTAGATACGTATCGCCTGAAACAGAAGAATGAACGGGCTGAATACGACCTTGAGGGTTGTTATGAAACACGACATCGAAAGAATATTTTTAAATACAAATGGCGGCTAAAAAAAATCCCAATCCAACCCGCTGCCAATTTTAAGGGTGGTTGGGGGCATTGCTTACTCGAATACTCTTTTGATTGTCTAAGTTAATTGTGAAGGCTTCCAAACAATTTGAAGGCTTCCAAACTTGTTAGAAACCTAAGCCACAAACACATTGTCTCATTAAACAATATTCCTGGTATTTCGTCTGATTTTGAATAAAGGTAGGTCTCCCTCTCATCTATTTCCCTCACCCTATTACCACACCTGGACTGTGCTGCTCCTTGCGCGCGTGTCGGTACGTGGCGTGTGTGTGTGCGTGTGTGTGTATATGTGCTCGCGATGGCGTGCTTTGTGTGGACATCAGCACCCGCGCGCCCAGGCATACACGCAAGTCCAATTCACCGCACCTCCACCCCCATTTCGCGACAGGGATCTATTTAGGGTGGGGGTTACTCCGAGCCTCAAGCGAAGCGAATGTGCGTCGAGACGTAGGGGGGCCTCGTAGCACAGAGGTCCAGTAAAAAAACCAGTTGAGCCATCCCTCCCTCCCTCCCATATAGATTGACTGCTACCAACACCAGATGGCTCACAGCAATGTTTACGTGAAAGGGCTGCCCCTGGAGTGTGATGAGTCCACCCTGCTGTCAGTGTTCCAGACGCACGGCAACATTGGCTCCCTGCGCCTGTTCCAGCAGCCCAACAAGCCACCCTTTGCATTTGTCAAGTTTACGGACGTGCATGAGGCGCAGCAAGCTATAGCAGCCCTGAATGGAGCAGCCTTTGGAGGCTGTATCATGGAAGTCAGGTGCGCATGAGCGCGAGCGCGTGCACACACACACACACACGCATACACACACACACACACATACACACACATACACACACACAAACATACACACACTACATTATTATAAACTCACCCCAATACAACCCCAATACAACCACACCCCAATACAAGTTCATCCCGTCTCCTTTTCCGGCTGGGTCCCCAGGTTTGCGGACTGTGATGTAGGAGCGCACCCAGACCGCAGCCCTCCCCCAAGCGACAACATCTTCTGCCGTGGATTCGCCCCCGGATGTTCAGAGGAAGACATCCAGGCACTGCTGAGTTCCTATGGCCTTGTCATCTCTACAAAGGTCAGCTTTCCTTTTTTCTTCCATTTGAGAAAAGACCAGCTTCCCAATTTGAACACCGTAGCATTCGAACTTGTTCTTCCTTTTCCTTCTTCTCTATTGAGTGAGTCTCATTAGCATTCTCAAAGAGCAAACGGAAGCATTTTTTCCGTTTCCTTTGGGTGTGTCTCGTATTTAGGGTTGGCCAGAACCATAAATATATACGGTGTACATACGGTATTTTGGCTTGGAAATGACCAAATATACGGTGTATAAATACGGTTCTGGCCAACCCTACTCATATTCTCCCAGAGCCAACGGAAAAAATGGTCTCTTTGGCTTATTTGCGCCCAACTTGCTAGTTTCAAACTACCGTACGAAAAGTACATCACCGCCCCCTAATAATTGTTTTTGGTGGGTTTTTTTATTTTGGTAAAATATATATTTTCATAAAGGGGGCAATTGAGGGGCGGTAGCGGAAATCACAGTAAATATATATTTATTTCTAAAGGGGGCGGTTGAGGGCAGTAGCGGAAATTAAAGTTTTTGAGCAGGCGAGCGATGAGTGGTCAGGAAGCCTTCCCAGCACTCCCTGACCCCCCCATCCGCAGCTCCGACTGCCCCTGCCCCTGCATCCCCAGCCGCAGCCATAGCCCCTGCCCTGTCTGCAACCACTACACCCGTCGGGAAGTTGTAGCGAGGGGGGGGGGCAGTTGCAGTGCAAAATGTTTATTTGCACATTTTGACAATAAATAATCTCCAGGGTTGTTCAGTTCGGGGTTCGGCCAAATGTTCGAGTTCGCGAACTTTCACGCATTTTAACGAATTTGAAAAGTGCCGTTCAAAGTTCGGTCAGAGTTCGACGTACTTTAAAAAGGTGTCAAACGTTAAAGCCTTAACAAGGGCAGGGAGGACTCTGGCCACTCAAACTTGGGGCTCAAACTTGCTGTTCCCACTCTTTCCTCAATAATCACCTTGTCCCATCTATGGTGGCCTCCAAATGTGTGTGTATGTGTGTGTTTGTGTGTGTGCATACTTGTGCGTGCATGCGTTTATGTGTATGTGCGTGCGCGCGTGCGTATGTGCGTGCGCGCGTGTGTATGCACGTGCACGTGCGTGTGCATGTGTGTATGTTAAGGTGCGTGCGTGCAGATGCGTGCGTGTTGTGTTTGTGTGTTTCATGCTAATGCTGCATGGTGGCCTGGGCCCCCCATTCTGCTGCTCTTGCTGCTGCTGACCCTGCTGCTGAGTTGTTCCTGTCCTTGGACATGCTACGTGGTGTCCTGCCCTCGGAGCCTGTGTCATCAGTGGCGCGAGGCACGCCACAACGTCCTCTATTTCACACTCCGGCACAGCACATTTCTTGCATGTTTTTTGTCTTAAGTGATACCGGGAGCACCACCCACAAACTAGTGGGCGCAGTACACTTGTGCACTGCACCCCGGCCCTTTCAGCTGGATGGTTGCATGGTCCCGTTCCGGGTCCTTTTCTTTCCCATTATTAATCTATAAACATACTCAACGAACTGTGAAATGTTTGAGGCCGTTGGGGAAGCCCAGGGGTCCATTTTCCAGAATTGCACATCGAACCCTTCAAACAGTTGGAGGGTTCGCAGACTTTCACGCACATTATCGAACCCTTGCTCCCAGAAAAACGAGCTGAACAACCCTGGTTTTTTCAGGGGGGGCGGTGGATCCATGGACGTACTTTATATGGTCCTTGGAAAGTTATTCCTGACAAGACAGAGGTCTTGGGTGTAGCAATTTGGGCACACATGCTTAATTTGCTGTGGCATGCAGGCCATCATTTCAGGTAATGGCCTATAAAAGACCATCTATTACCTTAAAAACCACCCTGAAATCTTGAACTGATTGGACGTAGCTTGATCATTACAAATGAAAGTAAAAATTATGAAAGATAGTTGATGACTCAAATGGTGGCCAGGTAAAATGTCAGCCAGTTTAATTATGTGATAAATAGAAATTGGCCATTTCTTGAACCCCCCCTCCCCAAGTTGTACTTACGTTATGGTGCCCTTTTGACACATTTCTCTTCCTCTCTCTCGGCTATTTCTTTGAATCTATGCTCACACGTGCAACCAACTCTCTCTCTCTCTCTTCTTCTTTCACACATACGTACACACATACGCACACACATGTACACAAACAGATATTGCACCATGGAGATCAGTCTGGACAAGGGGCAGCTGCTTTGGTGCGCATGGCCTCCATTGAAGCCGCAACACGGGCCGTGCTGGCTCTACATGGCCAGCAGATCATGGGCTGTGCATCTCCTCTGGTGGTCAGGTGCGTGGCTTGGGTGTCAAAGTGTCCATTGAAGCCGCAACACGGGCCGTGCTGGCTCTACATGGCCAGCAGATCATGGGCTGTGCATCTCCTCTGGTGGTCAGGTGCGTGTCTTGGGTGTCAAAATGTCCATTGAAGCCGCAGCACGGGCCGTGCTGGCTTGAATGCCCATGTGTCCATCGGTCGAGTGTGTGTGTGTGTGTGTATGTGTGTGTGTAGGTGTAGGTGTGCGTGTGTGTGTGTGTGTAGGTGTAGGTGTAGGTGTGTGTGTGTGTGTCACGTGGGCATTCAAGACACATGTGTGTGTAGGTGTGTAGGTGTGTGTCACGTGGGCATTCAAGACACACAGGTCAATTGAGCCGGGCATGTTGGGGCCGGATGAAAATATGTGCGTATGGCCAGCAGAGCAATGAAGGTGCACGGGACCAAGTTATATGCACAGGGCTGGCAAAGCTTGAGCGGAGCAGTGAGATCGTGTTCACTTGTGTTTGGTGATCAAGCAAAATGACCGGCATTACACCGAGTGGTGTCGTGTTGACTTCAGGCGCCACACGTACTTTTTAGATTTTGAAAATTGAGCTTCAAGTCGCGCCGCACGACCTTGTGCTGTTTGTGCCACTCACGCTGCTCTCACACTGCTGTGCGGTTTGTGCCACTCACGCTGCTCTCATGCTGCTGTGCGGTTTGTGCTACTCACGCTGCTGTGCAGTTTGTGCCACTCACGCTGCTCTCACGCTGCTGTGCGGTTTGTGCCACTCACGCTGCTCTCATGCTGCTGTGCGGTTTGTGCTACTCACGCTGCTGTGCAGTTTGTGCCACTCACGCTGCTCTCACGCTGCTGTGCGGTTTGTGCCACTCACGCTGCTGTGCAGTCTGTGCCACTCACGCTGCTCTCTGTCAAGCAATGTTTTCTTACCTTCCCGCCTTACAGCTTCTTCATTGCTTTCTTTATGACTCGTTTCTAGATGAGCCTCATGTGAAGGACGCGCTTTCTTTTATGACTCGTTTCAGGATGAGCCTCATGTAAAGGACGCGCTTTTTTTATGACTCGTTTCAGGATGAGCCTCATGTGAAGGACGCGCTTTCTTTATGACTCGTTTCAGGATGAGCCTCATGTGAAGGACGCGCTTTCTTTATGACTCGTTTCAGGATGAGCCTCATGTGAAGGACGTGCTCTCTTTATGACTCGTTTCAGGATGAGCCTCATGTGAAGGATGCACTTTCTTTATGACTCGTTTCAAGATGAGCCTCATGTGAAGGACGCACTTTCTTTATGACTTGGTTCAGGATGAGCCTATGTGAAGGATGCACTTTCTTTTATGACTCGTTTCAAGATGAGCCTCATGTGAAGGACGCGCTTTCTTTATGACTCGTTTCAGGATGAGCCTATGTGAAGGACGCGCTTTCTTTATGACTCGTTTCAGGATGAGCCTATGTGAAGGTTCCAAGCTTATCCTCTTGCATTCAGCAGCCATCCCTGGCAAACTGAGGATGCACGCCCTTGTCCAGATGCGCAAAACAGTATCCCTTATACATGATCAGGGCACATAGAAATAAACACTTTGTGCAAGGACACCGTATTTACACTATACGCTGTACTTTGCACGGAAACTCACACAGACGCTAGAGACGTACACAGCAAGCGTACACAGCAAGGTAGAATGCCTATAATATAATTGTAGTAAAATTCGTTTTTGCAGGTGTTTTGTGGGAGTACTGTTTTTTTACCCCATTTAGACCTGATTCGCCCCAAAATCACCCCAAACATTTCCATGTTTTCAAAGGATTGTACTGTATGTTACTTTTGTATTGTAATGTGGCATTTGAAGCTTGCTGGAAGGCCGTCTCTGGGCGGAAGGTTAAGCGACAGCACTAAAATTGTCAAATGTTGCCAAAAGTTAGTATAGATTGCTATTTTATGTTGCTGAGCAGTTTAATCTTTACAGTAAAATATACGTGTAAATACAATACAATGTATAACGCAAATACGTCGAAGGAATCATCTCTGGTATTTTGAGATGAGTGGCCAATCTTTAACGCAGCATGCCCCCGACAACACGTGGATGTGTGACGCTCTATCGAACTAAGTGCAAGCTTGCTGACTCCATGGAAATCAATCAATCAATCAATCAATCAATCAATCAATCATGACTTTATTGAACTACGTGCAGGTTTGCTGACTCCATGGAAATCAAAGTCCGCAAACAGGCCAAGCAAGCCACGCAGCAGGGCTTGCAAGTAAGTATAGAAGGCAATGTTTGTGTGTATTTGTGTGTGTATACAAATTGTGATGTCTGTCGATCCTGAGGTCAAATGATCTGCAATGCATTTGGTCCGGCAACAATCCACTTGGCATTGGCAGCAGGGCTTGCAAGTTCATGGTGAAGTTTTATAACGATAGCGCGTGGCCTGCCCTCACATTGTTTGGGTAGAGGTTGAATAACATGTTTGGGCATGCGAAAGTGCGTGGCCTGCCCTCACATTTTTGGGTTTAAGGTTGAATGTCATGTTTGGGCATGCGACGAATTGATAAGGCAAGCAGCAAAGCTTGCGAGTGACATTATGAGAATGAGCAGCAGCTCGGTTATTCGCCCATGCATCATTTGCCCAAACTTTATCACACATCAGTGGACGCTTTGCCGTGGGATGAGGCATTCAGTACACTACAAATGCACGCAGTTTTTTTTCGTGCACCGTTCTTGCAGCAAGGGTGTGGATGTTGGAGGCTTGCGTGTCACACCCGCGTTTGCTGCACTGCGTTTCATTGAGAGCTTAGAATCACGAGTGGGCGAAATGTTGCGGCTCCCTGCTCATATGAATAGGGGCCATGCATTCTCATTAAGTGGAGTAAAACTACATGTCCTCCTTTGAATGCGACTATCACATCTGGTTATTGAACTGAGCGTGTTGCCTCCGGCCTGAACCTGCCAGGCTATCATTTGAATAGATAGTATGACTTGCGTCTTCTGCTCTGCCTTTATAAGTTGGCTGGCTGCACAGCCAACCGCTATGACCAGCATGCACGCTTGTGAGTGCATACAATAAGACACAAAGCACGTATACACCACTTCAATCTCACACACACATACACACACTCGTGCGCACACCTGCAGCCCAGTTATATTGGCCTGCCCCTGGTGGCTGGCCAAAACTCTCTGACCTCATCGTTTTCTGCTCCCCCTAGCTACTATGGCACTGTGGAGGGTATGGTCCCTGGGGGAGGTAGCTCTATATTGAACTCTCACGCCCATGCGCTCAGCATGCCAACCATGAGCAATGCCATGTCAGGGCTAGTTCCAGGTGTGTATGTGTGTGTTTTCCACGAGAGGCGTTTAGTGATGAGCAGCAAGGCGTGTCGTCATCTTCACCAGCGACTGCACTTTTGGAGCCTAAAGTTTGAAAAAGTACACCGCTAGTGGAGAGAGTGCGACAGCATACCTCTACTTTGATAGAGCCAGGTTTGTTGTTCGTATCTGCGTTTGTAGATTGAGTGTGAACACTCCCTTGTGGTTTGGCTGAGCAGGTGGGAGAGCATCAGAGGGAGACCGCCACGTCCCACTGTTGTGGGAACAGAGCAGCAGTTCGACACCCGCCTCCTTCCTAACTGGTGCTCTTTTGTGCATCGGTGCATGCCCGTGTCTGTGTGTTTTCTGTGTCTTTCTCGTCCGTCTGTGTTTTATTTGTCTTGTAGTGCTCAAGCACTCTAACCTGCCCCACCCCACCTCATTCCCGTCTGTGCTGTATGTGTTCAAGTCATGTTCTTTGGAGGATGTGTGTGTGTTGTGTATTATTGTCTGTGTTTTATTTGTCTTGTAGTGCTCAAGCACTCAAACCCACCCCACCCCACCTCATTTCCGTCTGTGCTGTATGTGTTTGTCATGTGCTTTGGAGGATGTGTGTGTCGTGTTATACAGATTCTGTTTTCCTGTTTTTCTCCAGTGTTGCGTGTAGTAGGTGTTGTAGGTAGTTGTAAGATAACCGTGAACAGAAGCTGTGTGCCTTCTCTGTGCAAATAAACGTATTTTGCTCCCTGGCTGCAAACCCCTGTTCTGTCTTGGACAGGCATGCGTACACACTCTCTCTCTCTCTCTCTCTCACACACACACACACACACACACTCACACACACAGACACACGCGCACACACACGCATACACGTGCACGCACACACACATGCACACTCACGCGCGTGCAGGCATCCCCGACCAGGCTGCCATGTTTATGTCCAACATCAACTCAGGCCCTGCTAGCGGAAGCAGCATGAGCCATGCTCAGCTAGGTATGCCCTACTGATTTCTATTGTTTCAGCACTCACAGAATCAGACACGTTGTACAAACCGCAAACGCCCACATCAGGGAACCTCAGGGGGTTTGAAAAAACTTCGGTTTTCCCTCATTCCAAACTTGTTTTTGTGCGGGACGCCCTCAGCTGTTTTCCCCCAAATTGAAGAAATGTGCGGCTACGCTGCACATTCCTTATTAAAATGTGTGGGTAAGTTAGAGTAAATATTTGCCTGGGCTGCGGGCGTTTAAGAAGCAGTCACAGCAACGTCAATTTATGCACGCGCACGACAAGCACAGAGCAGATGCGCATGCGTTTATCCATGCGGGCATGCACATGCACCACAGGCAAATTTACACAGACAAATTTTCAACAATTTCCACCATTTGTAAGCACTTGCAACGCACTGACGTACACGCACCTGTGTGTCTGCTTGCACATGCACATTGCAGGCACAAATCAGGCTTAAGTAGACGTGTGCGAATTGCCATGCACACGCACGCACAAACTAAAACACCATCTATGTTTCCATGAGCAAGCACGCATACACACATACACACACAGCCCATACGCGCCTAGTGCAGACACGCACATCGCACGTACAATACGCGTAAGTCCACGCCTGCATGTGCAGCAGAAATTAAGGCAAGGTAGGTACGGTTACATTGCTCTTTGTGCCTGCACATGCAGCCATCCACGCCTGCACATGCAGCAGAACTTAAACACCATCAAGCTTACACATGCACACATACAATCGTACACACAAACGTGAGTATGTGCAGCCATGTACGCACCGTGCACATCGCACTATGCAAGCTCTCGCACGTACACATATGCCATGCACACGCACGCGTGCAGGCGGTGGAGGGCACCATCCATGTTTTCATGCGCAAGCATGCACATGCTCATTGAGTGCCCGGTGATGCCGTAGTATACGAAAGTCCCACACATACGCAGAGCGCATGCCAGCCACATGTCTCTAGGTGCCCAGCAATGACCATCACAGAGCAGGGACCAAAAGCTCTTCCTGCCACCAAACTCCCTGCACTCCTGCTGCTGCTCTTGGGCTCCTCCCTGGGGCACAGGGGAGGCCTCCGCTGCGTCTCCTCCCCCACCCCACACCCAGAAATCCTGGGCCTCTCTCCATCGATTTCACATTTTCCCAGGCAGTCCGGAAATAGAATAATAATTAATACAGGTGTCCCAAAGGAACCTGGCTTTTCTCCGGTTAGCCCGGAATTGGCCTTTCAAACTTTGGCTTTGCCATCTGGGCAAATCAAATTTTGCTTCAAAAGTGCCAGAGGGGGTCAACTGAGCAAATGTCCTGAAACGTGACTTTTTTGAGGCAAATGTTTGAATGATAGAACTAGATGGTTCATGAAGTTTGGGGCCAAAAGGACCACCCCAGTGGTCTGGACAGAAATACAGTTCAAATTTTGGCACTGAGTTTCCACATTACAGGCCACCACAGCCCAACCAGGGCCTCTTTTCATCCCAAATCAAGACAGGAGGACTTCCTTCATGATACCAAATCATCCTGGGGTTTGAAAAGTATATTTGGTGAAGGTTGGTTTTCCATCTTTTTGGCACCCCTTTTGCTGATTTTTTTATAAGGGAAATGGGCCGAAATGGGGTATCTGGCCAAGTACTGCTCCGTTTTGCCCAATTTTTGTTGCAATGATATTCTTTATTAAATTGTAGACGATTCATAAAAAAACAGGTCAGTGGGTGGTGACACAAATCAGGTCAGTGGGTGGTGAGATATTGGTGGTGAAAAATAGGGTTCACGCCGCGGGCAATTAGACATGTTTGCAGGAACTGGCTATTTTCAAGCACAGGTGCATCAGTAGCTCTGGGTCCTAAGCTTGAAAATAGCCAGTTCCGGCGCAAATAATCTAGCCACATTCATAAAGTATCCCTGTTTGGGCCCTGAGATGACCACTGATTAAGTGCGGCGCCCGCACGGGATCAAGTTCCCTAACCCAAAACAGCACGCAAAACATGCGCGCGGGCACACACACACACACACACACACACACACACACACACACACACACACACACACACACACACACGCTGCATGCACCGCAGAGTCCCTGTCCTCTGGTAACCCCCTCTCAAACCCCGGTCACATGAGCTCTCCGCTGCTCACACACACACACACACACACACACACACACACACACACAACACACACAAACACACACACTGCATGCACCGCAGAGTCCCTGTCCTCTGGTAACCCCCTCTCAAACCCCGGTCACATGAGCTCTCCGCTGCTCAGCCAGGGTCACCACCTCGTGCCTCAGGCCCTCCACTCACCACTGGGAAATGCACAAAGTGAGTAGAAATTGACGAGGCGGGGGCGGGGAGAGGCGTGTTGTCACTGTGTACGGGCACGTGAGCTCTGTGCTGCTCGGCCAGGGTCACCACCGTGTGTTTAAGGCCCTGCACTTGCCGTTTGTGATTGCACGGAGTGAGTAGGAGTGTGGGTGTGTGAAATATGTGTAGGGTTGGCCAGAACCATATACATACGGTGTATGCACGCTATTTTTGGCAGGAAAATCACCAGTTATACGTTGTATTTATACGGTTCTGGCCAACCCTAAATATGTGACGAAGGTGTTTTTGCCCGAAAATATGTTGCTGCTATCACGAGTCGCCTCCTCCTTGCTCAGGCCCTGAACTCGTTCCTAGGCGTCGGGAGTTCTAGTATCTGCTCGTAGAGGTCGGTGTCTTCAGAGGCAGAGACAGAAGGAGCGGGCATACGCTGCCTTTATAGCATTGCACTCTCGCATGGTTAACCCAGAACTTGAATACGCGGCAAATGCGGCTGTTTTCTCAGAGATGTTTTTACCCCAAGAAGAAGACCGTATATACACCGTATGTGTGTCAGGTCTGGCCGACCAAATGTATTTGTGACCAGCATGCACGGACCTTTTATTTAAGCTCACCCTCGTTAAAAAGTTTCAGGACCCCCTTTCTTTATTCACACTCTGTGTGAAGATATGAGAATTTATTCCCTTTCATGACTCACACATTGCATGGACAGAGGAGGGTTTGTTCCCTTTCATAATTTACACATTGCGTGGACAGATGAGGGTCTGTTCCCTTTCATATTTACACACTGACTAGGTTACTAGATTTTGAATGTAATCGGTCACAAACAGTGGATTGCAGCACAAGTCGCAGTGAAAACACTAGAGTCAGCCACAGGCACGCTGCTGTGCCGTGACTTGTGGTGAAAACACTAGAGTCAGCCATAAGCACGCTGCTGTGCCGTGAATTGCGGTGAAAACACTAGAGTCAGCCACAGGCGCACTACTGTGCTGTGACTTGCGGTGAAAACACTAGAGTCAGCCATAAGCGCGCTGCTGTGCTGTGACTTGCGGTGAAAACACTTGAGTCAGCCATAGGCATGCTGCTGTGCTGTGACTTGTGGTGAAAACACTAGAGTCAGCCATAAGCGCGCTGCTGTGCCGTGAATTGCGGTGAAGACACTAGAGTCAGCCATAGGCATGCTGCTGTGCTGTGACTTGTGGTGAAAACACTAGAGTCAGCCATAAGCGCGCTGCTGTGCTGTGACTTGCGGTGAAAACACTAGAGTCAGCCATAGGCATGCTGCTGTGCTGTGACTTGTGGTGAAAACACTAGAGTCAGCCATAAGCGCGCTGCTGTGCCGTGAATTGCGGTGAAGACACTAGAGTCAGCCATAGGCATGCTGCTGTGCTGTGACTTGTGGTGAAAACACTAGAGTCAGCCATAAAAGACACTAGAGTCAGCCATAGGCATGCTGCTGTGCTGTGACTTGTGGTGAAAACACTAGAGTCAGCCATAAGCACGCTGCTGTGCCGTGAATTGCGGTGAAGACACTAGAGTCAGCCATAAGCGAATTACTGCCGTGACTGCATCTCTGCCACTGCTTTCGTGTTTGTTGTGTTTGTACGCCCACGCATACATGCACACGTTCAATCACACACACACACACACACACACACACACACACACACACACACACACACACACACACACACACACACACACACACACACGCGCGCGCGCGCACACACAGGAACAAACATGCTTATGTGCACACAAACACACACGCACACAGGCATAGCTGCAGCTTCCAGTGCTGCGGCCCTCATGGGTGTTGCGTACGGACCAACAGGCACCACCTCATTGTGAGTTGCAGAAACAAAAAAGGGATGTGCCCACAAGCACCACCCTTTAATGAAACGAAGGCTGTGTGATGAAGGATGTTTGAAACAGATGCTGTGTGGAATGGAAGCTGTTTAGAATGAAGGCTGTGTGACGTAAGGAGAGTGAGTACCTTAGTGCATGACAGGCAGACAGGCAAAATTGTGTAGCCTTGCAATCATGCAGTGAGGCGCGCTAAAAGTTTAGCCTTTCAGTGAAGCAAGCAAAATTCCAGCCTTGCTTGTAGCCTCGCAATCATGCAGTGAGGCGCGTAAAAAGTTTAGCCTTTCAGTGAGGCATGTAAAATTTTCAGCCTGGCAATCAAGCAGTGAGGTATGTCAGATATTTGGCCTTGCCATCACGCAATGAGGCATGTGAGGCACGCAGAAATTTTGGTTTATGGTGAGGCTCGCAAAACGTTTAGCCTTCTAGTGAGGCACGCAAAGGTTTCGGCCTTGCAATCACGCAGTGAGGTATGTGAAATATTTGGCCTTGCGATCACGCAGTGAGGTATGTGGAATATTTGGCCTTGCAATCATGCAGTGAGGTGTGTGGAATATTTGGCCTTGCAATCATGCAGTGAGGTACGTGAAATAGTTGGCCTTGCAATCATGCAGTGAGGTGTGTGGAATATTTGGCCTTGCAATCATGCAGTGAGGTGTGTGGAATATTTGGCCTTGCAATCATGCAGTGAGGTACGTGAAATAGTTGGCCTTGCAATCATGCAGTGAGGTGTGTGGAATATTTGGCCTTGCAATCATGCAGTGAGGTATGTGGAATATTTGGCCTTGCAATCATGCAGTGAGGTGTGTGAAATATTTGGCCTTGCAATCATGCAGTGAGGTGTGTGAAATATTTGGCCTTGCAATCATGCAATGAGGTATGTGGAATATTTGGCCTTGCAAACACGCAGTGAGGCGCGTAAGCGTGCGCTGCAGGACTGGTTGAGAACATTGCAGACAGATGGCTGCTTGAAATGCAGTCTTGCTTTCAGCTCGCACTGCAAATGACAGCTGGGATCTCTATGTCTTGATCCTATGTGTTTGTGGGTGCTTGGTCACAAAGTGTCGAACCCAGCGTTTTAATGAGCGATGTGTTTCCCGGCATTGGGTTGCTGAGGGCCAAACTTAGTGTGTTTGTGGGCAATGTGCCTTTTTATGTGCCACACCCAGTGCGTTTGTGGGTGATGGGTGTCTGAGTGGCGCAATGAGTGTGTTTGTGGGTAAATGTCACTGAGCGCCACACCCAGTGGTTTGTGGGTGATGGGTCTCAGAGTGCCACGTTGAGTGCACTTGTGGGTAATGGTCACTGAGCGCCACACCCAGTGCGTTTGTGGGTGATGGGTCAGGAAGTATGGCACCCATTGTGTCTGTGGGTAATGGTCACTGAGCGCCACACCCAGTGCGTTTGTGGGTGATGGGTCTCAGAGTGCCACAATGAGTGTGTTTGTGGGTAATGGTCACTGAGCGCCACACCCAGTGCGTTTGTGGGTAAATGTCACTGAGCGCCACACCCAGTGCGTTTGTGGGTGATGGGTCTCAGAGTGCCACAATGAGTGTGTTTGTGGGTAATGGTCACTGAGCACCACAATGAGTGTGTTTGTGGGTGATGGGTCTCTGAGTGCCACAATGAGTGTGTTTGTGGGTAAATGTCACTGAGTGCCACACCCAGTGCGTTTGTGGGTGATGGGTCTCTGAGTGCCACAATGAGTGTGTTTGTGGGTAAATGTCACTGAGTGCCACACCCAGTGCGTTTGTGGGTGATGGGTCTCTGAGTGCCACAATGAGTGTGTTTGTGGGTAATGGTCACTGAGCGCCACACCCAGTGCATTTGTGGGTGATGGGTCTCAGAATGCCACACCCAGTGCGTTTGTGGGTGATGGGTCAGGAAGTATGGCACCTATTGTGTCTGTGGGTCACTACATGTCGCTCCCAGTGCGTCTGTCGGTGATAGTTCACAAATTGTCACTCCTGATGACTAGGGTTGGCCAGAACCGTATATATACACCGTATGTGACCGTATAGATGGTGATTTCCCTGCCAAAAATACCGTATACACACCGTATATATATGGTTCCGGCCAACCCTAATGATGACCATGCTGAGAACGTGACAAATTATCACTCCTGATGATCATGCTGAGAACGTGGCAATGTCAAAAGCAGCAGAGACACTTCCATCTTAATGGAAATTGAATTCCAAATGTGGTAGGTGACGCACAAAATGGGTACGTCACAATTGTGCAGGGTCAGGACAGGACCATACATGTGCGTACTGCTAAAAGTGTATCAAAGTGAATATATGGCAAAAATACAGTGCCTATCGATTGAAAATTACTAAATAAAAGTATTGCATGTCTAAATGACCTTGCCAGCTCATACTTCAAATTATGCTAATGATCACAACCTAGGTTGCCATCTGCTCGTCAATGAACTCGGGTGCCGCCAGCAAGTATGATATTGCTGTTTAATCAATTTCTGTCGTTTATGCTTCATTCCACCAGCACTTCATTCCACCAGCACTTCATTCCACCAGTGACGGTACAATTGTTTAATTGGCAGCAAGTATGATATTGCTGTGTAATCTATTTCTGTCGTTCATGCCTCATTCCACCAGCACTTCATTCCACCAGTGACGGTACAATTTTTAACTGTGTTACAGAGAGCAATCTCGAAATATTCTTTGAGGGAACCACGCGCACACACACACACACACACACACATACACACACAAGGTGTGGTAGTTCATCTTAGGCGTCCCCTCAGACAAATGATGAGCAGGGGAATGATTCCCTCTTGCAGAGCGTGCAGATCCTCCTTCAGCAGTGTCCTGTGTGTGTGTGTGTGTGCGCGCGCGCGTGCCGATCCTCCTTCAGCAGGGCAGAACGTATGTACCGTATGTGCGCACTGACCAACCTTGCGTATCGCTTGCTGCAGGTATGTCAAAAATATGCCAGATGACGCGGACAAGCTGTACCTGTACGAAAAGTTTGCGCCTTTTGGGGCAATCCACTCTGTCAAGGTGCGCCCGCTGACTGTCTGTGTGTGGAAGGGGGGGCGGATGGATAGGTAGAAATATGGGTAACCAAGTTTTTTACTTAGTTAACCGCGCACAGTTTGGGGCCATTTACGCTGCTAAGGTGTGATTGTTCATTAAAATGTGCCTTGTAAATGGCTCGCTACTTCATTGCTTTGATAGAAAAAATCCCTGACAGTCTAG
>Ga0307942_1000307_pt1:0-7500 | contig 32273 bp, 23 predicted proteins | sample OrgLakmetagen175_FD_201846 | JGI IMG/M metagenome (GOLD analysis project Ga0307942, IMG submission 201846) | Saline water microbial communities from Organic Lake, Antarctica - #175 | ecosystem: Environmental > Aquatic > Non-marine Saline and Alkaline > Saline | place: Antarctica: Organic... | reverse complement strand
ATTCTCACATTTTTTCACAATGTTTCACGTTGACGCAGCCTAGCAGTCGCACGTTTTGATTAATGGTAAGGTAAGGTTACATTGCTGTATGCCTCAAAAGGCACCTCAGCGAAAGCTTGGAAAAGGCCTGAAAATCACATCTGGCTAAACAAAAGAAGTAGGCGAGAGGAAACCTGAAACAGAAATATGTAGAAGATAAAGTGTATAGAGAAAGTCTCATATGAGAACGTTTGTTGTTTGTTTTGAAGGAGCGTGTTTTGAAGGAGCATGTCCTGGTGAAGATGAACATGTTCAGAACGAGGTGCATGCTCTTTTAATTTGCCAAGACCATTGAGTTTGTGAGTTGAGGAAACACTTTTCTTTTCTGTTTTCACCTTTTTTTGAGGACTTTTCAGCAGCCCAACCCTTTTTGCTGCAACAGGTCAACAACCAACTTGTTCATGATTTCCTTTCTCAGCAGAACAATAGACTTTTTCTTTTTCTTTCTGAGCTTATGGATTTATTTGTGGCTGGCCGAGACCAGTCAGCAGCCGATCAGCCAAACTACCTGGCTGAAGGTCACCCCCCATTGTAACCATTGTAACCATTGTAACCATTTGAAGGAGCGTGAAGGGAAGGCACGAGAGAAAGCTGTTGATATCTTACCTTACCTTTGACTGGTGGCTTAATCTGTAAACTCTGTCGATTCCAGGCAGAAAATGCCTAAGAAATGACAAAATATCTACAAAATACTGTCGAAACGAATATTTGTGATAAAAAGGTTAAAAGGTTTTCCTATCTTAGAATTCCTAATATCATCTCCTGTACCGACGGCTGTCTTTGACACCCGCAAACACGAACACCGCACCCAACAGCAGAATTGACGAGGATGCGCCCAAAATTTGCTGCCAATTCCGTTTTTTGCTACTGCTCAGTTCATCCTGCGTAGGCGCACAGCAAAAAGAAGATGAGTACTCATGAAAGAACTACTGGCTCTCAATTTCTTTAGCAAAACATCGGCCTTAGACACCTATGTACTATCCTGAAGTCCAAAACGACACACACACACACACACACGAAACACTACACACATACAGGATCCAGCGCAACTACACTCCTCACATTGCCATCACGTCAGTACAACTGCTGATTAGTGCTGGCCGCTTGGAGTGCCCGCATTCGCGCCTCTGCAGCTGCAGCTTGCACCTCACGCCGCCTCGCCATTTCTTCTGGTGTGGGCTTGGCTGCAGCCGCTGCAGCAGCAGCCGCTGCCGCGGCAGCTGCAGCCCCCTTTTTCCCGCGAGCTGCAGAGCCAGGGGGGCCCGAGCTGCTTACCTTGCCGCTAGGGGTGGGCTGGTTCATCCTGCAAGAGGGTATCAATGCGTTGTTACACAAGGTGTCATGCACATGCACGTAACACGTTGATGCATACATTGACATGCATCAGCAAGCCAACTGTGATGCCTGAATGCCTATTTATGGAGCAAGTGCTAACTCCCTCCTAATCCCCATCAGTTATTTTGATTCTTTCGTGTAGTGGAGGAGTTGTACAGTACTTGGTACCAAAGTGGCTCCTTTCCTATAATCATTGTGGGAATTGGAAATCAATTTTATTCATAACTAAGGGGATGGTGCAGGTTTCTAGTCCGAACTTTCCAATCAGGCATATTTTTATCCACATTCAAAGTTCAACAAGGGCTCATTGACAATAGAGTCATTGTCCATAGAAACAAGTATTCATTGTCCAGATAAACAAATACTCACTTCGCAGTCATCTTAGTTGCCTCTGCCACAGCACGCGCGATCTCGTCGTCCTGAGAATGCGCCATAGTAAGAAAAAAGGTGGTAAGCATAGGAACCAAACAGGCATATAAATTAGTAAACAGGCATGGCAAACCTGTGTGCATACAGATGTATGTGCACTAAAGTTTTAAATACCTAAGTTTGGCAAAAGCAAGAAAGACCTTGAAGATCTTTAGAGAGTATAACCCAAAGGAATGGTGTTTCCCTTGTCACATGCTCCTTACCAGAGCCGCTTTTGAACCCTCCTCTGCCTTCTTCTTCTTCTCATTGGCAGCGGCCTTGCGTTCCAGCTCCTCGACCTTCTGCCGTGCCTTCTTCTCGGCCTGGAGCCAAAACATGCGCACGCCAGTATTATGAATGGAGCCCATCTACCCAAAACCAAAGCACAAGCTCTGTTCTACCCTGACCCTCATCACCCAACGTCTGCATGCTTCAGATTTAGCCTACCAGCTCAGCAAAGCCACGGCTTTCAAGGGTGATAAACGTTAAAAAAAAATAAAACAATAATGAAAGCGCAAGCACACCTTTTTTGCAGCTTGAGCGGCCTCCAAGTCATCTGTCAAAGCACTAGGAATGCCGGCCACCACATAGTCCCATTTGTCAGGTTCAGATGCCATGTATCTCCTGAAAAAGTAGGCAGCAGCAAACAAAACGACAGTGGGTGGGAAAATGTAGACCATTATTTTGTTAGCTTCGCATTCATGCCAATGTACATGCGCATCATTATACAGACAGAATCAAGCTCGCATTTTTAATCAATGGAATTCCATCCTAAGTGCAAGCTACGCGTTGCAAGGGTAATGGAACGATCATGAATGACCAAGGCTGTGGGCCTTTTGTTGCTGCTTGGATGCTTGGATTTAATGTTTGCCTGCAACTGGGAGGAGGAAAACTTGCTTTTCACCAGCAAGTCACGTATGCTAGATGAGTTAAATGAATGGCAGGTGTTCCCCACCTGCCTAAAAAGCTCAATACAGGAGTAGTCAATCCTCCCAGCAAGTCGGTAAGTTTCTTCTCTCCTGATTCACACACCTGAAGGCATCACGCACTTCTTTAGTGCTGGACACCAGGTACGGTGTGCGGCCTCTGCTGTCCCGCACAGTCACGTCAGCACCCGAGGCAAGCAGCGTGCTCACTCGCTCAGCCTCTCCCGCACGAGCGGCGCGGTGCAGGGGCGTCTGCGACGCCTGGGGGTGAGGGGTCGTCGACGGAAATTTAAGAGGAAAGAGCAATGCTGTCTAGTGAGCAACCACATTTTTGTGGCTGAACTAAGACCTTAGGAGGGACATGTACACATCAGACACGTAGGCTGTACACATCAGACACGTAGGCAGTACACATCAGACACATGGCTGTAGTGTTATTTTTAACACTCACACAATACGAGTACACAAATTGCAACACGCACACATATACACACAAATACAAAAATACACACACACATACACACAAAACAGCCTACCTGCTGTGCTTCTCTCCTCTCTAAATCCCCCTCGTCCTCATCGCTACTGCCTCCCTCTCCTTCCCCCTGTGCCCCTTGCTGCTGCTTTCCTCCTTTCTGCCTCCGATCCTGGCGTCGCTGCTGGCGGTGCTCTGCAGCTGCTGCCGCTGCATCCGCAGCTGCCTGTTGAAGAGCAGTTGGCACAACAGGAGGCACTCAAACAAAAACGGCCAAGAGGAGCGGTACAGTAAGGCATCATTTTGCTCTTACTGCTATGCTGTTACTGCTTCAGCTGATGACGCGCAGATGTGACGGGTTTCTTGCTGGAAAAAATTGAAACCTAATTCCCACCCCTTTTTGGTGCAATAGTTTTGGTGCAATAGTATAACACTGAGCTGGAACCAACGACTTGCAACCACTTCACTGCATTCTTCATTCATCACCTTAGCTTAAGTATAGACACCAGGGGCTCCGCAGCATAGCGAACATCTAAGCTGTGCTATCTGCTGGGAGTAATGTCTGCGCACACTTTTCCTGCATCTACCTCTCATAGACACATATACACACCACATGCTACCCACCTGCTCTGCGGCTAGGAAGCCAGCACTTGGCTCGAACACAGATACCAGCAGCCCAACAACACGGCGTGACTCGCTGAAAGTTGGGCGTTGCGTTGCAAAAGGGATACGGCGCACACGAGGGTCTGCACTGCTTAAGCCTGCAGCTGCAGGACGTGGATTGGGGTACGGTGAAGGCACTGTCCTCCTTCATATGTGAGTTGCACGTATTATGAATCAAGTATGTGTCACGTTAGTCGCACAGTCTTTCAAATCAACTGCGTTAAGCAGGACAAATAAGCAAATAAGTGCATATGGGTGTCCTGCAATGACTTTTGGTTGCAAGGCTTTCTAAATAAAAACGAATGGCTGTACTATCGACAGTCATTTGCAGGCCTTTGACATTCAAGCTGATAAAAATTTTCCCTCTGGAATTGATGCACAGCTGCTGCACAAACAAGGAAGACACGTAGCGCACAGCAAGCTGTTGCTTCAAATGCACGTATCCATGCAACATGCAAAGAAACAAATTCTGATCTGGGACGCGCATTGCAAATTTAAAAGTCCAATGTCAACGACTGACATTGTCATTCAAAATGACAAAGCAGACCCATTCACACTGTAACAACTGCACCTTAATTTGCAGCAGCAACACCAATCCAACCTTGCGCACGGCTACTGCTGCCTGACAGTGCCAAGGGTGCGGGTGCAGACCATAACACACTCTCTGCTCCACAGACAACACATCCTTAACACGTTTTGCAATACCCAACACACCACCATCTGCGCACCGCTGCTGCTACTGCTGCCTGGCTGCTGCGTTGAAGGTGAGGGTAACGCATCTGCGCTGAAGATAGACTTTGCGTCAGCTGAGCCTGTTTGGACAAAGATGCGGTCAGCCGCTTGGAAGTGGCTCCTCCATGAAGTCATGAGGCTGGCAACATCAGCGTCCTATTTGTATGAAGAGGGTGCACAGATGTGTGTGTAAGGGGGGGTGGAGAACCATCGAGCTTGAATCACTGTGGAACACAGCAAGATGCTCAATCAAACAAAACATTAATCTCCTTTAACAGCACACACAAATTTAGAACCTTAAATGGTTCACAGTACGTGGATGCAAATCATCAGTCTTGCAAAATCCGATTGAATTCTCCATTTTGCACACACACACACACACACACACACACACAGCATGCAAACACACATACAAGTGCATGCGTCAGCACACACAACGCATCCACACTCACCAGGGCAGCTTCATTGTAGCGTCGCAGTGCTGCACCTGCTGACTTGATGTTCTTTCCGCTGTTATCTTTGGCAGACTGCCGGCCACCCGCCTTTGCTCTGCAAAAGCAAGCATGTGTTGTGCACGCTTAAATGTACAGGCACATCACTCTGCATAGCATCATTTTATCCAGGAGCCTGAGAGTGGCCAAGCAACGAACACACAGGTCCATTCACAGAAAGGAGACGTACAAAGCTGCACAACTTGGATGAAGCTTGAGATGTTATATTGCGACACAATAATGAAGATAACGCTTTCTGTGTTTCCTCTCTTCCTCTTCAGCCTGAAACACACATACACACACACTTGCACATTACAACATGCGTGCACACACGCAAACACACGCACACTAGCTAGCTCACCTGATCACGTAGCGGTGGAATGTTTTATGAGCCAGCACTTCAAAGGCCTCATCCGCACCCCCCTTGCTCCCTGCCCCTTGCTTTCCCTGTTGTCGCCCATCAGATGCTCGTGCTTTGAATACAGACGCCGCAAAGTGACCCCCTGTGTGCATGTGTGTACGAGTTAACACGTGGAAATATGATGTTTGCCCTGTCACCCATCAGGTGCTCGTGCTTTGGACACATATGCTGCAAAACGACCCCCAGTGTGTGTATGTGTATGTGTTTGTGTGTTCATGCAAGATTGCAAAGCGGCACCAAGAAAATTTAGAAATCGTCTCCTTGATTGGCTCCTTGAAACATGACTGCTATCAGAGGGAATCTGAATGAGGTATACAATAAAAGGCTGAAAATCTCACAAGATGTGCAACACTGGGGAAGGGGATATAGCCCCACAACCCAACCTCCAGTACATAACTGTAGCTGATACAATACACACAGCATTTATGCAGAGTTCGTGCAGCAAAATGACCACAGAAAAAAAGCATTTGTGCCAGCGAGTAATTACAAAGCAGATGCAGTGACCACAGAAAATTGCGCCATATGTGCCAGTCAAAAAACACAGCAGTTAAAGAAGCCTAAGCAACTTCATCGGCACAGACCAATGAGGTACCCTGTTTCAGTTAGTAGTGGTGTATAGGCGCATAAAAGCAGATGCACAAAGCAGATGAGAAGTTTGTTTACAGATTAATATACTCTTCAAGTGGTATTTACCACACAGCAGGATGAGAAGCGCAAAGATACCTTGGCTTAGTAGCAGTGCACAAGCACGCACACTCATATATACATAACAACACACATAAACACATAAAGCAGATGGACATGCGCAATGCACAGCCCTGTGCATGGTACCGACCACGCAGCAAGATGACCACAAAGATGCCCTGGCTAGCTCGTAACCGCTGCAGCTCCGCTAGAAGTTGAGCGTAGGACTGAGGCTCAGTGCCTCTGCGTCCTGAGTCCCGTTCCAATAAACTCTTCCACACGCAGAAGCGCTTGCCCTCTGCATACACAAGCACACACATACGCACACAACCAAAAGCTTGTGTAAGGGAGTAAGGGTAATGAGCACGCACGCAATATGATTCATGGTGTACGACCATGCAAAGGAAACAAATACGGTAAGTGAGGTGGTGGGGTAGGAGGCGGTCGGCATGGAACTGCAGCAACACCTCTCTCAAGATCAACTACCGGTTTCAGAAGTACCTGGATTCATCTGACTTCAGACATGAGATGGACTTCAGGAAATGGATTCGGCCAATAGGCAGTAAACAGACGAATGTGTCATGCCCCCACAATTTTAACACACACACACACACACACGTGTCCATCTAACATATTGTGGCCACTTAACAAGCGTCTTATGGTGAACTTTGGGTTTAGACCTTGAACCCTTGGGGGGAAAGCTTAACATGCACCTCATTTGAGAGACTGATCTGACAGACTGATTAAACAATGGTCAAGTCCTTGGTTTTGCAGTTGAAACCACTCTTTTTTATCAGAGTCACGCCTCTTCACCATCATCTCCTTCGTCACTTTTACGTTCGTGACACACAGCGCTGGTGCTTGTGCCTGCCGATACATCTGCTTCCGCCTTTTGGATAAGGCCTATATGAATCTTCATCGCAGGCCCGTCCAGATATGTTGTGGTGGTGACGCGCGGACCTAGTGATGTTTTTGTGGTGATGGGCGGTAATGATTAGCACCTCTGAGCAACCCACCTGGCGAGGTGAACACTACTTGGGGGGGTACAGTATGCTGCAGCTGACGTCCGGAGGTGCCTCTCCCCTCCCCCTCCCCATCTGCTTCGTCATCGCTGCTCGACCCAGATATACTAGAGACCTGGAGGCAAGGATGGGTGGCGATTGACAGGGTCGTCGTTCCTGCTTGATGTGCGTTGATTCAAGACCTTTTTAAGTACCGTACGAACAATATATCACGCCGCAAAAATATTGTTTTTGGGGGGTGCGGCGAGCTCACACCCCTTGAAATATATAAATAGTTGAGGGGGTGCGGATTGGTGCGGATTGAATT
>Ga0307942_1000306_pt1 | contig 32332 bp, 26 predicted proteins | sample OrgLakmetagen175_FD_201846 | JGI IMG/M metagenome (GOLD analysis project Ga0307942, IMG submission 201846) | Saline water microbial communities from Organic Lake, Antarctica - #175 | ecosystem: Environmental > Aquatic > Non-marine Saline and Alkaline > Saline | place: Antarctica: Organic Lake... | reverse complement strand
ACAATGTGAGCCCTGCACAATCTCACCGTGGGATGTGCACATACTTGCAGTGCTAAGGCTTTGCATACAGTGACAACGGTGATACAAGTACGGTGACCCCACATTGTGAGCCCTGCACAATCTCACCATGGGATGTGCCCATACTTGCAGTGCTAAGGCTTTGCATACAGTGACAACGGTGATACAAGTACGGTGACCCCACATTGTGAGCCCTGCACAATCTCACCGTGGGATGTGCACATATTTGCAGTGCTAAGGCTTTGCATACAGTGACAACGGTGATACAAGTACGGTGACCCCACAATGTGAGCCCTGCACAATCTCACCGTGGGATGTGCCCATACTTGCAGTGCTAAGGCTTTGCATACAGTGACAACGGTGATACAAGTACGGTGACCCCACAATGTGAGCCCTGCACAATCTCACCGTGGGATGTGCCCATACTTGCAGTGCTAAGGCTTTGCATACAGTGACAACGGTGGTACAAGTGCGGTGATCCCACAATGTGAGCCCTGCACAATCTCAGCGTAAGATGAGCACATGCTCGCAGTGCTAAGGCGTTGCATACAGTGAAAACGGTGATACAAGTACGGTGACCCCACAATGTGAGCCCTGCACAATCTCAGCGTGGGATGTGCCCATACTTGCAGTGCTAAGGCTTTGCATACAGTGAAAACGGCGGTACAAGTGCGGTGACCCCACCAACGTGAGCCCTGCACAATCTCACCGTGTAGTGTGCACATACTTGCAGTGCTAATTTGCATACAGTGAAAACGGCGGTACAAGTGCGGTGACCCCACAATGTGAGCCATGCACAATCTCACCATGCAATGTGCACATACTTGCAGTGCTAAGGCTTTGCATACAGTGACAACGGCGGTACAAGTGCGGTGACCCCACCAACATGAGCCCTGCACAATCTCACCATGCAATGTGCACATACTTGCAATGGTAAGGCGTTGCATACAGTGACAACGGTGATACAAGTACGGTGACTCCACAATGTGAGCCCTGCACAATCTCACCGTAAGATGAGCACATACTTGCAGTGCTGAGGCTTTGCATACAGTGACAACGGTGGTACAAGTGCGGTGACCCCACAATGTGAGCCCTGCACAATCTCACCATGCAATGTGCACATACTTGCAGTGCTAAGGCGTTGCGTATGGTGAAAACGGTGGTACAAGTGCGGTGACCCCACCAACGTGAGCCCTGCACAATCTCACCATGCAATGTGCACATACTTGCAGTGCTAAGGCGTTGCATACAGTGAAAACGGTGGTACAAGTACGATGACCCCACAATGTGAGCCATGCACAATCTCAGCGTGAGATGTGCACATACTTGCAGTGCTAAGGCGTTGCATATGGTGAAAACGGTGATACAAGTGCGGTGACCCCACCAACGTGAGCCCTGCACAACCTCACCGTGTAGTATGCAAACTTGTAGTGCTGAGGCCTCCACGCAAAGTGGTGGATGTCTCCCACGCTTTCAGTCATATTGTAGTGCAGCATGCTCAGGTTTGCCCACTCCCACTTGTAAGGTAGCAGCTCCAGCACCTGCACGTACGTTTTGGTCATTTTGTGCTTTCTGTTGTAGGTTGTATGATCATTCTGTGCTTTCTTTTGTAGGTTATATGGTCATTCTGTGCTTTCTTTTTTGAGTTGCAGCTCCAGCGCCCTGCGCATATGTTTTGATCATTTTGTATTTTGTGTTTTGTATGGTACAAACGAGGATGCTTTATGTCAGCCACGGTGTAGCTTTTACATCTTGTCAGGGGAAGAAAGGGAACAGTATGCATGGTAGAGGAGGTGGCAGTGGATAGCTATTAGGGTACAGAAATAAAAGAGGTGGCAGTAGATAGCTATAATGGACCAAGGGTATAGAAACAATGAGAAAGGGAACAGAACTACTGCCACAGTCCGCAAGAGTGGCAGGTAACAGATGAACTTGCGGCATCCATGACTCAGCAATTATTGTTGGATGGTATATTGACTCACAAACCTGACAGCATGGCTTAAAGAGCGTAAGACGTGTATCACAAATGATGTGCTGACATAGAAAGGCCTGTGAAGCAAACTGCCATGTATGAGGATCTGGATGGCGGTTAGCATCATCGTGCAAGTGCTCTTTGCAAAGCATGTCCTGACCTTGAATATGATGAGTCTTAAAAGGCTTTTAATCTGATCTGGATGGCGATCAGCATCATCACGCAAGTGCTCTTTCCAAAGCATGTCCTGACCTTGAATATGACGAGTCCTAAAAGGCTTTTAATCTGATCTGGATGGCAGTTAGCATCATCGCGCAAGTGCTCTTTCCAAAGCATGTCCTGACCTTGAATATGACGAGTCTTAAAAGGCTTTTAATCTGATCTGGATGGCAATTAGCATCATCACGCAAGTGCTCTTTCCAAAGCATGTCCTGACCTTGAATATGATGAGTCTTAAAAGGCTTTTAATCTGATCTGGATGGCAGTTAGCATCATCGTGCAAGTGCTCTTTCCAAAGCATGTCCTGACCTTGAATATGATGAGTCTTAAAAGGCTTTTAATCTGATCTGGATGGCAGTTAGCATCATCACGCAAGTGCTCTTTCCAAAGCATGTCCTGACCTTGAATATGATGAGTCTTAAAAGGCTTTTAATCTGATCTGGATGGCGATTAGCATCATCACGCAAGTGCTCTTTCCAAAGCATGTCCTGACCTTGAATATGATGAGTAGTCCTAAAAGGCTTTTAGTCTAAGTACACAAAATCGATGTTTACCCTAGCAACCAAGAAGAATAAGCAGGGTTGGCCAGAACCGTTTGCCTACATCGTGCATGACCGTATGTTATGGTAATTTCCCTGCTGTAAAAATACTGTCAAACACCGTATACACGAATAAACGTATGGTTCTGGCCAACTGCAAGTGTTGGTGTCCAATCTTTGAAAGAGCAGGTTTCACCGATCCGCCTACCATTGAGCCTGGGCGCATGAAGATGGAGTTTGCCATGGCTGAGTGGTGGCGCCCTATGAGCACAGCAGACCGGGACACCGCTTCCAAGTGGGTGGAAAAGGACGCCTCTGCAGTAGGGCTTATAATGCGCGCCTGCGTGTACGCAAGCATGTGTGTGTGTGTGTGTGTGTGTGTGTGTGTGTGTGTGTGTGTGTGCGCGCGTTGTAAACGTGTGTGCATGCCTTGTGTGTGTATGTGTACGTTTACCTGCCGTTGCCCTCCTTTAGCTTGCGCAGTGTTCTGATTTATAGCAGAAGCTAATTGCAGCGACGCTCAATTCTCTTACCCACTCCCTTCATTTTGTGCCAAAACATTTGCATCTCAAAGCCACTGAGTATTACACACTCCTGCTTGTACCCAACCCCACGCAACAGCTTGTCATATGGTTTTTGATGCCAGACGCCACCTCAATAACCAGCCATTTAACCCACCTTCAAGTTGTGCTGCGCCCCCACACGGTGCAGCAGCTGCAGCAGCTCGCCGTGGTTTGTGATGCCAGGCCATTCGGGGCCCCCAGGCATGAGGAGTGAGATCGTGCGGGGCAAATTGGGGGGGGTACCTTGCTGCCAATCTGTAGGGGGGGTCATGCCTGCCCTTTCGTACGCCATTTGCCTGCAGCGGGATGTTTGTGTGCATGGCTCACGCACAGAGGAGGCTACTGTTGCTGTGCCGTGTACCAGACGAAAGGAGCACCCACTGGAACAGTTCAAATTGTAACTATTTGCCTGCAGCAGGGTGTTTGCGAGCACGGCTCACACACAGAGGAAGCTATTGTTGCTGCTCCACTTACCAAAGGAAAGAAGCACGTACATAAGGGAACTTGTTGAAGCATTTGCGTGCAGCAGCTTAACTGTATATGGTACACACAGGAGGCCATTTCTGCTAGGCCACGTACCAAAGAAAAAATCCACACACAAAAGGGAGCTGTTGAAGCATATACGTGCAGCAGGTTCATTGTACACATGGAATTCATAATACATGGTACACACAGAGGGCCACTTCTGCTAGGCCACGTATAAAAAAAAGGGAGCACCCACAAATGATTAAAGGTGGACACTCCTTCCGTGCCAACCCTCTCGTGCAGCCATGTGCATAGAGAAAAGATCGTGCCAACCCTCTCGTGCAGCCATGTGCATAGAGAAAAGATCGTGCCAACCCTCTCTTGCAGCCATGTGCATAGAGAAAAGATCGTGCCAACCCTCTCTTGCAGCCATGTGCATAGAGAAACGATCGTGCCAACCCTCTCGTGCAGCCATGTGCATAGAGAAAAGATCGTGCCAACCCTCTCGTGCAGCCATGTGCTTGGAGAAAGATGTAAGGCGTGTTCGTGCATGGCACACACAGTAGGCAGTTCTAAGGTTGCGTGTCATGTTTGAACAGACCACCCGGCAGTGCACTACAGCAGAGTAAGTGGTGTGTGCCACCTAGCAGTCGAACTTTTTGACTGATGGCTTATCTTATCTTGTAAGTGTGCGTGTGTGCCACTTTTTACGTGCCATGAGCCTGTGCAGGGGATGAAACCGAGCTCCAGGTTTGTCGCTGCGTAACTATGCACGTGGCAACAGCTCCATTTTTGCACCTTACAGACCTGGGCTACAGAAACAGCTCCAATTTTGTCGCTGTGTAACTGTGCACATGGCAACGGCTCCATTTTTGCACCTTACAGACCTGGGCTACAGACATAGCTCCAGTTTGTTTGCTGTGCAACTGTGCACATGGCAACAGCTCCATTTTTGCACCTTACAGACCTGGGCTACAGACATAGCTCCAGTTTGTTTGCTGTGCAACTGTGCACATGGCAACAGCTCCATTTTTGCACCTTACAGACCTGGGCTACAGACATAGCTCCAGTTTGTTTGCTGAGTAACTGTGCACATGTGCACATGGCAACAGCTCCATTTTTGCACCTTACAGACCTGGGCTACAGAAACAGCTCCAGTTTGTTTGCTGTGTAACTGTGCACATGGCAACAGCTCCATTTTTGCACCGTACAGACCTGGGCTACAGACACAGCTCCAATTTGTCGCTGTACCTATGCACATGGCCACGCATATGGTGCACAGATTGCTATGGTTGCTATGGTGCACTGATTGCAATTGCAAGCACAGACCATGTAACTATGCGCATGGCAACTAAAAGCACCAGGCTAACATCATCACTATTTGCTACAGGAAACTAAAATGGTACACTGGAGTTGTGACTGACGACCTGAGTGACGAATGACAGAGCTTTTATATTACATATACGCATCAAGCACTTGATTGAGTGTGAGCATAAATATGTGCTGACCGTACATACACCAAAAACTAAATACCTACGTGTAATTGTATGGTTCTGGCCCACCCTAAACATACAGCATTCCTTGCACAAAGTGTTGCGGGGTCCATGAAATTAAAGCAAGCCTCTAACATGTGAACACAGCCCTCTCACCTAAGCAGTGCCCCATGCTGCGGCACTTTAAATCGTATGCTATAGTCGTGGCTGACGTAACGCTCGCAGTGGTCGTAGCGCCATAGGTCACCATGCTCTGGGCCTGCAAAGCCTTTCTTGTTCTGGGGGTGTGTGTACCTGCAGGATACAGTGTGTGTGTATGTGTGTGTATGTGTGTGTGTGTTGAAAATTAGAGGGAGAAGGTGTGGATCAAACATCAACTTATGCATTTCGCATGAGGTGCATGGCGTCGTGACAACAGGGAAGACAACAGGGCTATCCTACTGCGAGGGGGGTGTAATCTAAGCATTGTGAGAGCAGTGTATGAGTCAAAATAGTATAGAGCAGAGGCCCGCCGTACAAGGGCCATGGAGATTGTGGTGTGAAGGTGTGCAGGTACCAGAGCGGTGTAAGTTTTCACGGCGACAAGGCCTAGATATATTCAGCCTGGCTGGAAATGGCTTTTGACCAGGTTGGTATTGACAGGTGCTGAACTGGCAACTGCGAGCAGTTGCACCTTGTAATTAAAAAGGGTTAAGAGTGAACGTTTGGGATAGCGTATTTCCAGGTTGGCCAGAGCCATATATATTCGGTGTATACACTGTATTATTGGCAGGGAATCACCAAATATACGGTCATATACGGTGCATATATATGGTTCTGGCTGTCACAGGTTGTGGCTGGCATGGTTCGAGTAGCTGAGAGCACAAATGCACACATTTGTAGAGAACTCCTCACAAAAGCAGGTCAACCTCAGACGCTCCTCACACGGCACGGGCAGTAGCGTGCAAGGTCATACTGTGCTTCAATGCACAAATGCTTGCACGTTCTTGATACTTCAGAGATTCAAGTACAGCGAACCCAGTTTTAACACACACACACATACACACACACACACGCACGCACGCACGCGCGCACACACACACACACACACACACACACACACACACACACACACACACACACACACACACACACACACACACGACGAGAGCACACACCTGTCCTGCACGACCAAGAGGTTCTCGATCAGCAGCCATGACTGCTGGTCAAAGTTAGCCAGGTCTCCATAATCCACAATGAGGGGCTTCGGGTTGTTTGGGAAGGCTGTGGCAAAGACAGTGTCCAGGAGGGATGAAAACCAAGAGGACAGGTGTTTGGCCTTGTTGATCATCATCACGTGATCAATTGTTTGAGAGACGCCAGCATTTCCTGCTCCTCTGACATCTGTGCGCCACGAGCCATCCATCAGCACGCTGAATAGGGGTACCATCAGCTCTGCCCAGTGCCCCTCGTGGTTTATGTATGTCTGGAACGGGAAGTCCAATAGCAGCGTGTTGCCCGGCAAGTATGCGGTGCGCAGGTTTCTGGTGAGGGCTTGGATGTCTGCCACTGGGGCACGCATGATGTTGCTGTTCGTGGTCAGCCCGTCTTCTAAACGTGCGATCCCAGTCCTCCTCTCCTCCTCGTTTGGCTCAGCTGTGCAGCCTGCAGTTGGGCCATCCTCAAGCTGGCACATCTCCTGAGGCGGGACCCAAGCCAGGAATCGGTGAGCTTGCCACCAGGTGTTGTGGTACACCTTGTAGTCAGGGGCACGCCTATGCATGCGTGTGTACAGCTCCGCACCCGCCGATGATGATGATGCTGGGGTCACGTAGGGGATGCTGCTGGCCCATATGGGCACCCAGGACGCGCTGCTTGCTGCAGCCAGTCCCAGGTCAAGCAAGAGAACCAGCAAGCCTGCAGCAAGCTTCATCACATTTTCGGAAGAAAATCAATAATCTTTTTAATAATAAATAGTTTGGCAAAATTTTCTTGCTGATCCAATGAGCACCCTTAGAACCATGCTCGCGCTGTAATAAACGGTGTACTTAAGTAATTTGTAGACGAAGCCTCGTGGGCAATTTTTAATTGCAGCTTTTGCTAGCGAACACACCTGATGATCTGCCCTGCTTACTAAAGCTAGATTATTTCTCTCTTAGATAAGTACGTTGCAGGTCTTTAAAGTGAGAAGTGGCCGCCTTCCTCCTGGTTGAACTGAAATAGAGGTGATGGACAAATAACATATCACCTGTACTAACATCCTACTGATTCCTCGTGCGATGTTAATGCCTTCTACCTGTACTAACATCCTACTGATTCCTCGTGCGATGTTATGCCTTCTATCTGTGTACTATATTGCGTGCCATACATTTCTGTGCAGCATCCTGAGTGATGATATCAACTGAGCTGCCCTTCTTGGCAGATCTGTTTAGGTCAGAAGCAGGACAAGATTCCAAGACATGATTGAATGAGGTGAGAAATTGCATGAGAAGGCGTAGTGAGGAAACCTGAACTTAAATTTTGCATGGGGGGCTGATTGAGGGAATATCAAGCATAACAAATCGTGAATTTTACAATAGTTGACCTTACGACACTTCACAACAATTGTATGCTTGCCCCTGGTATGCTAGTGGAGACCACTTCAAAGCCTGTCCTATCCATGTTGTGCATTCAGATATTTGAGAACTGTGTGCATCCAGATATTTGAGAAGTAGGTATAACATGACGGCTACAGATGGCTCAGGATGTGTGATGACCGAAATATAGGATCCATGTTAAAATAACATCCTAAAACGTACGGTTGGACTGTGTGGTCCAGCTGCCTATTGTGAAAGTCAGAACCTTGTTTGACAACCAGATAGGTGGCAATAGCTAATCCAAGCCCTCCTCTTGGTCTCTTTTCCTCACATCTCCAGGAGTATGCTCAGGTGGAGGTGCTGTGCGGAGGCAAAATTTAATTTGAAAACATGTACAGATCAAACGGCAGTGCATTAGATCATTATATCACAAAAGCAAACATGAACTACATGTCAAAGTCTGCTTGAGCAAATTAAGGCAAGACTGCGTAGACAAAATAGCTGGTATGTTAAAGCTTCAAAAACTGACCAGGCCATTCTCCTGGTCCAGATGGTATCTCTGGCTGGGGTTTGCGGGGCTCACGCTCAGGGGGCTCAATATTTGGACCAACAGGCTCACGCTGACAGAAGAGAAAGGATACAGAAGCACTTTTTCTTATTGTAAGATTGATTTAATGGTTGTATGCTGATCAGTCAGTACATTGCTGGTTGTTGCGGAGTAGTTAATCAGCAAAATCACTACCCAAAGTCAAAAGCAAGTATTGAGGTGAAGCAAAAAGGAAGTCATTAGGACTTTTATAATCACATCGTGTCATGAATGGCCATATATGCACCAAGAATGACATAGATGACGTTAGCTTTTTTAAGTGGTAAATGTAAAAGCCTTCACTGGTATAGGTCAGCGTGCAATAAGGAAATTGATGTCCGGTTAGTAGCTACACAGATAAGTGAAAGACGGAGAAATTTGCTGCTGGTATTCACAGCAGAGCCCTGCCAAGAAAACAGGAAACGAAACGATAGAAGACTCGTGTGAGAGAGGCTGGTTTTTAGCCATGTGCTCCGGCCTGCGTCTAGCCTTCTAAAGCCATCCGCTCTACCGGTAGCTCTCCTATCAGATCCTTCACGATCACTGTCGTTACTGTTGATATGTAACTATTTATCCTCTGTTACCTCCCTTCCCACTTACCATTGGCTCTTCGCCTGGGTACGGGGGCCCATGAGGATGATCGGGCGGTGAGAATTCTGGGGGTGGTAGTACGCCTAAAAGAGAGCATTGCTAGCAGCCTTGGTTATTTGCATTTTTTGTGATTATATGTCACGTGAGCTGTCAGGCTGCCTCAAGCAAGCAACAACAGAGTGCCGACGCAATTTCCCAAGACTACTCTTTGCAAAGCAAGTGATTAATACAAACCCCCCCAGCCGGCTTGCTTACCAGGTTTGATATCGGGTGTGCAGGGAGGCACGTAAGGTTCGAGAGGGCTGGGGACGTAACTTGGACGCACACCAGACTCTGTGGAAACCAATGTAAATGACCCTCACACTGCTACCGTGTGCACATGGGTAACTGTGTGATAGATGGCAATGCCCTGTGTTCCAAAATGCAATTGTGAGATGCGCTGCATCTTACTCACCTCGTTATAGCACATGCAACCATTACCGACACATGTCTTTGTACAAAGCAGAGCCAGCCCAAGGTAGAACAAACCGCTGTCAATTAGGACTGACCTTCATCAGGCCGATGCTCTGGGGGGTTCACAACAAGCGATGGCGGTGCCTGCTGTCTGTTGTTGATCCTGCAGGGAGAGGAGTGCTGGTGACTTGACGCATCAGTTCTTTAACTCTGATTGGAATTGCAGTAGTGCTTGGTGCCTTGAAGGTGGCCTTGCTGTGGCATTTGAACGGTTCCTCTGTTTGGCACTGTTAGTCTGCTTATATCCAGCATTATACGAAGGGCTCAGACGCATTGTATTCATTTTTTAGGCAATGCAGAAATTACTGATTCATGGATCACCGACGCGACTGAATCGTAATCCCTGTTTACTATATATTTTTTTTTTACATCAGTTTTTTATCAGTATGCTCACCCGCATTTCCCTTCGAGCTGGAATTTACAATCCTTGCTCTGTGCTGGGAAGAGGATTCGCAGGTACTAAGTGCTGTCATAGAAGGTGGGCACATGAACCACATATTGTGCGTGTTTCAGTGTACCACTTGATCTGTGTATAATTTCTGCGCAGAAGGAAGGATAGCCGATGTAAACCAAGGGGCGGTTGGTGGCGCAGGCAAGAAATGAAAGAGCTGTTCAATAAATTGATTGCAATTCCATGACACGACATGCCACACAGTCTGCACTTCCCTGCTAAACGCACATAAACAGGTGGAGGAGGGGAGGTTGGGATTCAAGCAGGACGAGCTTCACCAGTAAGTCGTCGTCGTGCTCTTTAAAGCCGTGCGTATTTACTTTCGTAGTCTTGTAACACGTAAACACAACTTGATTGCTGCACATCTCTAAAGTGACATACTATTTTGGCCTCTCAATTATGACTGTGCAACCATCATCCAGGCTGGGAAGCCCGCGCCAGGAGAAGTTGGCAACAGAGGTGGAAACGCTGGCGTGCAAGCAACGGACGATGATGCAGGGAGTCCGTATGTTGCAGGTGCGTGCGTGGAGAAGCCTCCCCCCCATCCATATAAATCAGTGAGCAATCAAGCTCTACAGCCGTCCAATCTTGGTCTTCGACTGGCACAAGACAAAGCCTCTGTAACATACACTTGTACATGCAGGAGGTGGAAAAGCTGCAGGTGAGGATGAGGGTGACGAAGGGGGTCCTGTAAACTCTTGTATTGAAGGTTCGGAAGAGCATGGAGAAGCAGAGGAGGTGGACCGTGGCCACGAAAGCATTGGGTTCAAGCTACCTACACGCATCACATTCCCAGGTGCATGCAGCTTGTAGGTCTTTGCTGTGTGGAAGCAGGTGGTGCTGCAGCAACTTATAATCTGCAGTGATTCAATCTCAAGCAGCAATACAGACAGCACACTGTTTAGTTGGGGCTGTGAGAAAAGGAGATCTGGGTGCTGGCAAACAAAGGAACATGCACTCGCATTATCCAATGAAGGTAAAATTGATCGAGATATTTAGGCCCACGACCAAAATGATTAAAGTCATTGTGGCCAAGCGGGTTAATAGTCGAGGCTGCGATAAAGATTGAAGTTGTTCGGTTGATTATCCTGCAAGATAAGCTGTTTTAGCCACAAAGGTATTTGCCTAATGAATGCTCTGGTGCTTCACAAAATGTATACAGCACCCCTATACATTGTCCACCACCCTTGATTTGCCGATGATGAGTTTCCTGCAAATGACTGCTGAGTATTAAGCTTGAATGAGAGGATTGAGGCTACATTTAAATAAGTATATGTGTCCCTCTTGCACTGTTGCTGTCCGTCTCTTCTCAGCCCATTTCCGTACATTACTTTCTTTGATTATGCCTATCATGCGTAGCAGTTTGTGCTGGTTTTGATCGGCTTCTTCCCTCCTCCCCTTAACTTCCGTCCCTTCTCCTTCTCTCCTTGCTTACCTCTTTGGTAATATACCCTGTGCCTGCCATTGTTGACTTCTTCTCCCCTTGCTTACCTTTTTGGCACATATACCCTGTGCTTGCCATTGTTGACTTCTTCTCCCCTTGCTTACCTTTTTGGTACATATACCCTGTGCCTGCCATTGTTGACCAGGAGAAGAAGCTTTGGGCAAAAAGGATTCTCGCCCAGCCCAGAATGCGGAGACCTCTGGCAGTCCTGCTGCCGCTGACCAAAGCCCCCTCCCTGACCCAAGACAAACAGCCGGTGTCGGAGGCGCTGGACAACATCCTGCTGGAGTGGTAGAAGGGTAGGTGCATGTCAAGTGCATCACAAGAAAGCTGCAACACAACTCAAGGACATTAATGGTTTATTTGTGTTTGCTGAATTGTTAGGGTCTGGCATCTTGCTTTCGACGGAGCAATCTTGCTGCAACGCTTGAATTGGTAACATCTTGCAAACACTCGACCCATGTCGTTAGGTCCTGCATCTGCGCTTATGGCTGTTGCACCTTTTCGATTAAACATAAAATCTACATCCCAAAAGCATACCAAGCATCAAATGTGAGGTCAGCCTTATCTTGACTGCTCACTACACACTCGTCCACTTTCTTTAATGCCGACATCTGTACCTTTGCTCTGCAACGTTCCGCAGAGGTGTTTGACCCGACTAAAGCCATGCCTGCAACAGAGCCTGCCACAGGAACAGGTAGGATGCATGCAAAGACATTCATAGGCAAAGACATGCATAGACAGGTAGGATGCATGCAAATATGAAGACAATGTATGCATGGAACAAACTTTTGCACGTATGTAGTGCAATCACTCTGTCCATCAAGCGACTCAGAAATAATAATAGCCGCTTAACGATCTGTTTGCAATGCTGACTAGGACAGATTCAAAATGTGTTTGGTCTGCGTTTGTGCAAATGAAGCTCTTATGGTCATCTTGTGCAGTGTGCGTGTTCTGCTCAAGTAGCTTAAGTCATCTGCACGCATGCAATTTATAATGCAGAGCGTGAGGGCCACCAGAAGATCATGCGACCAGAGGAATCAAGCAACCCCTGAAGCAGACAAGTTATCGATTTGCTTAAATGAGGCAGTCAAAATTGGCATGTCCCTTTGTTTTGGAGCTAGATTGGTAATTTGACATCTGGAAAGGCAAATTAACGCGTGCTTTTTCACATGAAGGTTGGAAGACTTTGCCCACGCCATTGTCTCATTTGCTGTTGGGTTCTGATACTGTAATGGGATGACAGGCTGCCAAAAGGCCTTCTTTTCTAAAAGCTTCTATTTTTGTTTAAAAAATGCTATAAGAAGTATACACCTCCCTGAATCAATTGGCATTAAAGATTTGTCACATTAAGGCTTAAAATGTAGGAATAGCATAGGTATACCTCTCTACGCAGTATTAAAATACACGCAGTATTAAATAACATGCCGCGCAATTCCAAGGAGCACGAAGCAGCAAGACAAAGCATAAGAAGGGTTGACTTGTTGCGACCTCTACTCAGGAGCAAGTTAGCGCTCCTAATTTAAATGGGATACTAGGTATGCAGGCAGTGAAAGCCACACGCCACATCAATCAAGGAAAAGGAGCCATTTTGGTGCCGGGCACTGTAAAGCTACTACTCTGTCGCATGGAATTATAATTAAAACATGCAGTGGAGCTTGGAGGCAAAATCTTAATTCTTTGAGAAGTCCTTAAGGTTCCCGGAGGGGGTTATTTGGGCAGAAGCCAAAGCATGCTCCTTTTTGCATGAAAGGTGCAACTTCTCACACGTCACTTCATCGATTTGGACCCAACCTAGCTTCAAACTGATGCTGACTTCATAAGCTAACCAAGCATGTGCTCAGATTCAGACAAGTCTCCCTGCATACAGAATGAAGGACTAAAGCACACATCGTGCACTTATACCCTAGATGGGTGCTTTGCATGGAGAATGGCGCATTAATTAGCATATCTCGCCAACCACTTGGTCTTTTTGCTCCAATATTTTTGCAATAATATTGTTTCATCTCATGAATTTTAAAACAAAAAATCACTGAGTTTGGTGCGCTGGCTGGTCAGATACAGCGTGTGGCTGCTTAAAAAGTAGGGTTCACATTGCGGCCGACGAGGTACGGGTCCCCTAACTTGCTGGGTTCAAGATCAGTTGCATTTAATCAGCCCTGCATATCAGGGATGAGCTTGCAACTAGCAAATTAGGGGAGCCATACCCTAGGAGCATGCAAAAAACCTGACCATTTTGTGCCTCAGATAACCCCCTCTGGCACTTTATAGTTCAGGGCAAAAAAAAAAGGGCAAGTCAGACTCGTAGAGCGCTCTGAAACCAAACCGCATGTTTCTGGTTGTACAGGGTTCTATGCTACAGTTCGCTGTAGGCTTTGTCATTACACCAAGGCTTGATTTTGTAGAAATAAATGGGTGATGGTGAATGGCAGATTGCTTTATTTTTGGGTCTATCAGGCTTGATCATGCCTTTATGTTTTCTGCCAGAGAACGTCAAGCCCGCTGAATGAGCATCAGGAGGACAAGCAGATCAAAACGCAAGGTTGATCAAGTAGCTTGCATATTTTTTAAGGGGGGTTGTGCTGCATGAGTAGTGCTGATTTGGCATGTATTTTCAAAGGTTGGGTTAATTTAAACATGGTAGGCCAGGTCTGTGTTATTTATTGCTGGGTGAGGTAGTGATGTTTATTTTCCGGGTGGGAGAAGAAGTTGTTTGTGCCAGCATCTGTGTTACGATGAATGTGACAAAAAGCAGTTTGCAAGAGTGTAGGGTACTTTTTGGCTTCCTACCTATCTAGCTACGTGTACAACTTCTCAGTGGTATTAAAGGAGGTATTTGGTGTCGGCCGTGCACGTTTTGCTTACTGATATTGGGAGGGGGCAGCACTTTGGTGCGTTAATGGGTGCAGGTTCGGAATAGTTGATGACTTTGTGGAGGGTAGAGGAATGGAATGGTATTGAGATTGTGTTCATAGAGTCAGGAGCCTGCCAAATTTAATTTGTAACAGTCACATGTAAAATTGGGCCTCCGGTCTCTCATGGCAAAAAGTGCTTTAAAATGAACATATGACTGATTAAACCGTCAGATCTGACCAAGTATCAAACTCGTTTCATTTGCCAAGAGAAGAGAGGACAGCTCATGTTCTTGGTCTCCTCCTGTCGCATAGTAGGGCCAATGTCGTCTAATAGCTCTCCCCTTGTATATCATTACAAAGAAAAGAAGAAAAGAACACGAGATGGTGTAAATACCACCGGCCTTTGTTTGTAAACCTTGTAAACCTCGTAATTACCACCGGCATGGATCGTCTATTAGCTTTCCTTGTTTGTCATTACAAGCAGACCCAGGAGGCCGATCAGAGCAAACTTGAGCTGAGGGTAGTCGTTCATCATAATGGTGACCATGCCCACTTGTGGGAGCAACCTGCAAGGGTGTGATGCAGAGAGCACAAGACAAGTCAACGCCCAGAAATTCATGTTTACAGCAAAACAAACAAAAAAAGTACAGGAGACAGTTTGGACTGAGCGGGTCGTACGATTGTCTGTGGCTTCAATACTGACAAAGTTATTTTCATCCCTTTCCACTAGTTTACAAAAGCAATATACACAATCAATACAGCCTTGTGCAGCTTGCGTACCTGCTTACTAACATTCTAAAAAAATAATTTCAAGTGACCTAGGCTTTCGTCCCCCCCTGTCCTTATTCGTTAGCTCCAAGTCCCATCTGAATCACACCCAACCATGGCATCGCTTTCCACCCAACCGTGCGTTGTTTTCCTAGTTCCATCTGAATTTAAGCTAAACCATGGCATTGCTTCACATCAAACCATGACATCTTTGATTCCTAGCTCCATCTGATTCACACCAAACCATGGCGTCGAACATGGGCCTCCTCAATGTTGGTCCTCTTTTGGCAATCAGTCGTGAGCACGCACGCAATACCACACAATAGATAAAAAATACCTCCTAAAGAATCCACCCAGTGGCACGTAGCATGATCTAATCTAAGCTCTCCACAAAAACCTCTGAATAATCCACCCAGTGGCATGTAGCATTATGTGTTATGTGGCCTATGCTCTTCACAAAAACCTCTGGAGAATCCACCCAGTGGCACGTAGCATTATGTGTTATGTGGCCTATGCTCTTCACAAGAACCTCTGGAGAATCCACCCAGTGGCACGTAGCATTATATGATTATGACCTATGCTTTTCAAAAAAACCTTTCAAGTAGTCTTAGTAGCATGTTGTGCTCCTTTCCTACAACCAACCATGAACAAGTCCTCTACATACACTCTAGACCGGCCGTACACTTCCATGCAACACAGTAGGGTTATTTCGCAGGGAAGTCATCACATACAGGGTGAGAGACAGGATGCATACATGCACGGTCCAGTAAACATTCAGTACTGCCCAGCCAATACATTCAGGACTGCAGTATACACTCAGGACTGCAGTATACATTCAGGACTGCAGTATACATTCAGGACTGCAGTATACATTCAGGACTGCAGTATACATTCAGGACTGCAGCTTACATTCAGGACTGCCCAGCCTTACCAACACTGCGACGCTAAGATCGACACTCACCCAATGGCACGCCCCCTGCAGTATACATTCAGGACTGCCCAGTCTTACCAACACTGCGACGCTAAGATCGACACTCACCCAATGGCACGCCCCATTATATGATCTCTGTTCAGCCACTCCTGGCCCTTTGGGTAAAGCCCACGGTCATCGCTGTAGTTGTTGTCACCGTGCGAGGCGAAAGGAGCACAGGCACAGGCACACACACATACAACAGAAAGACTGTGAGCTTGCAGGTAATGCAGGGATGTGCAGGGATGGCCAGAACCATATATATACGGTGCATACGGTATTTCTGGCAGGGAAATCACCAAATATATGGTCATATACATACGGTTCTAACCAACCCTACTTCTGTGTCATGAGGCAAGATACTCACATGCAGCATTCAAGCCAGGATTGCAAAGGAGCACTGAGCGAGAGAGCAAGAGGGCGTATCCAGCATTTTAGTCAGGGGTTTGCAAAGGAGCATGTAGCTAGAGAACATATATTTAAATGTCCTTTTCTTTGTTGCAAGGTGTACAGATTTCTAGCTTAGATGCTTCAAAGGGCTCTGGGTTGTTGTCTATTTAATAGGTGAAAAAGAAAACGCATTTTGAAGGCATTTTGAAGGCAATACTTATCTTGGTTAGAATCTTGACCTCATCAACGCCCGTTTTTTCATGCACCTGTGCAGACAGATGCAAGTGCAGGGAGCAGGGAGCAGGCGCACGTGTGCATATGTATGTACATGCGTGTGTAAATGTGAGAATGTCTGTCTGCTTTTGTCTCCATGTATGGGTACGTGCTTGCACACCAGTGTTTTTTTTAAGTCGGTATACCATTTCGATCAATATGAAACATGGGTTTCCGACTTTTGAAATCAATATGAAATCAAGCTTTTGGGGGTGTCAATGAACCCCTGTGTAAAACGGTTCTGTGGCCCTTAGAGGGCCGTCGAAGGCCCTCACACTCCACAAATTCCAAAAAAATCCACACACTCCCAAAAATTTAATTAATGATCATGTTGAAATGAGCGAAAAATCCCCACCAAAAAAGGCCAGAGTTCCCAGGGGTAAAAGTGATGGGAAGTACTAGGGGGCCCATGGGCCCACAAACAAGTTCCAAGCTCAGTGGCTTGAGCATCCAGCCCCTGAGGGACAGCCAGGGTCAGTTGAGGATGACCGCATATTCAGCACACTCAAGTACTCCCGTAACCCACAGCACAAGAGGCAAAAAGCACAGCACTTGACGTGCTGCGCTCGAGGGTTTAAAAGCTCTTGAGCCTTTAGTGTGGAGGATGATTTAGTGGAGAGCCTTTAGTGTGGAGGATGATTTAGTGTGGACAGTTTTGGAGACAAATTTCCCCTTACATTTTCAGATCAACAATATTGAGTTGATGCAATATTTTGAATCCTGAAATTTAAATCAATTCACTTACAAACACCATTCACCATATGGGGCTGGGGCAGCAAAGTAAAATCGATATGAGAACCCACTTTCTCATATCCCCAGATTTGGGGGTGATATGAAATAAAGGTTTTCCCAAATCCTTTAAAAACACACTGTTGCACACGTGTGCATTTGTGGGACAAGGGTGAACACAGGTACACCCTTGTTCCACAGGATGGTGTGCAATAAACAAGAAAAGGAACACCAGAGCTAAACTACTTGCAACAGGTGTAAGTGCGTATTTGTCTATGTGTGTGTGTGTTGTGTGTGTGTCTGTGTTCGTGTGTGTATGTCTGTGTTTGTATTTGTATATGTGTGTGCATGTGCACATGTGTGTGTGTGTGTGTGTGTGTGTGTGTGTGTGCGCGCAGGAAGTGGGGCGTTGGTGCGCAAAGGAGATAGGGTACAAGCAAAACGACGAGGAACCTGAAAGACGAAGTCCCTTTGTATATAAGATGACGCAAAACATTGAGCTGTGCTCAACATTAGTCACACTGAACGTCAAAGCAGATGGATACGCTCTATTTTAAAAGCTGCTGTCTATGCAATTTGTGCACCGCATTCCATGAATGTGCATTTTACAAAAACGTATTACATATTCACAATGCGATAAAGTTCCTTGACTGAAATAAGACTGAGATATGCGTGTCATACCTTGAATATCTATATACGACAATAGGCCCCAGGGTGTTGGGTATGGAATGCAGAAAAGTGCAGAGCCACTTAAGCAAGCAGGGTTGGACAGCTAAGCAGCAAGCGCAAACAACAGATCTTCAATAATGCAACTGCAACCATCTGGTTGCCAAAAGGAATGCGCACAAAGACATCGTGCCTTGATACATCACCCACCTTGATCACTCTATGCACGATCGGAATGTCCCGCCCATCCAGATTAAACACTACGATCTCCCCTGTGCGTATCGAGCTCTTGCCCATGTTCAGAAACAGGATGTCCCCTCTGAAGAAGCCAGGCTCCATGGAGCCACTAAGTACTACCACCACCTGTGTACGCGTTTAAGGAAGTTAGGTCCGTAAATAGGGTTCTAAATCCAACAGTATACAACTAGTTGTGTCTGACTTAGAAACTTGCACTGAAGCATGCACCTGTGGAAGTAGCTTGTGCACATGAGAGCAAATCTTGAAACATGTGGGCACAGTGCCGCTTGGGCTCCGAATCGAGGAAAAATTCACTGATTTACTTTCTCCAATATGTGTATGGAGGTGTGCTTTTTAGCAAGCAAGCAAGCAAGCAAGCAGTATTGAAAGCTCTTTTGCAAGCATGCATGTACCTAGCAAAAGTTCAAATGCCAATGCACATGTACATGCACTGGTGCGCAGCGCAAGGGTACCTAACTCGTGTGTGCATGCTTGCATGCATGCAACAACATGCACACGCACGCACGCACAGATGCACCGCACATGCACATGCATGCGCCAAAAAATTTCACACAAGCAAGCACGTACGTATATATGCACACAAGCACGCCCCCCCCCCACACACATATCCACCCCAACCCACACACCCACACAAACACAGAGACACAAACAGAGACACACACGTGCTCACGCACACGCACTCGTGTACATGAATGTTTGCAAGCGCCCGAGGGTACATACATGCTCACACGAATGCAAGTGCACATGCGGTCACAGACTTAATATCTGCGCAACACATACATGCACACGCACACAAAAATGCACACGCACGACCAAAAGGGCATTTGCATGTTTAAACAGCAGGCCTTCTTCTTGGACCCCACCGGGGATTCACTGCCTGTGACCAGCATGAGGCTCTTCCAAATCATGAGGGCTGAGGTGATGATGAGGCCTGCGCGTGCAAGGGCAAATTTTCTAGGCTTGACAGCAGTACAGTGGTATTTTTGCTCATATTAACACACGTACCAAGCTGCACGCCCTGCATCACAAGCTGCCGCAAATTCATCCTGCGCAAGATTTGCGTCGTTTCCTCTATGAAGCCCCCGAGGATCGGGACCTTGAGCATCACGCTGAGGAATGTCATTTTTGTTTCAATTCTTTTGCAAATTTTTGCGTTCGATTCGTCTGCTAAAAGGTGTCTCTTGCAAAACACTTTTCTGCATTGCGCAATCATTTTGCCCAAATAACGGATCTAATCCTGGTCCCTGGTCGTCACTACAAATGCCTCAACTGACATGATGGACTCGTGAGGGAGTATGGATATAAAATGACACTTTCATGTCTATTGCCAATAGTATTGGACGAAACTCAATAGACTAATAAAGGGAATAGGGTGAGACCTGCGGCTCCTTAAATTTATTTTTACTCAAATAAACTCAAATAAAGGGCTCCATTCTGGGTCATCACAAGCGAGCAAAAAGACAACAAGTGGCTGCATATACAATATTTTCCGTGGCTGTACATGCAATATTTTGTCTCGAACTTAATCTTACAGCAGACGTGTCGACAGAGTAATGAATAAAACTATACACAAATGTTGATGCTATCATGAAATTGAACACTCTCCGTCTCAAGCACTCCGTCACTGGATGTCTCTCCCTCTCCTTGCTGTTTTCTTGTATCATAATGTTCCTGTCGCTCCAGTTGCTAATGCACCTGAGGGCGACAGAGCTTCTCCGTAACAGTTACAGCACAATTGTGGAGGACGTGCAGCAGCAGGATCCCCGTTCGCATCCAGCAGCAGCTGGGCACATTTCTGCATTGAAATCAAGAGGCAGCAGCAGCGGCATGTGCGTGTGCAGCACCTGAACAGGCAACGCAACCGCAAGCTGCAGTTGAATGCAGCAGCAAACATCGTACTTGCCGCCTCGATATTTCGATAAACCTCGCTTTATGCAATAAATACTAACTGCAGCCCATACGTTGCACTCTATCTTGTAGGAACGCCACCAAACCACCCTTGCACACAGTTGCCACCACAGTCCTTCCCAAGGTGGCGCTCCTGTTCCTGGCTCCCATGGGCCCCCACAACGATGCAGTTTGGCTTAAATTCTTGAAAGATGCTGCAGACCTGCCCCCTCCCGCTCTTGCATCTCACAATTCTTTCCTTGCAAGATCCTTACGGCACGGGCCAGGCTTTGACCTGAATCGCTTGGTATGTGTGGTGCCTCAAATTCGGTCTGATCACTGATCTGTAGTTCCGTGTTGCTGTCTTGCTGATATCAAGCATCCTATTTAAGCGTGAGCCTCCGACTGCAGTTGTAGCAGTGTCGCAGATGCTACAGGTCCACAGCATCTGAACACTGAAAAGCAGAATCATTACAAGAAGGGCTCTACTTGTGGAAGTCCTTCGTTGTCCTGAGGTGAATGGAGGCTCACACAGCTACACACCACGTATCTAACTCAACTTTCTTTTTGCATGAAGCTCGTGTCCCCTTGAACAAGAGCACTTACTGCTGCCCATGTGGTCAAGCAGGTGGGCAACCCTCATCCCCCTTGGACAAGTCCTCCACAGTCCACACCATCACCTCTAGCTCATTCGGGTCTGCCCTTGTCCCATCCTCCTTCACAAAGCGCCAATGCATCAGGAGCAGCAGCAGCGGCACCACAGAGCGCAAATGCATCAGGAGCAGCAGCAGCACAGGGCGAAGAGCAGGAGCAGCTGCCATACCCACTGCAAGATCCACAAGACAGCGCCTCCTGCCTGAATGCTGGAAAGAAGGGAGTGTTTAAAATGCTGCATTGGGTGAAGGAGCAGATTAAAGGATTATGGTGGGCATTTTTTTGGCTATTTGAGACCGACCCCTTGAAGCCTGGAGCTCCTCCTGCTGTGTGGGAAGCATTGCATGTGCAACGAGAAGCCAGGCAGCTGCGGGAAGCAGGTGAGTGGGATGCCCATGCTTCCTTCTTGTTTCTCTTTTTACCGTTCGTTATACAGTCCGTAGCGCACAAATGTTGCGAGCATGCTACAAGCTACATGAACCTATGAAGTGTATCGCTTGCCAGCATTCAGAGCACAGCACAGGAGAGGCTTCTAACCGACTTGCATGCCTCACAGATTGAATGTACCTCTGCGACTGAGACCCGCAGAAACAGTTTGCTTGCCTCCCTGCATGCAAGAATACGATAATTGAACCTCCCATAACCATAACCATGATGTTGACACAGACCAAACCTGAAGGTAGACCCGTTCCATATACAGTTGCCTCTGGCGTTGGGCATCTAGCCTACAAGGCTCAGAAGCTATTTTCAGTCTACGTACTCACGCACCAGGGGTGAGGCGATCTAATAAAACAGTTTTGTCTACAAGCTCACACTTTTTTTTGCTAGCAGTGGCTCATGTTTTTTGAGGGCAGCGCTTGGTTTTTGAAAACAATGGCACCTGGCAGCAGGGAGGGGCACACAGAGGATAAAGTGATCGCACGTAGGATGCATGTACAAACACTGAGATTCAGAACCAAACCAAAAAGAGTAAACGTTGGCCAAATGCGTGTTTGCCAGGTACTCTCGACCTTCCTCTGTCTTTGCTGGACGAGAGGTGTCAAAGGCAATCTCGCTAGACTTGACGCATGCTTATGGGCAACCCACTTTGATGCATGTAAGCAAGGTTGATGAATGTGCTCAGAACTGTTAGCTGAGACTTCAAGGAGGAAAGCAAATGTTTAAAGCTGTGATGGGTTGTGTGTACCTGCCACGCAAATATTGATGGAGGTTCTCGTTGAGGTAGCTAATGGTGTAAGATTTTTCGTTATGGAACCTCTACAGTTCTCCCAGGCCCCCCATTTGAAAGTTTGGTTACAGGAGCTAGCACCTCACGCTTGCCGTTCCATTGACTACTAGTAATTCCTGGCCAACCTGCAAAACTTGTTGTACTAGTGATTCCTGATTTTGTGCGAGCCATACCACCAACTGGCTCTGCATCATAGGCCTCTCGCTTACTCCTGGCCACTGCCCTCCGCGACCCTGCCAATGTGCGCTTTGTGCTGCTGTCGGACACATCCATTCCAGTTGTGAGTCTGCAAGTGTAAGATATTGGGCGCACTGTAAAGAATGCAGAAAGCGCATACACGGAATTGTGAGCATGCGCCTACTTGTAAATTGCATTAACAGGGCATGTCAGTGGTGCCATTTTTGGCAACATCCACTCTGAATTGCCTGGTGCTCAACTTTCATCGCGTCGGCTGACCCTTAAATTCTGCATGGCAAGTTTCACCCAAAATTGGAACCAGGGTCCCAACAAACCTCCAACCCCAATTCCATTGCAGGTTAACCACTAAAGCCGTTGCCTAGATTCAGGTTCTAAAGTGCTGTTTTCAGCAGTATTGAATCAGTGTGGTCGATTTACATTCTACTGCTATTATTGCGCAGGTGCACCCAGCCCTCGTGTGGGCTCAGCTGCTGAGCGAACACAAGAGCAGATTGGATGCCTGCTTTGACACGGACATGGATTCGCACAGGTTATGCTAATAGCATTTTTGCTATTGTCGCGTCAAGAAACTCTGACAGAAGTCAAGTTCTCTACCAGTAATGAAACACAGGCAGTGGCAAGCCGAGCATAAAGTCAGGGTTGTTGTAATACGCACCACCTTTGTTCCTTAGACACACACAGAAACAAAGCCAGCGCGTTCACCATCAGCTTACACAAAAGCAATGATACACGTGCTTAGGTACAGGCTTGAGTTCAACATATAGCGGCGCCTTCATCGTACGTACAACAAAATAAAAATTAATACTCACATGACTAATGCAACAGCAACATTACCATTTGTGATTCTGCACAGGCGGTCACCTGATCTGCACTTTGATCACCTGAAGCCTCTTGTGTGTGATTTTTCACAGGCGGTCCCCTGATCTGCACTCTGATCTCCTGAAGCCTCTCGTGTGTGAACTTGCACAGGCGGTCCCCTGATCTGCACTCTGATCACCTGAAGCCTCTCCTGTGTGAATTTGCACAGGCGGTCACCTGATCTGCACTCTGATTTCCTGAAGCCTCTCCTGTGTGAATTTGCACAGGCGGTCACCTGATCTGCACTCTGATCACCTGAAGCCTGAGCACTGGCGCAAAAGCAGTCAATGGTGGGGCGTGTCAGTATCTAGATAAAAAAATGAGAACTTGCAACATCGGGCGCGTGTGCACTTTTCCTTTGCATCTAAGCAAAGTGAGAACCTGTAGCTTTCAAATTGTAGCTTTACAACTTGCAATGTGACAAGATGATGTTCAAAACTGTGAAATTAGGGTAAGAAGAGGTGCATTAGAGAATGAAGCGAGTTGAAGGCTGTAAATTCACATGTTAGATCACTCTGTTCCTTGAGCACATCCAGCTCACTCTTGCAAATGCTTCTGCAGTATAATGCAACCCGCATAGGATGACAAGGTAATCAGGGTCAATTTGAACTTATAAATTGTACTGGGCGTTGAGCATTCACACGTGCAAGTGTTACCGTGGCTGTCAGCAGCGCTTTTATTTTGCTTCTGTTCATGCTGACAATGATCTGCGCGGCTCAGGTGGACACTTACACGCGCGCATGCTGCTTTGGCTGCGGCAGACCAGCACGTGGCACCCCTTTTTTCAGCCTTCTGCCGGTCGCCTGAATTAATCAGTAAGGTTCTTTGCTCCTCACTGCTTTGTAGAGATCGTGTGGACAGCAAGATCATAGCTACTGCTGCAATCGTTTCAAGACGGGATGAACTGAATTTGCACGTCATTTCAGACTGAATCTGTACGTTTTGTCAGATGTCATATTAAATGCATGTATTTGAATACTTATGCACGAATGAATGCATATTAATGAATCTGCATGTAATGTCAGATGTCATAGTAAGAGCTGCAAATCGTGTCTTTTCATCTTGTCCTGCAGTAGCTTGATTTCCATGTCTTGCCTTGTCTGACCACATCCCCATTTCCAATTGCAGATACAGGGGGAGAAATGCTCAGCATTGAGCCAAAAAACACATTCCAAATCTGAAGCTACAAATAACCAACCTACCTACAGTAGCTATAAATACCAGAACTGCAAGTGACAAAGGATCAGGAGACACCTAAGCCAAATCAGTCTACGCGCAATGAATGAAACCATTCAATTTACCTTTTTTTGGTGTCTGCTATGTTCTGCTTAAAGCAGTGTGAACGGCCTCCCACTGGAACAGCTCAATTAATGAAACCTTTCAATATGCATCCTTTCCTTGGTGTCTGCTCTACTCTGCAATTTGCAGTGTGAACGCTCTCTCACTGCAACACCTCAATGAATGAAACATTTCAACTGGCTTTAATTTTGGTGTCTGATCTGCTCTGCTCTGCTCTGCTACTCACAGTGTGAACGGCCTTTCACTGCAACACCTCTGCTTGCCAGGAAAGGTACGGTGCACGTCTTGCAGCTCAGTCCCCTTTTCCTGCGTGTACTTTGCACAGGACCCACCCCGCGCTGCAACACCACTGCACTACGGCAGCATGATCAGAGTAGCGATGAAGCACAGAATGGTCACAGCGGCACAAGTACTCGAGGAGCAGCTGCTGTTACAGCCCCCCCCCCTCCCTCTTCTCTTCCTCCTCCTTCTCCTCCTCCCCCTCCTGTGTGCATTGCTGATGAGCATTACATGCCCACCCTCCTGGCCTCTTACGGCCTGGATCTTCAGGTAGTGAGAAAAAGCACAAAAAAGAGGACAGAAGTTCACGTCAGTAATACGAGCCACTGTAACTTGTTCCAGCTAGTCATTGGAAAAAGTGTAGTGGACGTCTCTGCAGGCAGAGTTACATTCTGGATCATAACCGGTTTCAATACCTTCTTGCTACCTTGGTAAGCATAAGAAGCCACTTAGGTGGTTGAGCGCTAAATGTGCACACATAGTAGGCTTCCTGAAGGAATGATGAACTTTACAAGGCTGATATAAGTTGGAGTAGCAGCACCGTGGAGGAAATAACGATTAATTACTAGCATGTAGGCAGAAAATTTTATTTCCCAAATCGATAAAAAAAGAGAACAAAACTGCATGTCGCCTTCACACAGAAAATTGCAAAGATCAATGGAGACCCAAGAGGGCAGCATGCTGTGAATATTTACCTTGCTTCTGAGAAGTGTGTGTTAGTTTTAGCAGGGGGAAAGTCGTGGTATGATTAAGCTCAACTTGGATACAGGACATTATAGTACTCACAAGGGCGTGTCAGGGATGAGCACTTGATCTGGCTCAGTTACAAAGCGCAAACAGAGTTGAAGCCCCAAAGTGTGGATAAATTGTGGTAGTAAGTGTCAAAACCAAAATTTTGGATGCACTCAAGGCGTCTTATGAACCGAAATATCGGATGCACTCAAGGCGTCTTATGAACCAAAATATACGGCATCACCAATGTCACCTCCGTTCAAACACATCTAAACTTCCCTTTTGCCCTTTGTCTTCACAGACTGACTGTAATGGCGTCGCGCACTTTGCGGTAAGTTTTTTAATGCATCAAAATCACTATAAAGCGTTGGCTTTGCTTTGTTAAAGCTGGTGTTGTGGAGCTGTCTTGCAATGGAGCCATTGCGTAAGACAACTCTATTCCTACGATATTTATATTGCTTTCAATAAGTCAAACGAATCAAGTACGTGCACGAGCTTTTGCTAGTCAAACTTCTAAATCCACTCAAAGTCGTCTTAACACTAAAGTTCCACAAGTATTTCAGGAAAAAGGATGCAAGGAGTTCAACTTCCTGATGAATTGCTTACTTGCAGGATTAGGCCTCACGGCCTGGATCCTCACATCCACGATCCTTGATGCCCTCCTCATTTGCAGGACTGATTGACACAGCCTGGATCTTCACATCCACGATCCTTGACGCCCTCATTACTTGCAGGATTGGGTGACATGGTCTGGATCCTTCACATTCACGATCCTTCATGACCTCCTCATCTGCAGGACTGATTGACACAGCCTGGATCTTCACATCCACGATCCTTCATGCCCTCCTCACTTGCAGGACAGAGGGTGGCAAAGCCTGGATCCTTCACATCCGTGATCCTCCATGCCCTCAACATTTGCAGGATTGGGTGACACGGCCTGGATCTTCACATCCACGATCCTTCATGCCCTCCTCACTTGCAGGACAGAGGGTGGAAAAGCCTGGATCCTTCACATCCATGATCCTCCATGCCCTCAACATTTGCAGGATTGGGTGACACAGCCTGGATCTTCACATCCACGATCTTTCACGCCGTCCGACCTCACCCCCAAATTGGTAAAGAGGCTGCACACAGGTGTGTGATGGTTTGTTCATCATAAGAATTGAACACGATGCTGACCTAATGCACAGAAGGAGGACTAATCCTTGCAAGGGAGTTGCAGCTATTAAGTCATGAACCATTGAATCTCAGCCACATATCACGTCTGGATTAAACTGTCGCAGGTATTTCATAGGTAATCAGCCCTTTATTAGGAAGTAGTTGCCACAGCAGCTCATAATCTTACTTGAGAGTGCAATAACAAGCAAGGAAAGACAAGGCAACTACAACAATCACTTGCACAACGCTTTCTCTTTGTTTTCCTTCACAGAGCACGATGCCGCCGGGCACACAAAAGGGCAGCCTCTATGCTCTTGGGAAACAGCAGAGAGCTCTCTGGCTTATCTATTTGGTCAGTGTGTGTGCATGTGTGTTTGTGTGTAAGTGTGTGTTTATGCATGGAGGTCTTGTGCCGTTTGTCGTGGTTGGATCGCATCACTAAGTTACAAAAAGCTGCAACCCTCTGTAACTAAGGTAAATGCTACACAACCGGCATAAAAAGTGTGCAATTAATAACCAGCAGCACATGATTGCAGCAGTGTCCTGTACCAGTGAGGCTGCCTGATTACCTCACCACCTCCCTTCCGTCATGTACACACAGGCAACAAGGCTTCTCCAGCAGATGACAGCACAGCAGAACAGGAACAGGCTGCCAGTGGTGACGAGCCAGACGACGGAGATGTTGACAGAGGGGTTGCTTTGTGGGTGTTGAGGATGGGTTACCGTCCTGTTTCGACCAGGTGCTCCGTTTTCGCTCGAAAGTTCCCGCCGACAAACGACTCTGCTAAGGTAGGAGGAGTGCAGCCGCCTTCCCTGGGTCTGGCACACCTGCAGGCAGGACATTTGCAAGCAGTTAAGAAGGCGCCTGGTCAGACTGAAAAGGCAGGACATTTGCAAGCAGCTAGGAAGGTGCCTGATCAAACTGAAAAGACGTGGGAGGGGGTGGAGGCCGTAGAGCAAGGCAGCCATGGCAAGCGTCAAGCTGAAGGGGAGGGACAGGATGACGATAGTGGCGGAGGAGCTGGAGTGTCGTCAGATGCGTTGATGAGCAGCAGAGGAAGGGGTCCGCACTTTGGTATTGGAAGATCTCAGCAGCAGAAGCAACAGCAGTTGAACCATGGGCTGAGCGATGACGCGTTGCTGCAGTGGATGCTGAGCTGTGCGAGCGGTTTAGGAATGGGGAAGCACTGTGAGCGCTCGCTCAGGTATGGCTAGTGGAAATCAGGATTCATCTTGAATGGGCGTATGCAAACTCATTGAAAGAACATAAATGTGACGCACTTGTATGATATATTTCATGTAAATGGACCTATATTGTGTTTGGTCAGAGAGCATAGCATTAACATGCTTATCACTGACTTTATTTATTGACTTCTACTTTGTTGCGTACGGTGTGCAGATAAAACATTGTCCAGAGCTCCTCCTCAGTTTGTTTATTGCTTGTAAGATTGTACTATTATTTTGCTCATAATTCTCTTTGAAGAAAAATTAGAATTGCAGATAGTTCAGCTGTGAAGCGGAAACCCTCTTATTAAGAAATGCATCCGAAGGCCATATTGTTTTCCCTGCCGACTCGGATGCAATCTGGGGTAACCCCGTCCAACGTCCAACAATGCATGCAATAAAATCATCCGGAAATATTGTTAGAGGGAGAGCACTTAGTGAAAGATCAAAAACAACATTCCTTGTTCTTTCCAGGGGCAACTAATCACACTCCGCTTCATCAATTTAATATTGGAACGAGTCTGCCTTCCCCAAATAACTGTACCAGTCAAGGCTTACCTCATGCAGTCAGGATATGGGACGGCTAGCTAGAAAAAACCTTTGAAACTTCAAATGCTCTGATTGGACCCCCGTTCAAATGTTCTGATTGGACCCCCGTTCAAATGCTCTGATTGGACCCCCGTTCAAGAACGCCGCATTGCATCATCTGATTGTTAACCCTATCTGGACCCCGGCAGGGAAGTAACCAGTGCGTTCTGCACCTTCCCAATTGGGCGTAATTCTGCCCTCGGCATGCTTACAGGTGCGGATACACACACATGCAATAAGCTGTTGAGGTATGCATTCGAAAGGTCAACGTAAACGGAGCAAGAGCCCTGCCTTCTATGAGAACATGTATTATTCAATAATGAGCCAGACGGTTTTCCCAAAGAGTAAAAGGGTAGATTTTGGTCAGACCGACGTGAATGACACTTGTAATAATATAAATCATGATTATAAACAGTCAATGAATCAGCCTAGCGATTTACTTACATGCTGACAGCGGGCAAACGACATGGAACGCAGTAGCCCTACCCCTCCTCCCAAAAAGAGTCGCCTTAATCCAGAGCGGTATGAACCCTTGCATACAGCACGCATACATTTGGCTTAACAGGTTCAAATGGGGCCAGGCTGACAAAGGACAGTCAGACCTGAAGGAGCTGTCATCATGCAGCATGTAACGAGCAGGACCCTGCACAGCAGCATTAAAGCATGTAGTGTTTCATGAAACAGGACAAGCTAAAACTCAAACACCCTTTATCTTCCATAATTGTTCTTACCAGCAGGGAAAGCGATGCCGCAGCAGTTGCAGCAGTAGCAACAGGTGTGTGTGTGTGTGTGTGTGATGTGTGTGTGTGTGTGTGTGTGTGTGTGTGTGTGTGTGTGTGTGTGCGTGCAGTTTCTACTAGAGGTCTCGTGCTTGGAATGGATGGGCGCTTGTGGCATGCCCCTGAGGCTTAACGAAACAATCTGCTCTGTTCAGGAGCCAAAGACAACGCCCCACAGGAAGCCTCCAAGCCCACAGATTCCATACCTGGAGGCCTCGGAGGTTTGCCAAGGCCTCCACCTTTGGACATTCCCATCGGAGGCAATGTGAGGAATGGAAAAATGCAACGTAACGCACACATACGTACGCATCTAAACATGTGTGCAGATATACACGCATATGTACGCACACTTACACACACAATTGCACGAATATCACACACACACACACACACGTACACACGCGTGTATATACACACAAAGACACATATACATGCACACATATACATACAAGCACACAAATACGCATGTTTGCGTGCATGCATATTTCCAATAGAGAATCACGTGCGCACACACATGCATACACATACACACACGCACGCACAAACACGTGTGAGTGTATGTGTACGTGAGTGTTGTGTACATGAGTGTGAGTGTACACACACACACTTTGATGTACTTGCTTGCACAGACCCACAACTTGAACCTCACGGGCCTATCCCCCCTGCCCTCTGCCCTAGCCCTGTCTTCTCCGGGCATGCTGAACCTCGACTCCCTACTGTCCGGCCAGCACCACGCCAACCTCCTCTCCTCCTCTCCTGGACTGCAGGTGGGGGGCTGTGTGTGTGCATGTGTGTGTGTGTTAACGTATATGTGTACCCTACGCTGGCGACTGCTTTTCCCCCCTGCAGGCTCTCTTGATAAGCTACTTTTTTCTTAGAAACCGGCCATGTTCAATCGTACACTTTAACATCCATCCTCGTCTGTGCTCGCACACACCCATATGCTTTGCAGACGCTCTATAACCGGATGGCCCATATAAGCAGTTGCCTGAGTGATCCATTATTGACAAATGTAGCCGCACGCACACATATGTATAGTATACACATACACACACATGCGCGCACACATACACACACACACGCACACACATGTGTGGTTTGCAGACGCTCTTCAACCAGATGGCTCACACTAGTCGTGGGGGCAATCAGGGCAACAACACAGGACCCGGGGCGGGTGACAACGCACACCAAGTGGGTTGACGCTGTGTTACATTAAAGCGGGGTGTGCAGAACAATCTAGCGTTTCTTCCTACGTTGATCTGATTATGCGGTTGCTTCTTTCGCTAAATGACCTTTTCTGCCGACTCCCTTTTTATTCATTGGTGAGGAAACGCTGGTGCTTCCTATGTGAAACCAGTCAAAGGATGTGAACCGGCGTGCAAATGTTTGTGCTCCGTACTTGAAATCAGTCTAAGGATGTGAACCGGCGTGCGAATGCACGTGCTCCGTATGTGAAATCAGTCAAAGGATGTGAACCAGCGTGCAAATGCACGTGCTCCGTATGTGAAATCAGTCAAAGGATGTGAACCGGCGTGCGAATGCACGTGCTCCGTAAGTGAAATCAGTCAAAGGATGTGAACCAGCGTGCGGATGTTCGTGCTCCGTATGTGAAATCAGTCAAAGGATGTGAACCAGCGTGCAAATGCACGTGCTCCGTATGTGAAATTAGTCAAAGGATGTGAACCAGCGTGCAAATGCTCGTACTGCGTATGTGAAATCAGTCAAAGGATGTGAACCGGCGTGCGAATGCACGTGCTCCGTATGTGAAATCAGTCAAAGGAGGTGAACCAGCGTGCAAATGCTCGTACTGCGTACTTGAAATCAGTCAAAGGAAAAGTGAGTGATACGAATGAAAGTGTGAGGTGGGCAGATAGATCGCGGTGCTTTTGTAATATTGCTGTGTTTCTGTGAGGTGCGCCAGGACCCTTTTTTCCGACCTTCGTGACCGTGCTTTCAAAGGCTTTCCATTTTGGCTCGTAAAAAGCCACCGTATGCACACAAACACACACACACACACCTGCCCTCAGTTTGTTGTTACAAGCAGCATGTGTGTGCGTGCAACCTGCCCCCGTGCTTCCTTGCTCTTGCTTTATCCATCCCAGCCTAGTAGTTCCTAGCTTTCAGCTGGTTTATTTAGCCCCCCCCCCCCACCCATACACACGCACACCAACACGCGTGCCAAGCACCACACACACACACACACACACACATAAACACATGAACACATACACACGCAAGGCACCGATGCCTTGAATGGCATAACAATTGACAAAGCGCACACAAACTCCGCGCTCAACTCCTCCTCCAATCTCATACACACACAAAATCATACACACACACATACACACACATACTGCAGGGCATTGGCAGCAGCGTACACAATAGGCATACAGCATCAGGCGGGGGCAATGGGCTCCACCAAGTGCCCTCAGCATCTCGATTGGTGGGTGTGCTTGCGTAACTTATAGACCCAGCATTGAAGCTTTGCGGCTGGACTTTATGCAGCTTGCGCAAAGACGCATCATCATACACAAACACACACATGCACACACATAGACGCCCACTCGCATACCTGCGCTCCCACACGCGCATACACACGCGCACACACACATACGCACACACGCGCACGCGCACACACATGCACATGGACACACACACACACATGCACATGGATACACACACGCACGCACATACATGTGCTACAGGACCTACACACCTCCCTGATTACCCCCACCCTTGTGAGCCCCAGCCTTCAATGGCCCGACACCATGCGCGGAATGAGTGGCCTTAACAACGGCAGCATTGGGGATGGTTTGGATAGCTTACATCAGCAGGAGCAGCAGCAACAGCCGCAGCACAAGAACAATAGCGACGGTGGTGTGAAGGATGGGCAGAGTGTGGGTGTGAAAGGAGAGCCGCCGCAGGTGGGGGTGCTGTGTGTGCGTGCGTGCGTGTGTGTGTGTGTGTCATGGAAGCATATAAACAAACTGTGATTTCTAGTATGTAGTATGCAGTGTGCAGTGTGTGTGCGTGTGTGTATGCATGTGTGTGCGTGTGTGTGAGTGTGTGCGTACGTGTCATAGGAGCATTTTAACAAACTGTGATTTTCAGTGTGTATTGTGTAGTGTGT
>Ga0307942_1000305_pt1:0-27500 | contig 32340 bp, 33 predicted proteins | sample OrgLakmetagen175_FD_201846 | JGI IMG/M metagenome (GOLD analysis project Ga0307942, IMG submission 201846) | Saline water microbial communities from Organic Lake, Antarctica - #175 | ecosystem: Environmental > Aquatic > Non-marine Saline and Alkaline > Saline | place: Antarctica: Organic... | reverse complement strand
CCAAAGAGGGAGGCACGCATGAAGCATAATAAAAATGCCAAATTTGCAAGATACATGGTGGTCAGCATGTTGTTTTGGTGTATCTGCAAGGAAACGCACGCGTCGAGGTCAAAAGGAAGCAAGGTGGGCCGAGCTGGTACGTGTGTGCGTCGTAAACATGTAGGGTAGACCAGAACCATTCACAATAATTGCCGACACACATTAAGCAGGAACACAGCCAGTTGTACGGTCATTTACGGTGCACAATTACGGTGCCATTTTCGGTGTACAATTATGGTACTACATTTACGGCATACCAAGTGCGGTCCTGGCCAACCCCATACACGCGTGAGTTAATTGCTGTGTCATTGGTGATGCTGGAAGACGCGTGTCTTGACAGGCAGCAATTGAGCTGACACACGTGACTGTTTGTACTCGTATGATTTGGTCAAAAAAGGTGTTTGTGATAACACGGGACTGTTATGTGGCGGAGGACAGGGCGGCTATCTATGTCAGTCAAGGTATGCAAGGTTAAACAGTTTACGTCTTTTTCTCTCTGTTGTAACTAACAGTTACATCGCCCCCAGTTTTCTCTCTGTTGTAACTAACAGTTATATCGCCCCTAACACCTAGCATGTGCAGCTTTCCCACACATGTACATGCACACCCTCTCTTCTAACAGTGCACAACCCAGTCTGTCCTTCATGCCCCTGCATGCCATGTATCTCAGCTATTCCTTGTTTGCACACCTGCGCCGTACCACGCACAGCAACAGCAGCAGAAGAGCGAGGGCATTGTCAGCGAGCAGGAGTTGAACAAGGCTGCGGTCAAGCCTACAAAGAAAGAAAGCAAGAGAAAAGCAAAAGAGGGCAGCAACAACAAGGAGGGCAGTGAAAGTGCCAACCTCCCGTTTGTGAGGTGTGTATATTGATCAAAGTTTTCAAAGTCTGCGCGACTTTGGCATTTGCGCTTCAAAGCAGCGTTGACTTAACAGGCATTTTTTACATCTTGCTGACTGATCGGGCACGCAAATCTTGAAGCTAGATAGAAAGCACTTGCAGGCATTTTTCGCACCTTGCTGACTGATCAATCACGCACTTCTTGAAGCTAGATTGCATTAAGTATCTATGTGAGAGGGTGGGACACAGTTATGCGGCACATACACACTCAACCAGGAAAAATGCCTGTCGTTTCTCACAACTAACAATTTGTAAATGCGTGCGCATGCGTACGCAATGACAAGGTTATGGCACTGCGACTCACTTTCAGGCTGTCAACAGGCATCCACCTCCTAGATCCCACCGCAGCAGCGGAGCATGCAGATGCACAAGCACGTGCTCAGGCAGCAGCGCGAGCAGGTGAGAGGGGTTTCTATCAGTGTGCAAGACTGTATCTTAATGCGCTGTTAACAACTACTGCAGCAACGGAGTATGCAAATGCACAGGCACGTGCTCAGGCAGCAGCACAAGCAGGTGAAAGGTGTGAACAGTATAGGCGTGCATCGCTTTTAATCGCTTAAATTGCTAGTCAAGGGTTACTCTCTAAGTCGCCTGCATGCATTTGCATTGCTACTAAGTTGCTAGCAAGGGATGCCCTTACAGCAGACTGCGTGCGTGTTGCTAGGTTGCTAGTGAGGGATACCCTGACTTCAGTTTCAGTAGACTGTGAGAGTGTGCATTGTTGCTAGGTTGCTAGCAAGGGGTATTCCTTTTAGTAGACTGTGTGTATGTGTGTGTGTGTGCATTGTTGCATGTAGAGGTTACCTTTTGTGTGCACCGCGCAGTTTCGGTGCAGCTGCATGTGAAGGTTAGCTTTTGTGTGTACTGCCTTTCATGCGTGTGCATTGTTGTATTTCAGGGTTGACAAATGTGCACATGCGTCATTACTTTATTGGCACACATTGAATGTCAGCTGACAAGTTATGCCTACAACTAATGTGCAACTTACAGCACAAGAATATGAGGAAAATTTAACGTGTCATCTTTGTAGTATGCGACCTTGAACATGTTGACATCTCTTTATATTCTGTTTTGCTTGTGGTTTAGGTAGCCAGACATGATGGTTCTTCCTTTATCTTGGCTGCCTCCCCACTTAATCTTTATTTTTTATTTGGCATGTATGCAGAAAGCACAGACTTGATGGATACAGTGGCCCTGTTGCTGCTCTCCCCCTACATACTACGCGCTCCCTTGTTTTAGTGACCACGTCCTCGATTTCCTTTCTTTGTTTGTGTGCAGATGCAGAGGGCGCAAAGCTGATGGACCCTGCAGCTTTGCAACCGTTTCCTCCCCTGATCCAGCGCTTCATGGTGTCTCAGGGTTTTGTAGAGCCTACGCCCATCCAGGTGTGTGTGAGTGTTGGTGTGTGGGGGGGAGATTTTGTAGAGCCTACGCCCATCCAGGTGTGTGTATGTTGGTGTGGGGGGGGTGTGTATGTTTGTGCGTGGGGGGGAGATTGTGTAAAGCCTACGCCCATCCAGGTGTGTATGTTTGTGTATGGGGGGGAAGGGGAGGAAGGAGCTGGTATGCTTGTTGTTAAATGCTCATAAGCTCATAATTGAGTGCGCAGGCATTTTTCATTTTCTTAATGCTTCATGGTGTCTCGAATTTTTGAAGGGCTGCACCCAATCAAATGCGTGGAGTATGAATAGTAATTCATGATTTATTTTAGAGCGCATGACATGCATCCCTCAAATCTACCTACCAGCGTGGAATGATGGTTGTGGAGCGATGATTGCCAAAACTCAAGGCTTATATATATTATTCATAAAAGCATCCCAATTTACATTCTTAAACCATATTGTGGCCTTGGCTAAGTAACATTCTTTCTTATATGTCGGTGCTTCAAGTCTAGCTTACGTACTGAAACAGCCTTGGTCCTCTGTTCCCACTCAATTCATGATCCCTCTTTTTGCACAGCCCTCTTTTCACCCTACCTGAACGCTTAGCTATCCATTTTCACATTTCTTAAATTTGACAGTACTTTGAATAATTTCATGCACGTTCCTACGTTGCATGTTCCTTCCGCCAGCATTAACACGCACGCACGTGCATACACACACACGTACTACAATGCCCTCACAGGCTGCCTGCTGGCCTCCAGGGTGCAGTGGTCAGGACGTGCTGGGAGTTGCGGAGCCCGGCAGCGGAAAGACACTGGCTTACCTGCTGCCAGGGGTCATGAAACTGCAGGTAAAAGGGGTCGTGGGATTACATGGGTCGTGGGATTACAGGGGTCGTGGGAACTGCAGGTAAAAGGGGTCGTAGCAGGGGTCGTGGAATCACAGGGGCTCTCAAAGTAAATGTACAGGTTAACGCCCGATGGCTTGCCTTTTGTACGTGTGTAAGGCTTGCTTAGCAAATCAACGTGGTTTGACAGTGTGGCTGCTATGCTAGACTGCATGACATCATGCATCTTGACCGCATGACGGCCTAATTTAGACTGATTGCATTACTTTTAAGCAGCCACTACAGCAGCACCAGATCCGTCCCAAGCTAGTGCTGGCTCCTGCCTGCATGCTTACCGTAACTCACCTGTGCAAATTATCTGCCTATTCCTCTGTCCACTACTCTATTTCAATCATGCATTTTCAAGCTCTGGGACACTTCGTCACTACCACCACCACCACCACCACCACCACCACCACCACCACCACCTCCGCCCGCCCACCCCTCCCATGCTGGTGCTGGCCATGTTGGTTACTACCCCTTTCCTTTACTTTTTACATTTCAATCACACACACACACAACTGCAGGCTCTGGGCCACTCCAGCACCACCGCACCGCCCGCCCCTCCCATGCTGGTGCTGGCCCCTACGCGTGAGCTGGCGATGCAAGTGGCGTCCGAATGCCGCTTGGTGCAAAAGACAACAGGGCTGCGCACTGCGTGCATCTACGGTGGCGTGTCTAAGGAGCAGCAGGTGTGTGTGTGTCAATGTGTGTTATTGTGTGTGGGTGTGCCTGTGTGTGCGTGTGTGTGTGTGGGTGTTCAAGGGAGACTGTGCATGTTTTCAGTTGCGGTGGTGTACTTGGTGAGAATGTTGGTGGGTGGGTGTGTAAACAATTTGGCATTTTGAAAAGCTGCATGATAAGAGCATGTTTCAGGTGGCGTGGAGTTGAAGGCTTTAGTAACACCCATAATCTGTGAGGGCCTTTACACCTGCAAAAATACAAATGTACGTATGCACACGTACACACATACACAATTGCACACGCAATCCCACTTCCTCAACTGCAGGTGGAGCTCCTGCAGAAGCACCCCCACATCATTGTCGCCACTCCTGGTCGCTTGCTTGACCTCATTGATGACCGCCTCCTCCACATAGGCCAGTCAGACACGCTTGCAGGTGAGGTTGTAATGATAAGGACATTCACAGAAGTACGAAAACACACATTACTGCGCTCTGCAAGACGTCAAGTCCTCCTTGTACAGACGTATATAGTTGGCCGCCTCCTCCAGGTAGGCCCGCCTGACACACCAGCAGTTGAGGTGAAGAACATGCAATGACATTCATAAGAATACAAGTACCATACATTCCATACCTTAAAAAATACCATACGTACATACCATAAATACCATACATTCCATACATTCTGCTCGACATCAATATACCAATGTATAGACCTATGTAAACGACAGCCTTTCCACACTGGTTAGCCTGACACACCAGCAGGTGAGGGAAAACATGTGTACACAGACAATTGTAGTTGACCTTGTTGGTGGTGGCCGCCTCTATACACGAGCCATGTGTACGTAGGCAGGACACCAACAGCTACAGACGCACACACTCATGACTCACTGCAGCATGACACCGACAGCTACAGACACACGCAGGACACCAACAGCTACAGACGCACGCACTCATGACTCACTGCAGCATGACACTGGCAGCATCAGACGCACGCAGGACACCAACAGCTACAGACGCACGCACTCATGACTCACTGCAGCATGACACCAACTGCATCAGACGCACGCAGGACACTAACAGCTATAGACGCACGCACTCATGACTCACTGCAGCATGACACCAACAGCATCAGACGCACGCAGGACACTAACAGCTACAGACGCACGCACTCATGACTCACTGCAGCATGACACCGACAGCATCAGACGCACGCAGGACACCAACAGCTACAGACGCACGCACTCATGACTCACTGCGGCATGACACCGACAGCTACAGACGCACGCAGGACACCAACAGCTACAGACGCACGCACTCATGACTTACTGCAGTATGACACCGAATCGCATCAAGGAAGATAATGGCAGCAGTTGCGCAGGAACATGGCACGCATGCATGCCCACACTCAAACAACTGCTCGCAACACATGCACATATGCACATATGCATGCACAACCAACAGCAAGGCACAACGTAAGTGCACACACTAGCACACACTAGCACACTCACACTCACACACACACGTACTCAAACAGACGACAGCAAGGGCCAGTGTACATGGTGCCGGACTAGCATTTACAAAAACACACTGGTATACACAATGGCATATACACACGCACAATCATACTCACACACACATACATACACACACGTACTCAAACAGATGACAGCGAGGGCACAGTGTACGTGGTGCTGGACGAGGCAGATAAGATGCTCTCACTTGGTTTCCATGCGCAGTTGTCGCGTCTCAGGTGTGTTTGTGAGGCGTTTGTGAGGAGCACTAGAAAAGGTGCACCAACACACAAATGGCAGTAGGCATTTGCATCTAGGAGGCATCCACACGCATACGTGCACATTTGCGTATATGCTTGTGCACATGCCCACACTTATACGCACATACGCACAAATCGCACAAATACACATGCACACTTGAGCACACGCCCATGCGTGCACACACACACACACACTTACACACTTACACACACACAGGGACATGCTCCTACCACCTGCTTCAAAACCTGTGCCTTTGGAGGGTGCTGCTGCTGAAGTAGCAGGGTTGAAAAAGAAGGGGAAGAAGGCAGTGCAGCAGCAGCAGCAGGAGCAGCAAGAAGGAGCAAGCCCACGGCCGCAGGTGTGTATTTATGAATGACATGTGTGTGTGTGTGTGTGTGTGCAAATGTGGGTATTCCTTTGACCGGTGCTTCAACTTGTGCGCCAAGTGATGGTGTCCACCAGCACAACACCCTCAGGAAAAGCAGCAACACCATCCCCTGATTTTAAAGCTCTCGCTTCCTTTTCACGGTTGCACTTTCGATTGGGCAACAGGTGATGATGTTCACCGCCACGATGCCCTCAGAGACTGCAGCCGCCGCTGCTACTTGGTTGCTGCCCTCCGCGCACCGTGCAGTGATCTCAGGCGACGCAGCTGCTGCTTCATCCGTCAGCAGCACGGTCACACAGGTGGGGTGGGCTAGGGAAGTACAGCCAAATTAAGAGGGAGTTGCGTTACTGGGGGTTGGGCAAAGGATGTAAAGTCAAAAGTTAGAGGGACTTCCGTTACTGGGGGGTGGGCACAGGGGGGGGGAAAGAGTAGCTAGAATTTCAAGTGAAATGCTCAGCGTGAAAAGAAGAGGATGGTGGTACAGGGGTTCATGCGGTCGGGCACTGAGCAATAACATGGGTATACAGTATACAGCGTGATGAGTGCTTGTGTGTTTGTGTGTGTGTTTGTGTATTTTTGTGTGTGTATGTGTGTGTGTATCTGTGTGTGTGGAATGAAGACACAGATACCGTCTGTCCAACATTGAACGGTGATATTTTTGCAATGCGGCATTAAACTGTCACTCTCTCTTTCTCCTAGAGCAGCACTGTCACACAGCTGGGGTGACCTAGTCGACAGCAGCTTTTCTGTCGAATTGCTAAAAGGGAAGTGAGCATTTATGCCATGCAGATGGCTTGCATTTTTGAGTCAAAGGACGAGCGGTTAAATACTTAATACATGCACAATTATAAGTGTAGAATCATGCACGCATACAAGCTTACACGCACGCATACAAGCTTATACGCACTCTTACAAGCTTACACGCACGCTTACAAACATACACGCATGCCTGTTTTCTCTGAACTCCCACCTTGCAGGTCGTGCAAGTGTGTGCTGAGCACAGTTATACGAATGGAAACATGCACGCGTACAAATTTACGTGCACGCATACAAATTTACACGCACGCCTGTTTTCTCTCCTTGCAGGTCGTGCAAGTGTGTGCTGAGCACAAGAAGCCTACCAAGCTGGCCAAGCACCTGCAGGCTATCAAGGAGAAGTCCGCCACCATGCGCAACCCCCCTCGTGTCCTTGTGTTTGCCAACCGCGTCAAGGTGCGCGCCCTGTGCCCTTCTTGCTGGGCATACCAGCAAAAAGTTATTCCTCCAACTACACCTGTTGACCTAGACATGCCCCTCAAAGACATTTGAGGCTGAGGCTGCGGTCACAGGCAGCTCCAGTTTGTCCCTGTGCTCTCCAACTGCAAGTGCACTGAAGACTCTTGCACCCCCCGATTTCCTGCCCTGGATGTTGTTATGTGTAGGGTTGGCCAGAAACTTATACATACACCGTGTATGACCATATATATGGTGACTTCCTTGCTAAGAACACCGTATATATTAACATATGCAAGTATAGATCTGGCCAACCCTGTGTACTATGTGCCATCCTAACCCTGTGTGGCTTCAAATGGCCGCGCTGTATCAAAACAAACAGTCGCACACGCATGCCCTCTCACACACTCAACACCAAAATCTACGCTCTCCAACATATTCGTGCACAAATTTGCAGACGGTGCGCTTCCTGTACGACACGCTCACCAAAGACGGCTATCGCGTTGTCATGCTGCATGGAGATCGCTCACAGCCGGAGCGTGATGAGGCATTGCGTGGATTCAGGGGAGGAAAGGCACAGGTATGCAAGTGTGTGCATGTGTGTTTTGTGTGTGTATACGTTGTGTGTGTGTGTGTGTGCCCATGGAGTTGCTCTGCTTAGGAACCCGTGTTCATGCTGCGTTGGATCACTCCCAGTTAAAGTGTAATGAGACACTGCATGCATTGAGGGCAGGGAAAGCGTGTCTGAGGCTGGTTTTGAGTGATAAACTCAAATCGAGGCAGTTAGGCTCTGGCTGTGTTGCTCGACTGTCAACTCATTCTTCAATTCCTGATATTTTTTGGGTCTTTATTGCTTTTCCTCAGCCGGCAGTGTAATTTTGTTGGCAAGTCATCTGGAACACAAAAAGGGCCTTTTTTTTGGCGAAGCCCCCCTCGTGGGGGCGTGAGCCCCTAGCATTGTCGGATTCCCACCACACTTCACACAGGCCTCCCCAGGCTCACCCAGGCCACCCCACGGGCTGAAACTCGACATAGGCTCCTCACCAGATGAATTCTGGTACCCTGGGGTGCTGTATGTGATGATGTAGAGCAAAATATTTTTTTGGGGGGTCCAGCCCTCCTCCCCGGGCCCACCCAGGGCACTTCCCGGGCTGAGACTTGACATAGGCTCCTAACCAAAACCTTTACCGAGGCAGATGAATTCTGGGATTCTGGGGTGCCGTGTGTAAAGTTTTAGAGAAGTTTTTTTGTTTGAAAACTCCAGGAAGCTGCCCAGAATTCCTCAGCCAGGTCCCCGGACCACTTAGTAATGATGCAGCACCCATCAGCACACTTTCCTGGCTGCGGATGCTGTGTCAGGGGCCCGGGAGTGTTCCGGTTGCAAAGTTCACGGTTGACCAAGCAAGAAGAATTAAGTAATACTAATTTCAATGGGCTATATAATTAAATTTAGTCAGATGTTGATGACGCGCGGAAGATTGCTTGGACGGGACCCTTCAGGAACATGGTCTATGTTGGCTTGGACTGTTTGCGGGGCATGGAGTGCACGGTGCAGGTGCTTGCTGTGCACTCTGTGTAGCTGAGTTCAGACATCGTGGCCAGCCCGGGCACCTGCCCTCTCAACAGACAGGCAATAGCAGGAGCAGCACATCCTCACGCCTGTTTCAGCAAAGGCTACTCCAGCACAGCGCCATGCACACCACTGCAGCATCTGTGGGGCAGCAAGACACACACAGGCGTGCCTGCACACACGCACACACGTGCACACACACACACACTCACACACACGCATGCGCATGCGCGCACACATACAATTACAAACTTGTGCGTATATACACACAGGTGCGCACACACACACAAACACACATGCACGCGCACAAACACAGACACACACACGAGCACACATACACACGCACAAACACACAGGCACACACGCGTGCGCACACACACACACATACACACACGTGCACACGCGCACACACACTCACACGCACACATGCATATGCATATGCATATGCATGCACACGTTGCGCGCGTGATGGGCTTTGCCAGTTTTCCAGCGTCGCTAGTGACGCTCCCACACTTGATATTTCCTGAATACAAATTTAAAGCATGGTGGCTACTACTGACGTCGCAGACAAAGGTGTGGACGTTCATCAGCTCTCCTTTCACACACTCTCTTATTACACTTCACGTGTGTTCCCACCCCAGTCTATCTATTCCCACACACCCCCGCAGATCATGGTGGCTACTGACGTCGCAGCCAGAGGCTTAGACATTCGGCAGCTCCCCTACGTTGTGAACTACGACTTCCCTTCCAGCCTTGAAACCTACATCCACCGTGTGGGGCGTACAGGAAGACTTGCAGCATTTGGCCACGCGTACAGCTTTTTCACACGCAACTTGGTGAGCAGCACGAGTCGACCGACCTCTGTGTGGCTTCTCATTAGCTTATTATTATGCAGTGAAGTTTGACGTAGACAGGTTTCAGGCTCCCTATTTTGCTTGGCTGTGGGGCTCAAATGTGTGAGCATGCTTTTGAAGTGAGTCAGGGCGGTGTACCGTCATAGGGTTTCGGATTCTGGGTTCGAGTGAGGGTTTAGGGTTACTTTGTCACAGGCCTTTTCCTTTGCAGTTAACTTGGCTGCCTGCTCACTAAAGTCCTGTGTGTAACATTGCAGCAAAAACAACCTGTTTTGTGGCTTGTAGCTGCTGCGCTGTGGCGTACCTGTTAGTGTTTGTTATTCAACAACCGTGCAATTCATGCTGCCCCAATACTGCAGGCCCGCATCGCATCCCCCTTGATTAAATTGCTGCAACAGCACAGCCAAGCTGTGGACCCAAACCTGTCCCAGCTAGCAGACGCCTGGAAGGTGATGGTTTTGCGGAATAAGCTTGACTGGGAGCTTACATTTGTGTGATTAATTTTATAGGTGTGTGGTGTTTGTGTGTTTGTGTGCGTCATGTGGGTGTACACGTGTTTGTGAGTATGTGGTTGTGTCTGTGTGTGGTTGTGTGTGTATTTGATATGCAGCCAAGTCGGAAACAAGAACTGCTACTAGCCTACATTATGTGACTGAGGCTACCAAATTCTAAAGCCCTTTTTCTTAGTACAAACATGTGTCTAGCCAGCTGAGCTCTAAGAATCCTAATTTCAAAAATAGCGTTGTCTAAATTTGCAGGCAGCAGAAGCTCACCTCGGACCTGAAGCACTCGCTAAGCATGCTGCTGCAGCAGCTGCCTCAGGAGCGGGCAGTGATGGTGAGGGTGACGAGCCTGAAGGCGGGCAGAAATCAGCGCGCAATGCAGAGCAGGTGAGTGGTGTATGAGTGTGCATGTGGAATGGTTTTGCGTTTAAGTGAGCATGTGAAATGGTTACGTGTACAAGTGTGCATGTGGAACGGAATGGTTACGTGTATCAGTGTGCATGTGGAATGGTTACGTGTACGAGTGTGCATGTGGAATGGTTACGTGCATGACAGTGCATGTGAAATGGTTACGAAGTATGTGCATATAACACACTCCAATGCAAACACACACACGCTCATACACACACGCTCATACACAATTTGACAGGAGCTACTGGAGGCACGCATGGACATAGAAGACCTTGGTGAGGGCCTCAGAGGGCCACGCCCGCCCAAGGCAGCCAAAGGGCAGAAACGAGCACTTCAGCAGGAAGGGGCCGGAGTACAGCTGCAGGTATTGTCTTTTTCTCCTTTCAGTTTTGATTCCCTGGATTCTTATACATAAGGGCGTGTAATAAGTAACAAACAGGCCAGATCAAAGCTGCATGTTTTGCCTTGACATCCTCGTTGTCACTTGCATAAGAAACCGATACATAGCTACAGGTACAAAGCTGGAGGCCTTCCTTTTTCACACCAAGCTCGTTGTAGCATTGCGTATACGAGGACAGAATTGCGCAGATTTGTGCACTTGAGCATCAGCGTTAGCAGCAGCAGTAGAAGGAGGAGGACAGAGCAGCTACGCATTTTGGCAGCTGGTGGCAGAGCATTGCGTTTTAGGTGTTCTGTGTTTGTCTACTTGTATATTCCATAACACAGGGTGCGGAGCAGGTATGCTTATAAGTGTATGAAAGTATACAGCTGGTGTGAGACTGTGTGCTACCTGTTTGGTCACTTTATGTTGTGAAATGCAATCTCCAATCTCAATTGCTTCCTTTGTGCTTACTCCATTTCTCCTTTGCACTTGCTCATTTTTGTTGTTGTGCTTGCGCAGGCTACATAACAGAGGTGGGATTAGAATAAGAGCAATTAGAAAGAAATTGAGTAGCAGCTACTTGCTGCTAACTTCTTGTTTACGTGTGTGTGTCTGTGCCCTGTGCAGGCGCAGGAAGCTGCAGAGCTGGGGCTGGCACAAAAGAAAAGCAAAAAGGGAGGAGGGGGGGAAGACATGGAGGAAGATGGAGAGTTGGGCTCTGCAGTGGGAACTAACCTGAAAAGCAGGCTTGCCAAGGCAAACGCCAATGGGGTGGCAGCTGCGGCTTTGAAGGCAACAGGTGAAAATGTGTATGACCCTTTGAGATTCGAATCAGAATGTGGAGTATGCACGCACAAATTTCCAAACCTGCAGTGACAAACTTGTTCATACTGCTCCTTGTACAAATGTACGACACACACACTCAAATTTAAACACACACACGCACATGCACACAAAACACAAACACGCATACACAGGTGAGGGCGCCCAAACCAGCAAGACAATTCCTTTTGTGGCGGCGCCTAAGTTTGCAGGTGCACGTGCAGGCTACTGCTTCCGCAAGGGCGAGCATGGTGTTGGCTACTACGTGGACAAGCCGCCTCAGGTAGTTAATACAACGTTTGGTTCATGTGCCTTTAACACCAGCAGCTTGTCTGCTCAGCCCCAACCTGCATCTGTGATCCTTATTTGCTGCAGGTTTCAAAAGCCTCCCTGCTGCAGCAAACTGTACGTGACAAGGGCCCTATCATTCCCTTGAGCTCCTCTGCGAAGGCCAAAGACGACCCCTCACGCTTTGACAGTAGTGATAGCGATGGTGACGACAGCATGAGTGGGCAACAGGAGGGCAGCAACAGCGACAGTGAAGAAGAGCAGGGTGACCAAGGTGGGAAGCGCAAGAAGCAGAAAAAGCGCATGGTCAGCGATGATGACACGGATAGCAGCAGCGATGGTGGGGGTAAGCGAAGGGGGACCAAGGGTAAGAAAGGAGGAGGCCGAGGAGGCATGGCAGCGCGAGGGAGAGGGGGAGGTAGGGGAGGTATGGCTGCGCGAGGCAGGGGAGGTATGGCAGGAAGGGGAGGAGGAATGGGTGGGCGTGGAGGCGGTGGTCGGGGTGCAAGCAGTGGAGGGGCAGCAGGGAGCCAAAGTAATAAGAAGCTGCCCGGTCGCCTTCGAAAAAAGTTGGCCAAGGAAAGGGCCGGTTAAACGCTCGTTTCTATGTTTTTTTCTTGTATTAAGCTGGTCGAGTTTATGCGGTTGCGGCCTTTTGGCTCTGTTCTGTTTAAATGGTGCGTTGTGTATCGCATGTAACTCATGCACTTCTGATGAACTCGGGTTTGACTCTCACAGGCATTGGCTTGAAGCATCGGCGAGGCAGTTGCAAACAGGAGGAAAAAATTTAGAGCATTAGATGTTTAAAGCTGAAAAGAAAGCAGGCCCTTTCGGCAATCCTCCCTCCCTCCGTCCACGCCATAGTTTAAAAGAAATTATTTAAATATCGTCTGGACTTATATTAAGCTCCTGGCGAGCCTCACTTCTAATTCAAATCCCGCTTGCCTAGCCCCTTACCTAGCCTTCTGCCGATTGAGCAGCCACGACGAGGTGTGTGTGGTGCATGCGCTTATGTAGACGCTCTCTTGCCGTCGAGGTGTTCACAGATGAGCTAGCTGTCATCAATTTGGTCCTGATTAGCTGTATCAGCACGGTCAGTGCACTCGTCAACAAATGTGTAGCTCTACTCTACATAAAAGCATGCAGACTGTTCACATAAAGGTTTGGCAGGGCTGTGAAGGGCTGGACGACAGCCTAAGCGACGGCTTATAATTTGAACTGCCCTGCTTCGCCCTACGTCTCTACTAGCTGCTGCCGTTATCAATACGTACAGAATTTACTGTGATTGCAGAGCGAGTGAAGCTGTGCACACACATAATTACCCAGTAGAGACAAGATGTTCTACAGCAAAGACCTGCTGAGCCGGAAGAGCCCATTGGGAGCAATTTGGTAAGTTGGGGCGGCGGGCGGCGCGACGACTTTTATGGGTGATGAGATGCAACACGAAGCAGGACAGGAGCTCTAACTGCGTTAAAACGAACAAGCAATAATCAAACTATAGAGCCCATGCAGTCCTTGATGGGCGTGTAGCATCATCTCGGTTTGTGTCGTGTTCAAGCGCCGCCTGCGCTTACAGGCCGTGCAAGTGTGCATTGAAGTTATCCATATTTGACGGCATACAGTTCCATAATGTTCTGGTTCCACATTTTACCTACGTCCTCTTTCATGCATGCAGGACCGTTGCGCACGGCAAGAAGCTGAGCAAAAGCAAGTTGCTGGGAATCAGTGTGCAAGAGATTTGGTACGTCCACAAAGCTGCTGGTGGTTTGCCTACTTAAGCGTTGAAGGTGGAGCATGATATTGGCTGCATTTTAGTTTGGATTACAAAGACAACCTCCAGCCTGGCATGGCTGCTACTATAAGGAGAGACCTGCAACATCAATTTCGAAGAACGACAGCTGAATCAAAACTTAGCATGATCGTGCTTCAAGGTTAAGCCTGCATTCCGCAATTCACCCAGCTTTAAGCTGGTTACAGTATCACAGGACACCAAACAGCATCAACCAAGGTGGTACTTGTCTGCTGCAAATGATGCATGCTGCACCACCTGGCAGTTCTGGTATTATATGCACAACTCATCCTCCTTCACCCTCTGCCTCCTACAGCAACCAGATCCTCCACCCAGAAATTCCCCACAGCCTGCGCCTGCAAGGCATCCTGGTCGGGGGTGTTGTGGTGGTATACACCAAGCAACAGGTTTACCTGCTGGAGGATGTGCAGGACATGGTGGTGAGAACCAGATCAGAAGGGTTACACAAGCAACGTTATAACAGTTTCCTGCAATAGATAGGAAAGGCACCTTGCTTTAAGTATCCTCTTTAAAAGCCAATCCTGTTTAGACTTTTGCTTGTCCTGTATAAACAGTAGGAGCTGATTTAACTGTATTTCTTGGTTGCTGAGGGGAACTTTGCATTGGCTTTTTCACGTTGTGCGTATGGAGGCACACCTTGATTGGGATCACATTTGTTGTCTCGCATTGAACATGTGGACCAATTAAAATAAATTGTCACTTGCCTTGCTGTTTGACTCCATGCACATTTACACTGACATGGATGGCTGCGCGTAAACAGTCCATTGGGATGCTTGATCGTATCTGTATGGAAGCCACGCATGTTCTTAAATCACCTCAATGTTCAACATGACCCTGTTTTGGCGTATTTAAAAGAATAATAAGAAAATGGACGCAGCACTAAAGCCACTCCCCGAATGAGCTAATATGAAGCTACCTAGTTGCTGTAATTCTTTCTGCCTGTGTGGTTTTGTCATCCCATGCATCATAAAGTTGTCTACATTAAAGTGCCTCTACCTATCCATGCTCGGTGCACAGAGACAAGTAAAAGAGGCCGTCCACATTGACACCTTCGGTGGCAAGGCCACCTTGAAGCGCGGCAACGACAAGGCCAAGTAAGTTTGACGCCTTCTTATTTGTGATCATCCGACGTACACGTCGTACTACGTTTTTTTGCTTACTTGCCTTTCTTCCCGTTTTGTAAGCTTAAACGGTGCTTGCGGCACTTGCTGAGGTAACCGGGCATTAAGCCCGTGCATTAGGCTATTAAATCAATGACAGCCCGAGGACAACCTCTAAGGTCTTAGTGTCTTTATAGGCCTGCAATGAATTAGTCCTGATCTATTAGAAAGGAGGCGCCTTGTTCCTAGTGCTATAACATCAAGCTGTTTTTGATAGTGATGCACGCTTCATTGAATGTGCGTGCCAGGAACTACCATACATATTCACCTGATTGTTCATGACAGGCACGGAGCCATCACCCTGCGTGAGACGGATGGAGCTATGGATGACGCAAGGTTTGCAGGTACATGAATGCGTTGACTGTGTGTTGCAAGGGTGCAGCCACAGCAATGTGTAGAGTTGGCCAGGGCCACATATAGACAATGTATATGCGGTATTTTTGGCAGAAAAATCACCAAATATACGGTCATATACGGTGTATATATACGGTTCTGGCCAGCCTACACATGTGCATTTGCCATGACTAAAAACTCATCAGACAAAAGTGGACAGGTGCCCTATATTGTTACCCATGTCAATAGAAGTAGTCAGTACTGTTTTTGATGCACTATAAGACAGACAGAAGCCACGGTAGCTGCCGCATCATGTGAACAGAGTAATTTTGTAATAGCCCCTAGCCGCTACTCTGCACCTGTCTAAATGTGCGTCACAGGTTATTTGCATATCATATCCACCGCTTCTGCATTGTTGAGAAAACAAGTAGTTGCGTTGTATTAAATCATTTTAAACACATTTTTGTCAATCCTAGCAACTACCAGATGCTCTTGCATTTTTTACGACATTAACTATCAGAACAGTTTTTTGTTTCTGACACCATGTATGCAACAATACCAAGCACCTATCCGCAAAAATTGTTTGCAATGCTTAATGCCACTTTCTGAGTACGTTGTCTGCACAATGCCCGTTGCTGCCGATCATGGCAGAGATTAGACATCCGGCCGTTTTGTGTGCGGAACGTGCTCCACACAAACTGCATTAGTTTGTTGCACTGATTTTTAGATGCAAATTTCCTTTGCACACATACACACTGCACACTTCAGACATTAACAACTTGGCCGCTGAAATGGACCACGCCCACAACGTGCCACTGACTGCAAAGCTGGGGAGCTTCAGTGAGATCGTGATGGAGGAGGAGGTATGGTCCTGATGAAATGTCACATTTATACATGAATTATTAGCAAGAACATGCACCTCACTTGTCCAAGAGGGAGTGCCTGTATCTGCCTGAGCAGCATAGCACACACCTTTCCTTCGACCAGCTCCGGCCAGCTCTGGTCCTCATAAATCACCTCATCTGCAAATCCAAGTATATGAAAGTAAAGTTTTAGCTCTTTCAACTGATGCCGGATGTGGTTCCCTTCCTTGCAAATTTCCTTAGATATATCACAGTTAGGACCACCGCAACATTTTGTCATCACATCTACTACCTCCAACTGCACAGGACCCTGAGCTCTTTGCCATGCCAGCCATGAGCAACCGCGACACAGGTGTGAGAGATTCTTTTTATTATTTCTATTTTCTATTTTCTCTAGAAGTCAGTTGGAAAGGAACAGCTGTGCAGGTAGTGAGATCGATCTCACATGATTGAAGAAAAATAAGATCAAGTAAGACACTACTCTCCCAGGAAGCTTTCCTTGAAACTGAAGTTAAAATTTTCCTTTGAGGGAAGGGCAGTTTCTGTCACGCTCACATAGGCACGTAGACAAATACACATACACACCCACATACACAACCCACACAAACACACTTGCACACACGCTGTTCATGCTGATCATGAGATATCTGCCTGTGAGGTGGAAATTTAAGTCTCCTCTCTGAAAGCAGGCCCAAACTTGACAGACACCCCTGTTCGTATGTACAATTCCCTCTGTGTAGTAAATGTAAAAAATAGATGTGTACACCATCCCCTAGAATTGGTCAAGACCCCCCTGACCCACCCACCCACCCCTAGACCCCCCATGCAGTAAGCCTACATGGACAAAAAGGGCACCAATCTGCCCCATTTTAAAATAGTCATCCATCTGCATACTCATCAAGACCTGAAACTGAACTGTTGCAGAGTTGTGGGTCAAAAACTGAGATACGGACGCCCATGCCCACGTGACCTACCAGGCACCCATAACTGGCTTGCACAGTCCCACATTGCTTCCATTTCATTAGAATTCCACTGACAATCTCACGCTGGCACAATCCTGTAAGTTTTGGGTAAATTGCTGCTTCATTGGCTTGACTCGCCCCGCGGTCTGCACCTGAGCGCGTGTGCCTCTGACTTTTGGACATGTCCACAGACCCCCCCCCTAACCCAATGCACCCCAAAAGGGTGCCATTCGACGGAGCTTGATCTTAGGATTTTGATGATATGTTGACAATTCCGTGGAAATGCCCCAGTAAAATTCTGGAGGGGGGGTCCCAAAAACTAAAAACCGGTAAAAATTGCCCTCGACATCCCACCCCCCCCCCCTCAGATCTGACTCGTTTATATATCAATCGGTAGCTTTTGATCTCAGGATTCTAGATATGTAGTTATTAATTCAATTGACCGGGGTGTTCCAAAAGTTGTGCCTTTCTGGTGCCTCCTGTCCTCTTTCATTTTTTCATTCTCATGGCTTATCTTCTGGTTACCTGTCAATGCTTGTGCGTCCAGGCCGCATCCTTTTCTTAATTTCTCTTGCTTTACTACCACGATTCTGCTCATTGCTGTATATTCATCTCTTTGCAATCAGGCCGCCTCTCCAGCCATGCAAACGAGCAAGAAGAGGTGGCAGGTCGCTTGCAGCCCGTGAGTAAGCTGTGCATCATGATGGTTTGTGTATTAGAGGGAGCTTGGGCTGCAGCATTTTTTGACTGGTTCGTGGATGTACAATGAATGTTATAGACGTCTATTAATGTTATCATTTCATGAAGCTACGTCAGCTGCAAGATCCTCTAATGTTGGCGCAGTTTCCATGTCTTGGGACTTTACTGGTCCAGTGATCTGAAAAATTGGCTATGCAGTCTTATCATTTGATTCTTTAGGGTTTTACTGTTCGCAGCTCCAAATAAATATTTGCCTGTGATTCTTTGTCAAAATTTTGATTGATGCAAAAGCCATTCCAGTTCCAGATCACATGGACTCTTGCTGGTTGCGTTCCCTTTCCCTTCAATTACGCCCTTTTTCTCCTCAGTGATGTGCTCATTAAAGCACGCAACATCACCACTCTGTACATTGCCAGCAACTGCTTTTCGACCCAAAACATTTATAAAGCTTCAATCCGTAATGCAGCTGTAACAAGGCGCGCAAAATGAGTACATATAACCAGCCATGGCTTTTTAGTTTATGTCTTGCTACTCGCAATTGCCACCTACAGCTGCCCAGTAAGGCGCGCAAAGCAAAAGGGGCAGACCGCCAGCAGCAGGCCACCGAAAAGGTTGGAGGAGCAGCAGGGGGTGGCGGGGGGGTTGTTGGGGGCGACATGTTTATGGAGCAGGACGAGATGTTTAACATGGGAGACACGGGAGGCATGATGATGGAGGACGAGCTCATGGCAGCAGGTGTGTATTTGTATGTTTGTGTGTACAGAACTTGTTCGTGTGTAGAGGATAAGATCATGGCAGCAGGTTTGTAATTGTATGTGCACTTTTGTTAGTGTGTAAAGATTTGACAGGGATGCGTTTAAAGAGATCATGGGGGCGGGTGCATTTGTGTACTTGCACATACTTGAAAATGAATTGTCCAGCGCCAAGTGTTCCTTACAAACACGGGATTTTGTCCTTCGATCAATTTATGTCCTTGTCGTTTTGACACTGCGCCGTTGTGCTCCTGATTTGTTTGTGCTGCCTTACTCTCGTGTGTAGAAAAGAAACAGAAAAAGTACGCAGGCAATGAAAGACCACTCCCCACATTTATTAAGGTGCACACATGGCATCCTCTTGTGCACCACATCAATAAAGGTGCACACATGTCATCCCCTTGTGCACACATGTCATCCTCTTGTGCACACATGTCATCCTCTTGTTGTGCATACATGTCATCCTCTTGTGCACCACATTAATTAAGGTGCGCACATGTCATCATCTTGTGCGCAAATTAATTAAGGTGCACCACATGTCATCCTCTTGTGCACCACATTAATTAAGGTGCGCACATGTCATCATCTTGTGCGTGTTTTGCACATAGATCTGGGCGCGCCTCCCAAGGATCAGATCGACCGCAATAACTCTGCAGCATTGATGATGCAACAAGGTGGGGGCACTAGGACATATTCTTTTCAGAATTAAGCGGGAATTGTTGGACAGGGCTGGCCGTCAAGGAGGGCTGGGTGCACTTGTGATTTTTGCAAGAGCACATACTTTGTGCTGTGATACTGAAATACTGAACGCACAAACTGTGTTTCAAGTGACTAGAGTGGCGCATCTCACACATCAACAAGGCACATATGACACTAAAAATTGGCAGGTTGTATACCTTATGCTGCTAAACCAAACACAACCCACAGCAGTTCAGCACATTGCAAGGTAAACCCCTTTTAATTAGGATTTGTGTAGGTCCAATACGGGAGCACACACATTTTAAACACACACACACACACTCACACAAACACACACACCCTAACGTGTATGCCACACAAAACTTCGTATTCCACATGCATATCACACACACACAATTACACGCACACGCACACAGATAAGGAGGATGAAGCCCCCCTGTCTCCCAAAAGTGCAGAGCGGCGAGCCTCCATCGTAGATGAAATGCGTGCTGAGTTTGAGCAGGTTAGCAATTATGGTTTGTGTGATGACATATAAACCTAGTATGTTGCAATCAGGTACAATACAGCACAGCATTGTAAACCTGTTATTCACCTTTTGTTAGACCCCAAGATTTTATGTCACCCCAAGATGTTTTGTCAGTGTTCAAGATGTTTTAAGATGTTCCAAGATGTTTTGTCACCCCAAGATGTTTTGTCAGTGTTCAAGATGTTTTAAAAATGTTTTGTCACCCCAAGATGTTTTGCCAGTGCTCAAGATGTTCCAAGATGTTCCAAAATTTTTTGTCACCCCAAGATTTTTAAACCGGTACTGCGGACTGAATCGACCATCTACTGCAATTCCTTCCCTGCTACCCCTAATTGCTGACCTGAATTTTTCACCAAACAACTGCTGCAAAGCCGTCATCCTCCTTGTCCGTTGATAGATCTGTCTTGTAGCAAACTCACTTGCAATTGGCAGCCACCCCCATTCTCAATCACCCTATCTGCAGCACATGCACTGCTTAACAGATACCCCCATGACCGTTCACCTTGCATACTACTGCAGGTGATTCTGATTTCCTGCTGTTGCTACACTAGCTCACCTACATCAACCGGACCATCTTACTGTTCAAACACACTTGTCACACAACAGGGAGACACAGAGGAGCTGCCTGAGTGGGAGGGTAAGGAAGAAAGAAAGAGGGGTTGCTTACCTCCACTGATTGTCTTCCTTTGTCAAAAAACAAAGCAATTTTCACACAACAGGGAGACAGAGAGGAGCTGCCTGAGTGGGAGGGTGAGGGCGAGAGAGCAAGGAATTGGGAAGGAGCCATGGGAGAAGAGGCAGGGGCTCCTAAGAAGCGGGGCAGGGGTGCAGGTGGAGCCAAGGCAGGCAAGGTACGTGGTGTTACCTATGTGCTTAATTAAAAAATATATGTATACACCTGCAGAGGAAATTTTGATGGTGAGGACTGTGAGACTGCTTATATAGGCTCTTACAAGGCAAAGCTGATGCCGATGCAGGACTAAAGGGGAAAAAACAGTGCAAACAGCACTTGTTGCCATTGCTGCTGAGCAGTTAGTTTATAACTCCTTCTGGCCATACTTTGCAGAACCAGGCTCCTGCCAATCATCATCAGCCAAAAAAACACGAGACTTTGCAATTTTCCACTGATCAGAGTACTAATTGTTGTCAGGTGCACTTTGCTTCTGCCGTTTAGGCCCCATTATTTTTATCTTATATCTTATTATGCTTTGCAGGATTTTTGGTGGGAGTGCAACAAGTGCAAGACCTAGTCAAGAGTCTTTGCCAACTGCACGCTGTTCTCTACATACTGAACTTTATTGCTTTGAACAGGACTTATGGTGGGGTTATAGCTAAAGCTAGTAATAGCCAAGATAAATTCCCAACTACACGCTGGTATCTATATGTACTGTACTTTGTTGCTTTGCAAAACCAGGCCCAACCAGCCAAGATTAATTCCCAACTACACGCTGGTATCTATATGTACTGTACTTTGTTGCTTTGCAAAACCAGGCCCAACCAGCCAAGATTACTTCCCAACTACACGCTGGTATCTATATGTACTGTACTTTGTTGCTTTGCAAAACCAGGCCCAACCAGCCAAGATTAATTCCCAATTACACGCTGGTATCTTTATGTACTGTACTTTGTTGCTTTGCAGGACCAGGCCCAACCAGCCAAGAAGAAGCGAGGCTTTGCTGACCTTCCTTTGCGCAAAGCCAACACAGATTTTCTGGAAGAGGTCCAGATCAAGACAAGGGTAGGTTATACTTAACCAAAAAAAGAGTTCCTCTTTTCTGAGTAAAATGCACTTGGCTGCAGCAGCAATGCGCTGGTAGATATGTTAGTGATGGTGGGACTTAACATTATGTGCTCTTGTGTTGTGTGAAGGTACGACTTGACTTTGTGTGATACTCTCACATTTGACTTAAGTGTGACTCACGCGTGTGACTTTGTGTGATACTCTCACGTGTAAATTTCTCGTGAGACTTATAAGTGTGACTTCCGCATTTGAATTTGTGTGATACTCTCACGTGTGACTTTTAAGTGTGACTCTTGCGTGTGACTTTGTGTGATACTCTCACGTGTGACTCTCACGTGTGACTTTTTAAGTGTAACTCTCGCATGTGACTTTGTGTGATACTCTCGTGTGTATGTGCCAAACACACCAAAAAAAGCAATCATTTCTGGACCCTGGAAACTCTCCCACTTAGGGTTTTTAGGGTTTGGGGTTTAGAGTTACCCTTACCCTAACCCTTACCTAACCCTTACCTAACCCTAAACCCTAACCCCTAAACCAATAATTTGGCTCTTGATTTGGCCTTGCCGCTTTCTGGGTTGCGTAGTGGAGAGTGTTAGTTACCTCCACTAGATCTGTGCAACACCTTCATATCTCATATCAGATAAAATGAACAACAACTGAGTCGTGAACGAGGCAAAGCGTTGCATGACCTGGAAACTTGAATAGTTGTGTACGTTTTCGCCACAGGAATTCCGTGACTGGACTCAAATCCCTGCGCCCCACCGCGTCTGACTTTGATGTTGTACAACAGGGGATATTAAATTGACAATACAATCATATTTCTTGAGCTGTGTGCCAACACCCTGCAGCAGGAATTCCGTGGCTGGACCCTAAGCTCCTCCCTACTGGGTCTAACTTTGTTATGCAACAGGAATTCCGTGACTGGACCCTAAGCTCCTCCCTACTGGGTCTAACTTTGTTATGCAACAGGAATTCCGTGACTGGACCCTAAGCTCCTCTCTACTGGGTCTAACTTTGTTATGCAACAGGAATTCCGTGACTGGACCCTGGACTCCTCCCCTCTGCTTGTGCCACGGGGTCTAAAGCGCCATGGGACGTTTTTTGATCCCCCTACTGTTAACAGCGCAGACATCATCTCTGGGTGCGTGTTTCATTTTAGGCATTGAATCGCACTGCTGAAGTGATCTTGTGCTTATGCATGCCTGCATGCCTACTATGCAGACTGCCAAGCAGTTTGCTTCTTTGATGGGCTTTACTTCACTGAACCGCGTACAAACACACGCAAGAAAGTGCATACCACTCCACAGGTATACCACAGACATTTTAAATGGATGTACTCATGGCCTCTGCTGCCCTTGCCTTCACTGCACCTTCACTGCACCTTCTCATCACTGCACCTTCTCAATCACTGCACCTTAACTGCACCTTCACTGCACCTTCTCATCACTGCACCTTCATGGCCTCTGCTGCACCTTCATGCCGTCACTGCACCTTCTCATCAAACAGCCGGCCAGGATGTGTTTAACATGCAGGCCCGCCCTGCGTAAGAATGCTGCTGCTGCAACTGAAGGGTATGGGTCTGTGCTCAAGGCTGCCTTTGCACTGCCGCCCCTCGTGGCCTGGGCACCTGACACTGATCTGATCAATATCTTCAATGGCATCCCAGATGGTCTGAGCAAGCCGGAGGATAGGTGTGTATTTGTGTGTGTGTATGTGTGTGTGTGTTTGTGTGTGTGTGTACCGTGTTCTGGTTTGCATTGTAGGGGAGGGTTTTTTGCCATCGGACAAGCTCGTGCAACAACAATGGCCCATACTGTGTTCCATTCTTGTTGAATATTGAAACAAAGGAATGACTATGCCAGTGGTCCTGAAGCTGGCCCCAGGACGTAGTAAGTGTGTTTGTGCAAGACCTGGTGGACATGCTTGGCGCAGCGTTTCTCTCCTCTCAGCTGCCATCACCCCCCTTCTATCTTTTCAGGGTGGTGATGTGCCAGGAATTGCAAGATGTGATGGCCCAAGCTCTCTACGGTCACACCGTGGACCAAGCTGCAGGTGTGTATTTGTGTGTGTGTGTGTGTGCATGTGTAATTTCTTGCCTTTGTGGGTGCTGTGGGTGAATCGCCCTTGTTGCCCAAGTTGTTGCCTTTGTGGGTGCTGTGGGTGAATCACCCTTGTTGCCCAAGTTGTTGCCTTTGTGGGTGGTGTGGTGTACATGCTCGCTGTGATTGCTCTGAGATCAGAATTACCACCTTTCTTGTTCTTGTGCTGCAAACACAGAGCAAATGCATCTCACTAAGGCTGGGATGTTGTACCTCAGTTCCATCACTTAGTAGATTTACACGAATGTCATCCTCGTCAATATGTACCAGTACAAGGAATGGCAATGGGGTGGGGGGGGGTTTGGGTGGGGGTGCAAAAAGGGCCATCCTGCTTAGACAATTATATGCTCTCATGAAATGCTCACATTCTCGTACGCTCATAGCCGACATCATAAGCTCATTTGCTAGCTTCCCTAGAGGCACGTGTGGCAATAATCCAATTATGAAGCATCTGTCCACCTAATGCACGTCCTGTAGACGTGTCTGAGCCTTCCGTCAATTTGCCTTTAAACACAGACGCCCCTGAGCCTAAAGCCAAGCGCCAACGTGCAGCACGTGGTGCAGCGGCAGAGGAGCTTGAGAACCGGCTAGCAAGGGACGACAGAGAGATGATCCCAGGCAAGTACTTTAGATTTCAGTGTTGACAACTTGACAAGTGTTAACAAACTGACTTGTGTTAATAAATCGACTAGTGTTAACCAATCGACTAGTGCTAAAGTTTGGAAGGGATCACAATTGGCATTTTAACACTGCACTGATGCTAAAAGCAGCGTATCCAGATCCTGCTCTGAAACACATTTACGACAATGCACACCACCGACTGCAGGTGGTGATCAAGGCTTCCAAGAGGGCATGATGGGACACGATGAGGCAGAGCTGCAGGACCAGCTGCACGAGCTGCCTATCGTCGATAACGTGGAGGTGGAGAGGTACGCTCACCTGTCCACGTTTGGCGCATACCCTGTTGTTGATAATGCCCTGTTTTTGATAATGTGGCGATATTATGTGTGTGTGTCCACTGATTTATTGTCCACATTCGGAGCCACACCAGCATTGTACCTGCCCAGTTTATTGACGATAGTGTGAAGTGATAAGGTGATTAATCAGCCACAAGAGGCTGTACACCACACCACGATGCCAGCCTGATGCTGATAATGTGGAGGCACAAAGGATTCCAACATTGTTAGCAATCACATGTGGTACCATTTCAATTTTTGCTGCTTGTGCTTGCTCAACTCTCAAATTTTAAGCATCAACTTAAATTATTGGGGTATAGGAATTGAATGACAGATAACTGTCGTAGGCTGATTGCTTTTGTGCTGCCTATTTAATATTTAGATCAGCTATAAGCGGCCATGATTTAACTGCATAGCCTAACCTGATAAATTCATTAATGCCTTGGACTCTTCTCATCGCAAGGCGCAATGACGCAAAACATACAGGAATGAACTTACACAAGTGCACCCTATAGACCCATAAAACATACAACTTTGAGCAGGTGGACCCACCCACCCACACACACACACACACACATACCCACATACCCACACCTGTATAATACAAAAACACACAAAACATACTGATCTGGACACACACACACATACCCACACATGCACTTGTATAGTACAAAAACACACAAGTGCACACACCTACACACGTGTGCAAACGTGCACACACAGGCTCCGTGCGGGTGGCGCACTCACCCCTGCGGCGGCAGCTGCCCTTGCTGACCCTACCGCCTTGGACTCTGCACAACGTCAGCAGCTGCTTCAGCAGGGGCTTCTACGGCAGCCGGGATCTGCACACACCAGCGCATCCAACGACTCCTCCCTGCACCTGGGCATGAGGTGTGTGTGTGTGATGCGCGTCTAGGCATGTATGCTTGAGTTTGTTACGAGCTTGTGAGCATGTCTACACTCAGGATGTCCAGACTTTCCTGCATTATGATTGAAGGACAAATCGTACGCCTGTATGTTCTTGCACATGCCATTGTACAATAAACAATACCTCCCTGCCCTTCACTTTCTTGGAGGCACTTGTATTTTTTGATCAGCTAGTGAACATCTCCCTCTCTCGTCTCCCTCCCTCTCTCTCTCTCTCTCTCTCTCTCTCTCTCTCTCTCTCTCTCTCTCTCTCTCTCTCTCTCTCTTTAAATATATAATAAACCCCTCTCTATTTCTTGTGAATATGTGCTATGCATTATTTGCTTAGGCTTATTGGGCACCATCACAGCAGCCGTGGCTGGCAACGACCCAGTTGCTGCCCAACACACCTACTCCAACCCATTTCTATTGAACATCTCAACGCTGCACATAACTATGCAGGCCTGGTGTGCTCCGTGGCAGCATCTAGCCGTGGCTGGCACCTACAGTGGCTCTTACGCATCAAGCAGCTTGAAAGCTTCAATTGACACTACACACGTAATGTTGCAGGCCTGGTGCGCTACTATGAGACCACACCACACAGTGAGACAAGACTACACCACACCACACCACACCACATTACACACGCAATGTTGCAGGCCTGGTGCGCGCCGTGGCAGCAGCATGGCCGGAAGCGACAACAACCTCATGCTGCCAGGCAACAGCCGTGGGGCTACCCCCCGTGACTTTGAGGGTGATGCTGGCAACGGCGGCGGATCTGGTGGCTTTGCAGGTGGTAACAACGAAATGAAATTGTGGGTGGGGAGTACACTACTTGCAGGTGGTAACAACAAAATAAGAAAAAAAGGTGGCTTTGCAGGTGGTAACAACGAAATAAAAGTGTGGGTGGGGAGTACACTACTTGCAGGTGGTAACAACAAAATAAGAAAAAAGGTGGCTTTGCAGGTGGTAACAATGAAATAAAAGTGTGGGTGGGGAGTACACTACTTGCAGGTGGTAACAACAAAATAAGAGTATGGGTGGCTTTGCAGGTGATGACAACAAGTTAAAAATGTGGGTGAGGAGTGCACTACTTGTAGTGTCTTAGGAGGAGGGGGGTATTTCAGGCTTCAATTTCTGTTCTTGGGGAAAGAGTATTACTGTTTGCAGATTTGTTGCATATCATGGTGATAACAACTGGCAACTGAAAGAAAAAGTTTGACGTGGCCTTATAATTGTATTGGTGCAAACAGGCTTTGTTACATAGGCAGGGGGACAAAACTTTACAGGAAGCTGGATTACATTTGCAGTCGCAGCAAAGGACAGGGAAACCCTTTTTGGGTAGAGCAAGTTCGCAAACACTGTTTGTATTGAGCAGCAGCCTTGCTATGGCCACAAGGATACCTGCCTGTACGACAGTTTTCAATCTCCCTATTACCTTCAAATAGAAGGCTTCTGCCCATACCCACGTGCACATGCACGTCCCAAGCCAAATCACACCCACACCAGCAGCTCACACACTAGCAGGAGCAGCTCACCACACACCCACACCAGCAGCTCACACACTTGCACCCTCAAACCTCCTTTGTGATCTTGCAGCTAGGGACAGGGGTGCCCACCGCTTTGCTCCTCCTCCCTCCATGCATTGGGGGGAGGGCACCTTGGCTGACCTGCTGCCCAGCATTGTTGGTGAAGAGGGATCTGGCTTGGACCACCTGGGCCTCAGGGTATGTAGAGGCAACCAACGTGCAACCAGATTGTTGGTCTGACCCAGCAATAACTAGCAGTAACTCTGTACCGTGAGGGTATGTAGCAAGAGGCAACGATTTGAATAGAGGCAGGCCTCCCAGATTGTTGGTCTGACCCAGCATTAACTAGCAGTAACTCTGTACCGTGAGGGTAT
>Ga0307942_1000304_pt1 | contig 32361 bp, 37 predicted proteins | sample OrgLakmetagen175_FD_201846 | JGI IMG/M metagenome (GOLD analysis project Ga0307942, IMG submission 201846) | Saline water microbial communities from Organic Lake, Antarctica - #175 | ecosystem: Environmental > Aquatic > Non-marine Saline and Alkaline > Saline | place: Antarctica: Organic Lake... | reverse complement strand
CACACACACACACACACACACACACACACACACACACACACACACACACACACACTCACACACACACACACACACGCGCACACACACACATACACACACACTCACACACACATACACACGCACACACACGCACACACATACACACATGCGCACACACACTCATATATACACACACACACAAACACACACACATACACATGACACACATACACACACGCACACACACTCATGCATACACAAACACACACATACAAACACACACATGCACAAAGTACACACGCACACATTCAACGTTCTCATTGCTTTGGAGTGTAGAGCAGCTGACATCTCTGTCTGACGGTAAGCACCCGTCACACACGCAGCTGGCTTTGCCGCTGAGCAGCCTGTCTTGCTAGATATGCGTCTGCGTGGGAAAAGCACTCGCCCTGTAAATTATGAAGGGGTGGATGATGATGATGATGATGATGATGATGATGATGAGGAGGAGGAGGAGGAGGAGGATGGAAACAGCAGCGAAAAGGGCGAGGATGCTTGCAATGCACATGAACGGCTTACTCGCAGGTGTGTGCGTAAGATACAACGATTCCCTCTTTTGGGGTATCCTTTCAGCCAGTTTCTGAATTCAAATTTGCTTTTTTAGCAGGTTTTAAAGGCAAGCAGGTTGTCAGTCTGGAACAAAGCAAGCGTACACACTCCAACACCCCAAGTTGCTTCCTCCCCAATGCAGTGTGAAGCAGAGGAAGCTCCCCCCGTCTGCACCAGCCACTGGGCGCAGCTTGCGTGCTTCCTCTCTGCGTCACCTCCATGCGCTGACAGACCCCCCCAGGTAATGTGCTTGAACAGTCGTGTGTACAGGTGCGCAAGCCTTATCACGTGCTTTCTTGTACAATTCAAAGGCAGGGGTATTCTTCAAAGAAAGTACAAACTTGATCATTTAAACGAACTTATACGGTTAGTTACCTGAGACCCTGAAATCAAGATGTATGTGTGTGCCATGTTTTGGGTCCCAGGAAACGCCAGCGTGGCCTGAAGAGCGAAGACAAGGAGGAAGAGGAGGGGGGGGAGGAGGAGGAAGATGATGACGAAGTGAGTTGGCACGGAGGGATGCGTTCATGGCAGGCGACCTCTTGCTTTGGGGCAGTTGAAGTGGAGTTGCGGTTTGTTTTTGTTCGTGAGTTGTTGGTTTCCTTAGCAATGTTCAGACACAAGGGACCAGAATGAAAGTGGGCAGGTTGTAATAGGTGCCTCAAAGTTATAGCTACCTGTAGCTTGGCATTCAACCAATGCTCTTCCTTCAAGCCTAAGGTAACCAGAATACAAAGCAACATTCTGTGTTTTTCTCTCGACACAACACCAATGTACATGAAGGAATTACACCTTTGTACACACAAGCTTCAACCAACCATATTGATGCGCCCACAAAACAGAGGAACTGGCTTGGAACCAATGCAGGTACCAGACACAGAGGGCCTGAAAACCTCTCAAAACGTGAGCCTCTATCGTGGGCGCCTACGCAGCAAAGGAGGAGGTCTACAGAGCAGCAAAGAGAGCAGCGAGGTAGATGACAATTGCTCAGTGTGGGTATGACAGCGACGGGGTGACAGAGGGAAGATTGTGGCATTTGTGAAGAGCAGGGGCTGACATGTGTATGTCCACACATCGTTTGACCAATGCTGTACTCACCTTCTCTGCCTTGCCACGTTAAATTAATAACTTCGCCACTACCTCATTGCTTGGATATATACTTGCAGGCCGAGGACGAGGGCAAGGGGGAAGGAGAGGAAGGAGAAGAGGAGGAAGAGGAAGAGGAAGAGGAAGAGGATGGTCCAGCGGCAGAGGAGGAAGGGATTCGCCGCCCAATGACACGCCACAGCCTGCGCTCAACCTCTAACGGCACCGCAGGGGGGGGGGTGAAAGGCAGTGGCAGCAAAGCCAAAGGGAGTGGGAACAAGGCAAAGGCAGGGGAGGGAGGCAAGGATGTGCGGCGCAGCCACCAGCTGCGCGATCGCTCCAAGTTGGTCCCATTGACAGAGCAGAGGCGCAGGGAGGAGCTGGAGCAAGCTGCACAGCAGTGAGTGTTCAGGCTGGAGAGGGTGTGTGCATTTGTACAAGTGTGTGTACCTGCCTTTGTGTTCGGCGCAATGGTGTAACGCTGCTCCCTGTTTACAACACTTCCCCACATGCCGCGCTGTCCTGTCACAACGCTATGCTTGGGTACCTCCAATGCACATACACAGGGAACGCAGGCGCATGCGCCTCGCGGGAAACGGGACGGAGCGCAGGCCTTCTTCAGGGGGGGGAGGGCGTTTAATACCTCCCTCTGCCCCCTCCACACGCCGGTCTGGATGGCCGCGTGGGGGTGGGGACGCCTGGGGCAGGGGTCATTCGGACGACGACGTAATGGATGCAGGAGAGCAGGGGGGGGGGGGCTTGTGGCAGGTGAGGGTAGAGGAGGGATGTGTGTATATGAGCTAGCGTATCTATGTGCTTGTTTGTGCGTGTTTGTGTGTATGTGTGTGCGTGTAAGGGCACTCAGGTATGAGCTGCAATACGAGTGGGCACCCTTGCTGAAAATGGTTGTTAGTGTACTGTAGCTTTTTATTATGCAGAGCATCCAGCATTGAAGGTTGCACAGCAATATGCTTACTCTGATTCCTGCTGGACCCTTTCCTCCAATGGATCTTAACCTGAACAGCCTCCCTCCCTCCCTCCCTCCCTCCATCCACTCCTCACCCTCACACCATTGCTTCCCACCCTCACATCATTACTTCCCACCCTCACACCATAACTTCCTACCCTCACACCATTACTTCCCACCCTCACACCATTACTTCCTACTCCCTTGACCTACCCAAAAGGACTTAGTTAGGCTACAGACCAATATGGGCCTGTAATTGTCGCCGGGACGTGTACAGCTAAGCAGGGGGTAAGTGAGTGGTAAGGGAAACTTGTCTTCCCACAGATCACCAACACACAACACACTCAGACGTCTGAAGTTTAAATTGAGGAACTCCACAGGCTGTTTTATAGTTACCGCCCACTGGCGCTAACTCATGGCCTGTTTGCTTTGTACGCAACTCCTCCTCCGCTCCTTCAAGAGGCACTCTCTATGGCTGCACCTTTGCAGACAAAAACACATGTGGACGTATAACACAAGCACACACACGTATGTCATCATCAATCACCACCACCACCACCACCACCATTTCCCCGCACAGAGCTTGGGCAATACACTGTTTGGTGGCGATGCTCCGGCCCCGCCTTGGCCCTCGCAGTCCTTTATGCCTCTTACACCCATGCCCCAACCTTTTGGTGCAAGGGGCGGCACAGCTGGTGCGGATTCTGCCATGCGTGTCTCTGACTGTAAGCTCGCGATGTGGACGAAACAAAAGCATGTATGTCACAATAACTAAACCCCCACACAAACATGGTGATCACAATTACACGCCACTCAATCACAAACCTGTGACATCCACACTCACACGACACAAGCATGCACACCAATATACGCACAATCGCTCAATCACTTGACTGCAGGGGGAGGGCAGCCGCCAGGCTCTGCTTTACGAGCGGGAGGTATGGGCCAACAACCGCCTTGGGGGGTTGGAGGACTGTTTGGAGGGGGGGAGGGAGGAGGTGGCCCCGCAATTTTGGGCAAAGAGAAGGCTGGTAACGCAGAGATCACACCAGTACAGGTACGGACAAGGGGAGATGCGAGATGTTGTGTCTCAGCGTGTGTCTGCTGCTGGAGGTGGGTGCTACACCTGCAGTTGGTGCCTGTGACTTAAGTTGTGTGTGTGTATGTGTGTGTGCGTGTGTGTGCGTGTGTGTGTGAGTTATGGTGTCTGACGAAATCGCTCATCACTGCCACTAAGCGCTGCTCAGGACAAGGACAAGCTTGTTCAGTGGGTACGGACATGTTTGGTTGTCCGACCTGATCTCTGGTACTCAGCTCCGCTCCTGCTTATTCAAAAGCGTTCTTTGATGTACCTTACTGCACTTACAAATCTTTCTCATTTTCAAGGTTGAGATGGCGGTGGATTATTTACAAGTTCTGATTGCAACTGCTGAGAAGCTCGTGCCCTCACAACTGCTTAGACTAGAAGAAAAAAGGCAGGAAGTTTTAACTCAACTAAGAATGAAGAGAAGTCGTAAGGACTTGGAAATAAATGATGGGAAATTTTTACACAAATGAAAAGCAAGAGTGATATTGTTAGAGTGATATCACTTTCTTCACTCCAAGAACTGGGTTCAAGTGTTGCTCACTGAATACAACAGTTCTTTTTCTTCAAGGCATTTTTGAAAACGCTACATCTCTGCTTTGCTGCAGGTTGATTCCAGCATTGACTTCAACCAAGTCGGGGGCCTAAATCATTACGTGCGAGCCCTGAAGGTATGTGTGCTTTACTAGGTAGGAGCGGAACTCTGTACAAGACGATTGGTCAGCATCCAAAGTGTGACTTAGTAACGTAAAAGCTCTCAAAGGAACATGCACATGCACACACACAAGCTCACACACACGCGCACGCACACATACACAGGAAATGGTGTTCCTCCCTCTCTTGTACCCGGACCTGTTTGACCGCTTTAAGGTGCAGCCTCCCAGAGGGGTGCTCTTCTATGGCCCACCAGGCACAGGTGAGTTTGTGTGTCTGTGAGGTGTGTGTGTACATACGTGATGTTGTACGTACCGTTTAAATGTGTTGTGTGTTGTTAGTACGTGATAGTGCGCAAATATGTGCAATATGTGTGTCACGTCTCACTCTTTTTAGTTAGCCTGGTTGCTATACCTGTATCTTCACAGAGTGCAGAGGTCTAACAGACATGCATGTTTTTGCCTGCACAAAAAATTGTGCACCAGAGAGTGTCCTGTGTTTCTCATTTCGTTGTGCATATCCCTGCGTTTGTAAGCCACACCGCACACCAGCATCACCGCCACCGCCACCACCAACACCACCACCACCACCACCACCACCACCACCAACAACAACAACAACAACAACGACAACAACAACAACTACAACTACAACAACAACAACAATACAACTACAACTACAACAACAACAACTACAACAACAACGTCATAGGGAAGACACTAGTGGCACGAGCGCTCGCAGCTCAGGCTTCCTTGGGAGCGGGTCAACCGGTGGCATTCTTCATGCGCAAAGGGGCGGACATTCTGAGCAAGTGGTGCGTAACAGACGCCGACAGTGGGGCAAAGGCAGTGCCTTGCTCCAGCTCTGCCTGAGTATTCTAATGCCATTTTTGCTGCCTGGCACTGACAATTTGTCATCGGTATGTTGGGAAGCCGTGAAAGCATGCACTCATCCGCACAGACATACAGACATAGGCACTTATACACCCACACAAGTGGTGTACACACGTCCAAACATAGGAACACACAAAGACATACAAACACAATACATACACCCCAAAATTCGTAGGGTGGGTGAAGCAGAGCGCCAGCTGCGGTTGCTGTTTGAGGAGGCAGCACGCCATGCCCCCTCCATCATCTTTTTTGACGAAATCGACGGCCTTGCTCCTGTGCGATCGTCCAAGCAGGTGGGCCAATGGGGGATTTGTGTAAGGAAGGCTGTGGTGTAGCCCTCAACATGCTTAGTGGCAAGGTGACTGTGCAGAAGTCCAGCTAGCATGATGATCATGACGATGGACGTGGCCGCGCTAATTACTGAGTACCAGCAAACGTTTAAACAGCGTTCCATGTTAAATAGATGCGTCATGTCTGCATGTGTTGAAGGAGAAAGCTACCATGAGCACCCAACACGTATCAAAAGTATCGAGTCGTCAACAAAGAATACACGCGACCCAGTCTGATGTGCCACTTGTGGTAACACACGTGGTAACGTATTGCGTGGTAGTACTATAAGCACGCATAATGAAGATCAACTTTCAAGACTCGTTAAAGTTGTCCTGTGATCCCCTTTTTTCCACGGCCAGGACCAAATCCACAACTCCATTGTGTCCACGCTGCTTGCCCTCATGGACGGCCTGGATGCACGAGGAAAGGTGAGACACAGCTGTCACTGAGGTGCAAACAGAACAAACACTCTGTCCAAACACACAAAGGAAGATGAATTCATGTTAGAATTGAAGGGCGAAAATAGCCCTCCTTTTATCATCACGCAAGTATACAGGTCAGGGTGATGTTGGAGGCCTTTATGCATGAGCAGGTAGGCTACACGGCAGCTGTAAGTTATTGGCGTGGTTGTATATTATTTGAGTGTTTAGTCCAGAAAGTGACTGCATCCTTCACAACCTCACTGCCTGACACTGAAAAGGAGGGCTGGCCCAGAAAGAGGCTATGGTCGCCCACTTTCAGGGATGCTCTACTTGTTGATGAGCATCTGCCAATTCTCAGGGTGCTTGTCTCTAACACATGATGAGCTTATGAACTGCTGAGTTCAGTGTGTAACACCTGAACTCCAGTTCTTGTAGAGCAGCTCTTGCTTTTTATCTGTGTTTTCTTTCTGTTTCTTCATCTTTTCATTTCCTTGGTCCTCACAACTGCTCTTCTTTCCTAGCCTGATTTTTTATTTTGTTTTTCTTCTTCCCTTGGGCAGTTCGTGAGGACAATGGTTGTTAGCAGTTGTGTTGAGTCCTTGTAAATAATTCCAACGCCATCTCACAATGCAAAGGAATATAACTTCCTCACTGGTAAATGTTGTCCAGCGAGACCTATCTTTTTTGGGCAAGTATTGAGGTGCCTGTACCTGGACGCATCTCAGATTTCAAAGTTCATCACAATTGCTGATTCTTCTCAAAAGTTGGGCAATAAGCCAACTGATGTGCTTTGGGAGAGGGCCTCATTGCCGTATCCTGCCTGCGCTGGGTCTTAATTTCGATACAGGTGGTCGTAATTGGAGCCACCAATCGAATTGATGCCATCGATGGGGCCTTGCGTCGCCCAGGCCGCTTCGACCGCGAGCTCTTGTTTCCTTTGCCAAATCTTCAGGTGTGTGTCCGTTTGTGTGTGTGCTTCATGTGAAAGGCTCCTCTTCCCTCTATTCAATCTCCAGGCATATGTACATTCTGTGTGTGAAGGTGTGAGTACGTCCGTGTGTTTGTACTGTTGAGGCCCAACACCCTTAGGATGCTTGGTGCACAAATCGCTCTTGTTTGCCTGTTTCTGTTGAAAAACTCTTGGCGTGCAATTTACGTTTGCACGCAAAGGTTTGCCGTGCCCACTGTCGTGCAGCACAAGTCAGCTGCCTCTCCAGAATCAGAGTTTGCAGGACACTTCCCTTCTATCAACGCCCTTACCACCTCCTGCTCTATGTGCAACAAGCACTTACAATCGTGGATGATGCGACTTCCGCCCATCCTCTCAACCACTCCATTCACGCACTCTTTCCAATCAGCCTCTCACTCTATGCCCACAGGCACGCAGGTCCATTTTGGACATCCACACTGCCAAGTGGAGCCAGCCACCCAGTCCTAGCCTGCGCCAGGAGCTGGCGGCACACTGCACAGGTACACAGATTAGGGTGTACCTGCATTGTTAAAAGCGTTGTTGACACACACACACACACACACGATTAGTCACACTTTTACTGGTGTTGTCTACACAAAAAATTGCGGTTTTAGCAAGGTGTGAGTGACATATAGGCCTATAGGATAGGAATACATTCCGTAGCGATGAAAGGAATTGAAAAAGGCATGGGATGGCCGTGCAGAAGAGCCTAGGTAGACCTTTCAGTTTGCACATGCCTGTTGAAGAGCTCGTCCACTGCACACGAAAACCTGTTATCTGTGCAGGCTACTGTGGAGCAGACTTGAAGGCGTTGTGTGCTGAAGCAGCTCTGGCTGCGCTTCGGAGGCGGTAAGGAAAAAGGATTGTGCGTGTGCTTTTTGTGCTTGTGTGTGCGGTAGTATATATGTCGGTATTGTGGTACGGAGAGGGACAAAAAGTAGCAAGAGAGGAAAAGAAAGAAGAAGAACGTGGACAGTGAAGAATCACTCCCTAGGTCAATTAAGGGGAAGGAGCTATTTTGTACCAAATGTCGTAAAACTTGACTACACAGCAAGAAATGAAAAATTATTGGGAATTAAGTGGGTTGCAGGCTTGGCCTGAAGCAAGCTCCTGATGAAAGTGTTTGTAGTAGTACTCAATAGAGCGCGTCTGGTATGGACAAGTTTAGCTGCGTACTAGTTGACAGAGTGCAAATCATTAGCCTGGAAGCAAATTTATCAAGTCTCTTAGAATATAAGACCCAAGTCCTTCAAAGGCTCCAAAATGCGAGTGTTGTAGAGGGTGCCACCCACACCCAAGAGGATGGCGTGGAGGGTAATGATTTCTCCTTGAGAGCGATGCAGATATCTTTGTGCTGTACCTTTGTGGCGTGCAGCTGGTTGTTGGGTCTGGTGTCCTCACAGCACTTAATCTCAAAGGTGGATGTCACGTTGATGTTTCCCAAGATCTTTTGGTCGAGGATATTCATCACATGCTGCTTTTCGCCCATGGTGGCAATGGTGCAAATTTTTGGCAATTTGTGTATCTTTGCTATTGATCCAGCATTGGATTCAGGAGGTAGAGGGACTAAAAGGAAATTGTTGAGCCGGGTGCACGTTCTTACATACATCCTGCTTTCTACCTTTCATTAACACCTCAAGCATTCAGAGAATACTCAAGAATGTCGAAAGCTTCCCAAACATCAAGCTTTGGCGCCCCAAACCATCATTTCAGGTACCCCCAAATCTATGAGGCAGACCAGCGGCTGGTCCTGGACCCTTCCAGCGTTCATGTCGAGCGTCAGGACTTCTACGCTGCAGCAGCCTCGATCACGCCGTCGTCGCACAGGTGGGGGGGGCTGCGTGTGTGTGCGTAAGCTAGGTAGGCTTGGGATGTGGCAGGTCTCATTATACATTGGGAATGGACTGAGAGGGTTATTGAATGTAGCCACCAACTTCATGTGCATCGAGGTAGGGACCGGCTTGCGCATCTGGGGGATAAATGTTTTTGACTCAATTGTTGGTGTGCCACCATGTGCCACCACGTCCTGCTTTGAACAGTGTGGTCAACCCCTAAAATGGTGCCTCTCAATGTGCATCTACAGTTGTTGGTGAACATCCAAAACGAATGTAGAGTATTAGAGGGATCAGGCTGCAATACAGTCGTAGTGTCATAATAGAACAGACAGAGGAGGTGAAGGTGTGGAGTTATGTCAAAAGGTTTAGGTACGGTCACTTATTGCTATTGCGCATCTGGACAAACGTGGGCAAGCACGAACACAAGAATTGAGCTTATATACATGCAGCCACTTATATGCCCACAAGTACCTACACAAACTCACACTCACACGCACTCACACGCACACACTGAAGGTCTGCCGCCGCTCACGCGCAACCCCTTTCTCCTGTCACCCTCCCCTGCTTGGGCCCTCCCCTGGCTGCCCTCCTTGCCTCCCTCCGCACTACCTTCCCGCCAGCTGCTGCCTGCTTTGAGGCTTCTCACCATCACGAGGTAAATGAAGCAGGAAACGACTGACACAGAATGCAATGGCACAAACTTGGCTGCCTTTCATTCTGCTTCCTCACTTTACGATTAATGCGGCTGGCGGGCCTCATTTGCTACATCCAGCTATGACACCTTGCATCTGTGTCACCTGCTTCTGTCTCGTGTGTACATATATGCGTTTGTGTGCTTGTGTATGTGTGTGTGTGTGTACAGGCACATGTATGTACATGTACAGGACGTGCTTGATGCTGCCACCAGTCAATGGTCGATTTGCACACCTTGACAACTGTCTGCCTCTGTGAAATTGTATTTTCAAGCATAGCGTTTCATTAAATGAATCTGTGTGTGTCTGTGTGCGTACATGGTAGAAGGAAGCTGGAAGCAGTGGTGCTTTGCAACCCCCCAGCAGTTGTCAGCCTGCCAACGTCCCCCCTGCTTCTACATCCCTGCTGCTGCCGGGCCGCAACGCTGTGGGGTATTGCCTCCGGCGGCCTCGTCTGCTGCTGTGTGGTCCCGAGGGCTCAGGTCTGGTTGAGTGTGTATGCGTGCTTGCTGCGTATTGCGTATGTATGTGCCTAGCTTGTGTGCTTCTGCAACTTGAGAGTGTTGTCATTCCTGGGCAATGATTTATTTATTTTACCTTATATTGCTCAATTTCCTGTCAACAATGCCGCATCATTCTCTCAGTGTTATTGCTGCAAACGCGCACCCACTCTGTACATTAAACAACGAGGCTCTGGCTTCTCGCTATTAATCCTGGCGGAAAGGAATTATCAAGAACTCTGCGCTCACAGTTATGCTTTCCACAAATCAAATCATGGCATGCTTCAGTCTGTGCATACTCCTGTGGCCTGGTTCAAAAGTGCAATGAAGCCAAGCATTTCCAAGTTGTCACAGAAAGCTTGTTATGTTTACTAATGTTTGTGCACAACATGTGAGCTAGGCTATTGAACATAACCTTGCATGACAGGCTCCTCGTTTAAATTCAACATTGAACCTGAACGAGATGTTACGGCACCTGCCTGCTTCTGCAGGTGCTACGTCACTGGCAGCTGCCCTGCTGTCAGCCTTGGAAGGCCTGCCTGTGCATGGAGTGGGGCTACCAGCCCTGCTGTCCGATCCAGGTGAGATGCGTGATGTTTTGTACATGCGTAGCTGTGTTTGTGTGTGGGCCAGATGCACATGTCTCTGCACACATGTGCTGTGTTCATACACGCGTAGCTGTGTTTGTGTGTGGGTCAACTGCACATGTCTCTGCACAGATGTGCAAGGTGGCTAGATTCTGCGGTTTCATTGCTGCGCCATTTGGCGACCTTGCCTTGCTGTGCTTGTATCTGCTCCCTTGCTGATCCATCTTCCACACCCTGAGCGTATGAGCCTCCGCACTTGCAACCCAAGCAGAAACTGGCTTCTCTGGTGTGGGGATGCAGGGGCAAGATCCTTAGAGGAGGCCTTGGTGCATGTAGTTGTAGAGGCACGCCGAGCCGCGCCAGCTGTGCTGTATTTACCGCACATCCAGGTACGAAGATGCATGCGTGTTGTTCATCTGTAGCAGAGCTGCTCTTGCTTGGTAGCTTCATACCCTTTTATGTCCGAAATTCAGAGCTGCAAGCTCAGCCAGGCATAAGTGTGTGGATGCAGGTGTTTGCGTGGTTTTAGGCCCTGCTGCACAGCCCACACCATCTTTGCACCTGTGTTTGCAACATCTCACAACTCAGGGCTTGCGTTTGCTCTTGTTATTTGTTTCCGTTTTTGATTGTCACAATGCGTCTACGATGCATCACTAATGCTAGAAATGCGTGAGCAGCTTTAAACGTGCACCCTGAAGGCACCACCAGCACATACACATGCGCACACACATACACATCCCACATCCCTGTACAGACACTTGCAAACACATAAAAACATTCACGCTGCTCTTCCTTGTAGCTTTGGTGGTCCACCGCCCCCCCCTCCCTGCGAGCTGTGCTCATCATGCTTCTGGAAGACCTGCCCTCTGATTCGCCCCTGATGCTGGTGGCCACAGCCAATGCTGCGGCGTCTGAGCTGGATCAGGAGCTGCTGGATCTGTTCAGGTAGTTGCTGCATTGTGGCCGTGACTAAACCTTGCTAGGTCTGGCACTGCTGGACTCGGTGTTTTAGGTGAGTAGATTTGGTGCGAGTAAATGCATGCCCTTTAAAACCGGTTGCTGATTTTGAGTTAGGAAGCCAAGATGTCTTTTTGGGTGAGTTGGGGGTAACTGGGTACAAAGCTGTTGTGATACAAATGCAGCAGTGGCTGGGGCCTGGGTAAAGGGTGAGACATACTTGTCACAAATAATTTTATGGCGGTTTCATCTCAAGAGGGTTGAGAAGAAGCCGCCATTCAGATGTCCAATAGGCAAGTGTAATGCTACTAATTTTGAGGCCTGCAAGGTTGCGCGCTGAAAGAGGCAGTGTTGATCTCCTTTCTGGCACTGTTTGCTTTCCTCTTTGGCATATGGACATGAGTATAGTTGGCTGGTTGCCCACTACACCTCTTGAAAATTGCCTCTATGAGCGGGGTCACCATCCGTGTAACTTTTGCAGCCCAACAGACGGTGGCCAAGTGGTGGAGCTCAACGAGTCCCCTCCTGTTTCGGCGCGCGCTGCCATGCTGGAACCCCTTCTCCTTGAGGTGGCACTGCCCCCTCTCCCGCCCTCAAGTGCAGGTGTGACTTTTTTACTGGTGCTTATTAGTCTGGTTCTATGAGCTGGCTTTATGGCTTTATCATGAACGGCTGGCCGTTACTGTGATTATATACCAAAATGCATTTGAAGCGCATAGTTGCAAGTTTTAGTATGCCAGCAGCATAGATACGTATCACCAGCATAACCTTCAATTGTTTCAGCATTTACAATTGGCATGTTAGCAGCACCGTACTACTCCTTTGTTACGAGTCCAAACTACTGCAAGATGCCCAAACAATAAGCATGATTTATTTGTGAGTATCTGAGCTTTGCGAGGCCAGCCAAATTATTACAATTTTAGCGGGTTATTGCGAGTCTTGCGCATTTTTGTGTGCTCTGTTCTCTGTTCGAACCTCCGTCCACGAGGAGTAGGCAATCCCTATGGTCACCCACATTTGGAACGGCAAGGTTTTTTTCAATTTGCGATACAAATCCTCCAGTTCTTGTAGTGTTGCAAAGTTAGAGGCCGCCGTCACCTGTGCTAATCAACCAAGAGTTTCTCTCAACCTTTTTATATAAAGTATCATTTACGTAACTTTTTCAAACTTGTACGTGCCTTACCACTAGTCTTGCTCCGTTCATTTCTCCCTTTGCTGAGTGCCAAAACCACTCCTGCGGCCCTGAGCTTGCGCAATTGCGTTCCTCATTTCATCACGATACCGCTCCGCGATCTTGTTGCTTCGCGGCATGGCGTGCTTTTTAGCCCAAAATGATACTTCAGGCAAGAACCTTGCAGGTTTCCACCTCCACACTGACACAAAGGTAACAATGTAGAGTGCTCCCTCCTCTCTCTTCTGTTAGGGGACAACTCAGGAGAGCGGGCGGCAGACGGTAGTGGGACTCGTCATGAGCCCCTGGCTGTGGACTTGGCAGCTGTGGCAGCACGGCAGGAGGAGGAGGAAGCACGGCAGGAGATGCTGGTGAATTTACTAGGGGTTTGAGGTTTGGCAATTCGCGTGTTTGTGTGTGTGTGTGCATGTGTGTATGTGTACAAGAAAGTGTGTTTGGGAGGGGAAGGGGGAGTAGGCTTGGCAAAGCCTGCTGTGAATCAAATTTGTTTGATTGATCTGTGAAGGAGTGGATGAAAGTGAGGGAAGGAGAGGTTCAGGAGGGCTGAAGTGGCTGAAGAATCCATCTTTTAATCAATCTGTGAAATTGTGTTAATTCATGCCCCTATTCCCAGCAGCACCAGATGCTCTTGAACTTGCCCATTCCGACTTTCCCCTTTGCAATACGGCCCTTGTGCACATGTCTGCTACAGTGCTCAAGAATTGTCAGCGAGCACTACCCTCCCTACATACTTATTAGCACACAGACACCACACATACCATATCCACAGATGCGCCAACGGTATGAGGCGGACCAGGCTGCCCTGCGTGCATTACGCATGGGCCTACGTGATGTCACGCTCAGGCTCTTGGGCGACCGGCGCTGGCGAGACTTTGCCATGCCAGGTGTGCTGTTTGCATTGCCGCGAGTGTTCATACTACCGCAGTCCAACCAGAATTTCCTGCGGTACAATTGTCTTATAAGACCTTCTGTTCTGAGCAAGGGGTAAAGGATGAAGGAAGAGCAACTATTTCCTGATTTCATTTTCCATCGTCCTTGACTAGTGTGCACAGTGTACACGTTTAAAACACGATTCTGAGCTGAAGCCTGTCTCTGTTGAGAAGGCCTGTCCTCGTAAGCAGAGGGCAAAGGCGCCTGCTCCTGCTGCTGGCATGGTTGTAATTACATGCTTTCTAAAAGTGGTGGGGCAACCAAAAAAGAGAGGCTTGCTTTGCTTTGCTCTTTGGACGCATTCATATTCATAAGGCCCATTTCTGATTTGTATTGCACATCCAATAACGTAAGGCCCATTGCAGATTCATAATCATAAGGCCCATTGCCCTCGGAACCAACCCTTCCTGCCTGCCTTGCAGTCGACCCTGAGGAAGACCCCGAATACTGGCAGACTGTGAGCTGCCCTTGCGACCTAGCCACCATACTGGCACACGTGGATAACAGGCACTACTCCACCGCAACAGCATACTTAACGCACGTGGCCCTCATTGGGAAGGTGAGGGGCAGTTTGTAGGTCTAGGGAGTTCTCTACGACTGTGTATCTTTTCACGGGGGGCAAGAGAGAGAGGAGAGAGAGAGAGAGAGAGAGAGAGAGAGAGAGAGAGAGAGAGAGAGAAGAGAGTGGAGAGAGTGCAAGGAACAAATAGCGATGACTGCACATGCTGATGGATGACAACCGTTATTCAGAGCAGGCGTGCTGATATTGTCTAGGCCCACTTATGCTTTGTGTTTCGTCGATGTTCTCCTGTCTCGTTGCCTTGAACATTAAGCTTTGACGTGCGCAGGGCTGGAAGGAATACTTTGCCATAGATGAGCTGCAGCAGCAACAACAGCGGCAACAACAGCAGCAGCAGCAGCAGCAACAACAACACCATCAAGAAAGGCAACACCACATCACGTACCCATCCCCTTCCCCGGCACCTCCAGCTCCAGACTCTCACAACCACCGAGGAATTACACACTCCATGCTTGCTCCCTCTTCTATACCTCCCTCAGAGCCCATGCCAACCACAGCAAATACTAGCACGGATCCTGCTGCCCACGCCAACAACGGTGCTCCTGCTTGCCATAGTGCGCAGCAGATCGACAAGCCCCCCAGCTCTCCCCCCCCATTAGCCTCACTGCCAGGAGCAATGCTGGGCCAGCAGCCCCCCGTCCAGCCTCCACCACGCCTTGTCAGTCGTGCTGCTGCCCTGTATGACGAGGCCGAAGGCTTACTCAGAGAACGGCTGCCACTGCAGCTTCTGCAGGTGCCTTACCTCTACGATAAGCATGTAGGATTTAAATTATCTTTTGTTGTTACCAGGTAGTAGTTGAATCCATACATGCATCCTGCTCGCCCAAATTAAATCTAACCTCGCTATCTTTGATAGCTGGCCCTCTAGCTCACTTATCTGAGCAAGGCATCACGCTGGCTCGTACACCGTCTACTGCAAAGCATAAAGCGAAAACCCATCCGAGCCGCTCCATAGCAACAGATCCACCCTATTGTCCACAACAATATTGGAACCAATTGTCCTGAAATTCTCTGCAACCTTTCAACAGGATACTTTTACCTTCACACCCTTGTTGCCCACCCACACTTGCAGGTGTGTGAGACTATTGCATTGAAGGGGGGGCCAGCACCTCCCCCTCCTGGGATGCAAACCCCTGAAGACATGGCACGTGAGGCCATGGAGGCAGCAGCAGCGGCTGCAGGTGTGCTTCCTGATGCTCATAATTTGAAGGGCAAGATTAAGGCGCTACTTCCTCTTGCTACGGACTGCTGTTTGTGAGGAGAGGTTCCCCCACACACTTTTTCAACAATGACAGAAGTGTGCCTAAGTTCTGTGGTGCCAATGCATTCACGTGTATTAACTGGTGCACGAAACAGCAGCTTATGCATCACGTTTGGTCGAAGTTCTGCTGATGCGCTAACGTCAACAGCACAAATTGTGAAATGCATCTGCACCAATTAAGGGAGCAGCAGCGCCATGGATTGTAGACAGGACAGTACTTTTGTACCATGGATCACAGACAGGACAAGACTTGTGCGTGCCGGTAGCATATGGCATATGACAGGACTGAAGCATGCAAATGCATTCTTGTGCAGGAGAGCAACGGCGGCGTGGAGATGCAGGCAGTACAGGTGGCGTGATGCGCACCAGCACTGGCGAGGTGGTCCTAGATGCAGCTGGCGGCTACGGGCGGCACAGCAGCCGCCTGCGTGGCCAGCCTCTTCCTCAGGTCTAGTTCTTAATGATACCATTTGGTTTTTTTAAACCAAACCAGAGCTCCTAGGGGGTGGTTCAGATGGGCTGTTGTTGTTGCTGCCGCTACTGTGTGTGCATTAAAAATTAGGCCTCCCTCTCTTTTCTGCTGCCGTGTCATGGTGCTGTTCGGCATAGCACTTGCATCAAGCAACTTCATAGTTAATACATGCGCACCTGCACTCACACCCCAACTGCTTACTCCATACTTGCAGCACATGGTGTTTGAGAACCCAGAGGAAATCCTGCGGCGCAGCAAACAGCTACTGCGGCCGCCTAAGGCAGCTAACAAAGGGGGCAGCAGCCGCACGCATCTGGGAAGCAATGGGGGAGCAGGGGACATCTTGCAGCAGGAAAACGAGCGTGACACGCCAGAGATTGAGGGGGGCACCTCACGACATCCAGGGGGGATGGACTTAGAGGGAGAAAGGGGCATTGCAGGAGAGGGAGCCAAAGCTGTCAATGTCACAGGGCCTCAGCAGCAGCAGGAGGAGAACCAGCTGCTCCTGCCTGAGCCTCCCTTACCCTTGTCCGAGGGGGTCCATGGCCATCCTTCGCCATCCCAGGCTTCTAATGGAGCCCTACTGCACGACGCTGCTGTCTCCCTCCCCACTGCTTTGCACATCAACCCATCAGGGACCACGCAGCAGCCTGTGCTCTTTCCTAGCCATGGCCGTGAAAGGGTGGAGTTTTCGGGTGAGACGCATATGAGCTCAGCAGCACTTCAGCGCACAGAGGCTGGTGGTGACTTGCAATTGCCAGCTCAGAAACAAGGGGTAGAGCCAGTAGGAATAGCTGCAGCAGCGAGGAATGAGCAGCAGGGCTCGCGTGCTGCGAGAGCAGGTGATATGAGTCCTGGGCAGGTTGCACCCCATCCGTTCAATGGTCAGATGCACGCTCCTGCTGGGCCCCCCTCTCCATCTGACCCGCCTCTTTGCCCAAGAGCTGAGCCACAGGCCCTTGCACGCAGCAAGCAGCTGCTCGATACACTGGTTCAGGCCACGGAGGGGTGGCTTGTGGGGCCAATGGAAGTGCTGCATGTTCAGGTGAGAGAGGGAGGGAGGTGGATTGGGAAATGTAAGAGGGTAGAGCATATATTCATGTCCGGAGGAGTTGGAGGAAAGGAGGTTGCCTGCAGCAGCATCTGTTTTTCTGCAGGCAAGCAAGGATTGCAGGCAGAAGCACCAGAAGTTTTATATGCTTTGGCATGTCAGTAGTTATGAAGTGTGGAGTCCTCATAGGGACCTATAACAATCGCAAGAGTGCTTAATTGGTTGAAGATCTTAGTCGTTAATGCGTAATATACAAGTTTCTGCATGCCAAACAACAGTGAATCCTTGTTTTGCACACTTTGCAGGTGGCTCGTGCCGTTGTCAGCAACGCAGGTCAACCATGCCGTGTTGCAGCTGTGGATGCGGTTGGTGCAGCAGCTTTAAAGCACATAAAGCATTGTGAAGAGCTGAACCACAACGTGGTTGCTTGAAGGGGTGCTCTGAGCGCACCACTTGATACACGAGTGCTTTTGTTCCTGGGCATAGTTGTGGATACAGCCTGCATCTGCGTCTGCTTGTCTGCGTGCACAATCAAATAATTTATGGTTAGTAAAGTCCTGACGGAGGCAGCAAATGTTGAATAACGTTGCCAGACTGTCTCTGACTTGATTATTGAATAGTAAGCCATCCGACCTGGAAGTCGAATATTAAATGATAAATGATCGTTAACGTTTTTTTCTTCTTAATACCCAAACTGATTTAAAGACTGGGGCAGTAAGCGACAGTAGCTTACTCAATCAGGAACCACATCAGACAAAAGACCACAGTAGGAATTTGGGGTTGAAGCGGTTGAATTGTGGTTGAATCACACACACACACACACACACACGCACACACACACACACACACACACACACACACACACACACACACACACACACACACACACACACACAGGATTTACAGATAAAGCCATCAGTCAAAACGTGCGACTGCTAGGCTGCGTAAATAAAACGTGTAAAAACTGTGATAATTGTTGTTGTAGCTCCAGACTTGTAGCACCTACGAAAAAACCCCTGGAAAGGGAAAAAAGGCACAACGCCGTTTGTGTCATTGCAGCACCGAATAAAATCAGTTAACAATTAAGCATCTGCCAGGATCAACCGATCGCAATAAATTGAAGAGGGGGAATCATCTGTGAGTTTTGGGCACGTAAAAAACATGAATCTGTCATGCTGAGGATACCAAGAATGAGGGAGGCAAATAACATTAAAAATAAGCTCACGTGTGAGGAGCAGCACATGCACAACGACTCGGAGAGGGTCTGGAAAATCATGGTCTAATTCATCACTCTTTTGCTGCGGGCCCTGCTGCTCGATGAACTCTGAACTAGCACTTGCCTAGCCAAGACTGTAATAATCAGGTATAAAGAGCGAATTGAATTCAGATATAAGGTTAGTAGGCACTTCACATTGTTTGCCTTCAAAAAAACACCTCACACAGCAAAGCACATTTTCACAGGGAATGCACTGCTGTTCGTGTAAAGATATTGCGCTCAGGCAAGCCCTCTCTCGTGTGTGCACACACCACGTCCCTACTCAGTGAGCCAGCCCTTCATCAATATTATCAAGCGTATCAGTTGTTCAATCTGGCAAATGGGGCTCTTAAGCTCGCAACTGCTTGTGTTTTCTCCCGTTATTTTTAGTGTAAACAAAGCAGTTGAAATCTGCCATTGAAGGTTTAAATCAACTGCCAATTCCCGTTCACCAAAGCACATTTGAAGAGCAGTTGGATTGGTTGAATTCAACCGCTCCCGGTTGAAATTCATTTTTAACTGAGGACCTCCGAGGCTCGGCTGAAATCCACATTTTTGAATTCAACAGCGGTTAATTTTAACCGCTTCACCCGCTCTTCAACTGATGCCTGTTTTGTCTGACGGATATTAAATGGTAAGCCAGCAGTAACCCATAGATGTATTGGGTTGCTTAAAATTTAGTAGGCAGGGCTCAGCTTGCTCAGTAACCGAGGATTTTAAGGAGAGATGGAGAGCTGAGGTCACGCAGGCAGTGAAATTATAGTTGAGTGGTTGAGGTTATTTCAGCCATATTTCTACCGCTTCAGCCGCATTTTAACCGAGCCAGGAAATTTTTGAAGAGCTAATAAGCCCAACATACATTGCACAAATACTCCAATAAAGGAATCCAGAACAGTCTATCCTACATAATAACTGCAAAATAAACAACTCCTCCTTCACAGGTCTCCTAGACACACACATTAACAAATCGGCTCACGAAGAGGTGCCCCCAAATCCCGCAAACACCCAAATCCAACAAACTTTGCACACCCCCACCACAGCCACGCTCAGCAACACACCACAGGCATCCCATTACAAACAACTTAATCAGAGGCCCACCACCTACACACACAGATCCATCAACAAGTAATGGACACCCCAACCAATCCTCTGTCTTTGACACACCCAACTTAGAGCCGCAAACATCCCCTGCCTCCTCTATAATCACAAATTATCCCCCAATGTTCGGAATCCAATGCTCGACCCAGGAAACGCACAGCACATGGCAACATATCCCGCACTGAGCTTCCCCAAACACAAAACTCCCTCGCCACAACGGTGGAAGGGCCTCCACCTTCACCACGAACAGAAACCCCGCGCTTACAACACTACTCACAAAGGGTATCCGACCAAACAACAAGGAACCAGAACTCTATAAGCACATTGCCAATACCACTGCCACAAATTACAGCTATTACTTGCCTCTCTGACCCTGCATTCACTAACCAACTGGCCACTCTCTCCCAAGACCAACAAGCAAAGCGTGCACGGCATACACAAGATACCCTCCCCGGTACCAGATAGAGGACACGCAGCCAAACAGAAAGTCAGCAACATACGCCCCTGACTCAAATCATAGACACTGTTGCATTAAACTCACAAATAGTAATTCAGCGCAGTGAACAACCTACAAACAGTCAGCCAAACAAACGCACCACACGCTCACAAATTGCTAGCCACAACCACCATGCAACACAAGCGTTATTCACACAAATTATCACTCCTCCCACTCATCATATCAATATCACCAACCCGATAACTTACTAGGTACACAACAACCCAACCTTTGAGATTGCAGACCACCCAGCACCATCATCACAGCGCAGACCCCAAAGGAAAAGAAGATGTGAGATCCTCGATATACCCCGTAACCTTCCTAGCCTAAACCTGACGACCCCCTTGCGCACCACGCACATTTAACAAGAACTCTGGACTTACGAGAAGGATAAGGTTTTTTCAATGACACCCACAGAGGCCATCAACACACTCTACTGTGATGATATGGATATCCAGCACATAAATAACTGGAGGTTCTTCACCCCCAAGAAAAGAGACAGAGATGATACACTCCAAATACAGAAATATGCCCCTATGAATATTGATAAATGGGCCCTACCCCTCTTTAAATCAGTTGGACTAGTGCCCAAATCGAGTAAGACTATTGCCCGGAGCCAATTTAAGTGCGCAAGCTGTGAAATTTGCTCCTACCATCTAGGACTTGGATCTCCAGACCTCTCCCCACCTTTTAGAGACATGTACATCTGTGACGTCTGCAACCGTACCTACCACTGGCAATGCTTGCTTAAAACAAGCTGCTGCAACGCCACTGAAAGGGAAGCTATTGATGCCAATGATTCATGGGTCTGCCCTGCCTGTATCAATCTGAACCAAAATGAAAAGAAAAGCCGTATCCACTTTCAGAAAAGAGATTGTGAAAGTCTCGTGGAATCCAACCTGGGAGCCAGAAGAATTACATAACACGTATGAAAGCTTCAAGCAGAGCCTCAATAAGTTTGAAGAGCATATCGCCGCGCCAAACTTATCTCAGCCCGCACCAGATAATCACCTGAATGATCTTCAAAAACAAGGTTCTCTGCCACCCAAGAGGGCAATGCGTACCAACCCTACAATGTCGATCTTCAGAACAAAGTCAGCTTTGGCATCCAACCCACCAACCCACAGGCTGACATTACAGCCACAGGATGTTGTGAGTACTGGATCACAACCATTGATCTCATGATGTATCAAGAAAAGAGCACCCTATCCTCCCCAAATGACCCTATGCTTCCTGAAGTGTACACTGACACAGTAGCCTGTATTTACAATGTCTATGGAAAGTGTAAAGGTATGCTTACTCCCGAGCGCCTTTACATACTACGAAAAGCCTTTGACAGGGCAAAATGCAGCAGTCTACACGATCACGTCCAACTCCCTCCCATTAGCTTTGCATCAGAACTTGTAGGCCTCATTGCACGTAAAGACACCTCTGCCTCTAAATATACGAACAAAAATCAAAGACTCTTTTGTCGTACGGATTCTCCCCTCCCACATCACCGCCGCCTTTCAAAAGTGGGCCCTGGTCACTAAAGAAAAAATGGCGATCCCCCCTTGACTATGACCCCAAATCCCCCCATTACTGAAGTGAGCACCCAAGGGACAAAGTGTTTGGGGCAAACACCAATGCCTTCTCCTCCCGATTTTCTGAGTTTTCCATCTGCCATCCCATTTCCATGAAATCACCATACTCTTAGCAACAAGACACGCCATCTACTCTGCTGCTGTCAGCACAGAGAAAACAGCCACATTCATGCTCCTCCCTTCCTGGAATAAAAATTTGACCACAAATCCCAATGCATCACTCTGCCGCAAATACCCACGCATATGTAAATTCCTGGGCACCATCCCATCAAACCAACTCCAATATGCGAATGTGCCCTTCTGGAACAACACATAAATACCACTTTCCAAACACTCCTGAGAATCGCAGGTAATTGCCATATGGAACACCAAGGGCAGGGTCTGCCTCAATGCTCACAACAAAGGCTGGCTAAAAGAACTTGCCTAAGAAACCTTTAAGGCAAAGTGGGAAATTCATAACATACATAACCGTCCCTACCAAACAGTCTTAGGTTCCGGACAACACTCAGGACTCAACAAAATAATTAAGCTACCCAATTACCACCCTCAAGCCTCAAAAGGCCCAGATAAAACAAGTGCCCTGATTAGCACTGACCGACCTCATAATTGTAATATCGACGAAGCACCCCAAAACAGCTCCAGCCAAAACCTAACCCGTAAGGTAAAAGATTGGCGGGATTGGACCTACACTGATGGCAGCCTCCAAAAGAATGAAGTAGGGCAAGCAAGACACCGGATCAGGCGTATACCACCCTCACTTGAATGTTTCCGACTATGTAAACCCAAAAAGAATGGGTATAACCAACACCATCTCACGTGCAGAGCTAGCAGCTATAGCAGCTGCAGTCATACACGGCTACTCACATATAGCCACAGACAGCCTTACATCACTGCACCAAATCAAAAAGCAGATCTCACACCTGAATCTCCATCGCCACCACATCCAAGGAGATGTCCTTCAGTCCATTGCTAAAGCAGTCTTCCAATCACCATCGCCCATCCACTTCTTCAAAGTAAAGTCCCATGCCGGTATTATTGGTAATGAACATGCCGACGCCCTTGCTAAAAAGTCAGCCACCACCTACGCCGACATTGCTGACACCTCCATCAGAACATCAGGCCCTGAGGGAAATCCCTTCTACAACATCCACTGGCTTGCAAAAGAAGACATAGAAAACCAAACACAAACCCATAATTAAACCCATACAACAAACATGGCCCATTCTCCTCCCCCAAAGCTTTGGTACCTACCAAACCACCGTGCCGCCCTTCAAGCACATATGCATCTTCTCCATAAACTAGGAAATGCCAAAACTGAAGCAAACTTCCATGCGTACTACCAGACCCTCATAAAGGACGGCACTGCCAATGGAGCCGCTAGCAATGCTTACCTAACATCATCCAATGTTTCCTTTAAGACCAAATGTATCATTATGAAATACAGAACAGGCACCCTATATAATCAAAAGCATGCGGTATTGTTCAAACTCTCAAAAGTCAAACTTGCCCCCTCTACCCACAAGTAGACAGTGCCCTACACATCCTTTCTGGGTGCCAACACACGCAAATAAGGAACATGATCACCGAAAGACACAACTTAGCATGCCGCATGATCTTAAAGGCTATCAGCAAAACAGGCTCCTTAGGATCATGCATTGTCTTTAAAGATATAGGCAGCAACGAACGGATGACCATGCAAAATCTCCAGATTCCTGAAACAGCTGAAAGTAGAACTGTTCCAAAATGGCTCTTCCCACCCCGCTTCCCAGATAAAGACAGATTTACCTCCAGCCGCCCAGATTTTGTGCTGGTTACTCCCAGCGCTGCAAAAACACAAAAACAACAAACTAATGTAGGGGGGTGGGTCCTTCGAAGTGGCAGGGGGCAATTAGGGGAGACTGGGAGCATCCCAGCAGCACCACCAGCCACCAGTACAGCCATCAACCCCAGACAGCACCGACCCAAAGACCTCAGCAAAACTCGGCGTGACATCCACCTCGTTGAGGTCAAGTACTGTGAGGACACCAGACCTCAGAACCAGCTTAACGCCGCAAAGGCACAGCACAAAAATCTCTGCAACATTCTCCAAGGAGCCTCCATTACTCTCCGCATCATCCTCTAGGGTGTGGGTGGCACCATCTACAATACTCACACTCTGAAGCCTTTCAAGGAACTGGGTCTTGAATTTCAAAGAGTAAAGAAGCTTGCCTCCAAGCTCCATGTGCACTCTGTGAACTTCGCTGCTAAACTTGTTCATACCAGACGTGCCCTTTCCAGTACTGTAATCAATTCTCATCAGGAGCCGGGTTCAGGCCAAGCCTGCAACCCTCCTGATCCCCATTGATTTTCCTTTCCTTTTCGCGGTGGAGGAGCTTTACGGTACTTGGTACCAATGTGGCTCCTTTTCCTTTATTAATGTGGGGAGTGGCTTTCACTGCCTGCGTAGTTTGTTCTGTTTCTTTTCTGACGTGGTTGAAACAGCTTTTTAACGAGTAGTGAAATCTGCCACAAATGAATGCCTTTATCTGCAGACTTAAAAGGACGGATTGGGGCCAAATCCTCTCTCTGTGAATGAGTTATTTTCACCAAGGAACAACACGCACAAGTCAGGCAATTTTATACTATGATTCAGGGTATATAGACGATTAGCCCTATTTGATGGGCGTTCAGTTGAAAATTACAGCAATAATCTGCGGCGAGAGAGATGAGTAGGTAGTAGGGGATATTTTCATTCCAGGGAGTTCCACGGAGATACAGAGAGGGATTTGTGCTGGGCAGCAGAGTAGATGTGCAACCCGAGCTAGATGGTTAGTAAGCACTTTTCAATTCTAATTTCTCTTCTTTGTTGTCCTCCCTTCGGCTGCCTTGTGCCAACACATCGAGTTTCCACACTTCTTCGATTTGATTGCAGATGTGTCGGCCAACCCTTTTCTTCGTTCAAATCCCCCCCACTCCTTCTTTAGCTTGGTCATGTTTCTTGGTCATGTCTCACCGCCTTAGCTTTGGAGAGGAGGAGGAGAGGCCAGCAAGCCCACATGTTTGTTCACCACTCATTTACCTCGGTATGTAACCTCTACACACGAGCATTGCCTGTGCAAACCCCCTCCACTAATACCCCTCTAGAGGGGTATGTGACTTATGTGCCGGTCCACTGCTCTGTTGATGTGTAGGTGTGGAGGAGCCGAGATGTGCTGCCACGGCCCAACTACTTATGAACATTTAATCTTAATCTGTTTGTGAGGAGAGGGCGCCCTAGAGCGCACCCACTGGGTGAGCAAGGTTGCTTGCAAAGTGTTGGGTTCACTTGCAGATGAGCGGGCAGGAAAAGAAGGGCATCGCCAACGACAACGACAACGATTGGAGCCAGTAGGCTAACCATTAAGACACGATAGTAACCTGCTAAATGGTTACCGGCAAGCAAAGCAGGTCTTTGCCGCACATGCCTTATCAGTGTGGCTTCCTAGTAAGCGAACATTCAATGGCTTACTGCTTCAGTTACCAGTAAGCTATGTAGTAAACGAGGCTTCCTGATCTGGCTTACCAGCAAGCGGTTCAGTAAGCACAGATCTTGGCCAAATATGGCTTGCTAGTGTGGCTTACTAGTAAGCCAGCATACCTAATAGCTTACTGCTTCGGTTACCAGTAAACTATGTAGTAACTGAGGCTTACTTGTCTGGCTTACCAGTAAGCAGTTCAGTAAGCGCAAATTAATGTCAAACCCTGGCTTACTTACTACCTCTGCTTACTAGTAAGTGATCATACGCCTTCAGTAACTTTACATAAATGTCCGCTTACTAACCTCGGTTACCATGGCTTACTGGTAACCACGCACCGCTTGCTTTACGGTGGTTACCAGTAAGGTAAGGTAAGGTAAGGTAAGGTAAGGTAACTGAGTTCATTACCAGTAAGCCAGGAATTGGTAACTGAGTAGTAAGCCTGGTAAGCCAGCCAGGCTGGTCACGGTCTACTACATTCCGACGATCCGACGTCTTATAAACACTGCTGTGATGTACGACCATCCATCCTACTAAACACTATTGTAACCCCCACTGCAGGATGTGCACAGTCCATTGAAGGTAAATATGATGGTGCTTCGTGTCCGGCACGCACCACCCAAGAATAGGCAGATGCAGAGCAACATAACATCTGCCTGGGAGGTAAAAAGAAGAGAGAGAGAGAGAGAGATGGAGGGAGGGAGGGAGGGAGGGAGAGAGAGAGAGTGGGCAAGGTGTTAAAGAGGCTCAGGCCCAGCCACGCACTGCCAAAAGTTCTACTTAAACCTGGGGGATTGCATTCAATGTCGCGCCCCTATTAAATTTAACCAAAGCTTTGTCACAAGTGATGTGGAAATCAGGCCAGAATTTCTAACAAGCTATGGTATGGCTTCTTGTATGACCGGCTGCAGCACCTGTAAGTGGTAGTTGCTTTTGAAGAGCAGGCTAGCAGTCGCACTTCTTGACTGAAGGCCTATTTTGTGACAGTCAGTGTTTTGTGTCTCCCCTCTTGGATTTAAAATGGTTGGTCCTGGCAGATGCTTGATTTTACTGGGTTTATTCAGTGCTGCAATGTCACAAACAATGTCGTGCCTTTTTTCCCTTTCTCAGCTTTTTTGTAGGTGCTACAACAACAATTTTCACAATTTCTACATGTTAACAAACGCAGCCAGGCAGTCACACTTTTTGACTGATGCATGCTTTCTCTGCAACCTCTGTAAGGTACTTTCTTTTAAATTCACACCAGCTATTTGTCATTTTGAACCATTCGCTAGCTTCTTTGGATAAAATCAGAACACCACTTGAACCACTTGAAGAAATGCTGTGAACCTAAAAAAGGTCCATAAAAAAAAATCTGGAGCGATTTATTTGTTTTCATTTTATCTAATACAGCTTCTATTTTAACAAGCATTGAGCTTATATCAGTTTGTACTGTTGCACTGCGGATCAGCAAGCCATGTTTACGGACACCATCTGGCTGACATCGTCCACTCGCAGGGTGAGGTCCACTTGTTGCCCTGCACAGAGAGCAAGTGAGTGTTACTTCTAGTATGCGATGTAATTCAAATGCATAACATTCCTAGGTACCAGTCTTTAATACAATGGGGGTTTCCTACCCGCCGCCCACCAGGCAAAGCCTGCCGCTCTGCTGGCTGGGCTGGGGACGATTTGCTAAAGCAAGGCATCAGACAAAAACCGTTTCAGATAGAAGGGGGACATCAGATATGCACAAATTGACCATCGACAGAACTCAACTGTCGTGCCTTGATAAAGTACAAACTCCCACTGCCACAGCATTGATTAATACCACCGACGTTGCGTTTCAACCTTCAGTCTTTAAACTTTAGCACAGTACTTTCAAAGTGAGTTCCTCCTTGGGTGGGTGCCAAATTCAGCTTGAGAAACAAACGACGAAAAAGACACCTGCGAGCTGGGACGCTACGACGATGCCTGAGTTCAAAGCACAACGCTAGCTCTGCCACCAACACTCTGTCAGCAAGCAGGGATCACACAGTACTGCGCAGGAGCAACATTGTCTGAGCTGGCCTTCACAAATCCAGTTGTCAATCCTTAACTTCAGTTATGGCAGTTGCTGAGCATTAGTGCCAAGGAACATCTGATTTGCTACGCAGTTGATGGTGCGTCCCCTGCTCTAGGCATACTTGTACTAGGTGAAGAACATTGCAACAGCCGGACACAAATGAGGGCATTTGAGTGCAAGTGTGCAGCACAAGGGAAGTTATGTGGACAACAGTAAAATATCACGTGAGGCAAGCTACAGGTGTCCCTCGCTTCCCTTACCTGCACCCCCAGCCTTCTCGTCAGCTTTACTGCTCTCCGCTTTTGCCACCTCAGGTTTGCTGTTCTCAGTGGGTGCAGGTTCTGCAGGTTGTTGCTGTGGTACCTTAACCTCCTGCTGCTGCTGCTGCTGCTGCTGTGGCTGCCCCTGAAGCTGCTCCTCTTCCTGCTGCACTTCCACCCCCTTCCTACTACCACTGGGCTCTGTACTCTTACCCGCCCCATTGCTTGCTGTGGGTGCTTTAGCCTCTGGGGTGGCTGAGACTGCTGCTGCTGCTGCTGCTGCATCTGCAGGGGGCCCGCTGCTACTGCTGGCTTGGCTGGCGCTGGGGACGCTCTCCTTCTTGGGGGCCACGTAGGTGCCATTGGCTTTGGCCTCCTTTTCTTTCTGCCCCTTGACCACAAAGTGTTCCTTCTTGGCCTCCACCTGCAATCATGTCCACGGCGTCGTACTCCCATGTGACAGTGAGAAGAGGAAGCCTGAACTTAGCTAGCATAGCGGCACCCAGCTCGCAAGGTTCCACACTTCTTCACGCCTCCATGCAAGTGACACAAGTCTTGTCAAGGCGTCTCACCTTTTGGATTGTAGTTGCCAACTCCGTGGTAAACTGGGGTACCTCAATGCTGAACTGCATAAAGGTCTTGAGCGTTTCCAGCGGGTGGTACAGCTTCCTCTTTGTAGGCTCACTGGACTTGGGGGCAGCTGCATGGGCCATGAGGAAGGGCACGGTGTAAGCGGCCACGTTTGTTTATGTACACATGGACGCGATGTAAGCGTTAAATTTGTCATCCAATGCATTTTTAACAGCTTGACAAGACTGCGTATTTTTGAATGCACTCTGTTTGATGCGACAGAAGAAACAAAGAGAAGTGGGACCTACTTGGAAGAGCAGGTTCTGGCGCGGCGCCTTTCTTGCTCTGCTGTGGCTTTTTCTTGGATACGGTGAAGAAGTCAGCCTCGTCGTCCTTCTTCTTCACGGGCTTCATGCCTGAGCGTGAACAGTATGTAGAAAGAAACAGAGGGTTTATTCATACATACCATATGCTCATCACTCAAGGCACGAATCTTTCCAAAACTTGAGTCTTCTCCCTGCTAATAACGCGTCCATGTCTGCCAGTCAATGCACCTAATATAAAATCACGTGTGAATGTTTGTTTGCATGCGTGTACATGTGTGATGTGTCACACCTTCTACCATTCACAGCTGATATGCCACGAACAAGACAACAGGAACCTGCTATCACATGTGTGCAAAGGTGTGCAAAGACTTCCTTTCCTACCTTGAGGCACTTCCACCGCCTTCTTCTCTCCCTGCTGCGTGCCACCCTTGTCATCTGCAGGTACTTGCTTGCGTAGGCAAGTCAGGAGCTGGTCCAGGGTGAGGAGGTCCGCGGCATAGGGGGGCAAGGGAGGTGCGTCACTGCTGCTAGATGGTCCGGCTGATGAGGTGTCCACACCTCCCCCCTCTTCAGCTGCCTGAGCTGCATCCCGCTCCTCCCGCGCCTTTTGCCTCTCTAAGTACCTGGGAGTTTGTCGCATAATTTCTGGATTAGTGCAGTGATCGATCACCGCTAGAGAAGCTACGTTAATTGCAAGGATATGTAAAGGCTGAAATGTAAAGGCTGAAGAGCCTACTATTGTGTCCAAAGAAAGCAGCTAAGGTTGCCCTCCGGTTGAACTGGAAGGCACGAGCAGAGAGCACTCACTCTTTCCGCTTCACACTGCGCATGTAATTGTTGTAGTTCCTGTCCAGCTTGATGTATTCCTGGTATTTCTCGTTGTGCTCTGTGTTGACCTCCCTGATCTTGGCGCGCAAGGCCTGGATGAATTCCCAGCACTACGAAGCAGGTGGGTGGTGGAGCACGATTGGTTTTGACTTGGCCTCGTTAATGCAAGTAAGTGTGCACTCAAGCAAGCACCGCAACACTTCATGTTTGCTGGCATGTGACATTGAAGTGGATATATCTCGCAATTAACCAGACAAACGTACAGGGGGCAAAAATTTGACAGCTGATCTAGGCATTAAAATGAAACGGAACCCCACCCATGAGTTCCCCCCCTTCTCCCTACCTCTTGCTTTTCAGCATTCAAAATGGACTGGTCTGGTATGGCCTGGCTGCTCTTCTGAGCTTCCACGCTCTGCTTCTCTGCCTCCAAGGTTGCGCTGATGCCGTCCAGCTGCGTGTTGAGCTGCTGCAGCCTGCCGCTGAGGCCATCCCGGGAGTCGTTGTTGTCCTTGAGCTTGGCCTCGAGCTGAGCCAGCTCGCGTAGGGCAGGGCGGGCCGCTGCAAGCTCCTTGACCCGGGCTTGCATCGTCTTCTCCTCCGGGGCCTGGTTGGTCTCGTGCGCCAGGCGAAATTCCAGATCTCGCAGCTCAGCATCTCCACCGTCGGCAGCTACGCGGCGAGGCAGGCGGTCCCGGAGGGCACGCACCTGGTTGCGCAGTGCCTCTCTCTCCTGCGAGGCATGCTGCTGCTCATCCCTCAAGTGCTGCTTCTGCCTCTGCAGACAGGAAGAGTAAGTGCAGGGACAGGTTTCAGTGTGAAGTGAGGCAGGACAAAGGACCTTGTCCTGCTTGCCTTGGGTGTACAAGTGTACGCGCAAAGGGCACTCCCTCGTGCGCTTGAACCCTACAAAACAAGGCACAGAGTTACAAACACCTTAAAAACACACATACACACTCACCAGCACAGTGTTAAATTGCTGTTTGAGGATCTGTAGGCGCTGGTAGGGCTGGTTTGCTCCCGGGGCTGTCCTGCTGCTGCGCGCCAGCTCTTGGCCCTGCTTGATGACCTTAATCCGCTCACTGCGCTTGTCGATCTCCTCCTGCAGCTTCTGGGTCAAAATCCGCTTCTCCGCCTCGGAGGGCGGTTTGGGCTGTACCACGCTCTTCCCCTTGCCCTTGATCAGCAGGTCTTCGTCGTACTTGTAACGCGCCTCTGGGTCCGTTGCTGCTGCTGCTGCTGCTGCTTCTCCTGCCGGGGACGGACCAGCCTTGCCATTGGTACAGGCCTCTGCAGCTTGCTGTGGAACCTCAATTTCAGAGGGGGTCACCATGATATTTATATATTCAGCTATTCTTTTTTTGGTAAATTAATCTGGAAATACCTGAAACGAAAGCATCTGTTGGGTGTGATTTAACTCTGGTTTCAGGAAGCAGAGGCTGCAGGCCTCCCTCTCATTTCACTCCGAGGCTTAGCTCCCTCGTTATTGGCTCCTCCAGCAGGGATCCCCAGAAGACAGCAGAAAGCTTGAAGGTGCCTTGAACAGCATACTTAGGCCTTACACATTTTTGCTACGCATGTTCATACTATGGTACACACGTACACACACACACACACACACACACACAAACACACACACACAAACAAACACGTACACACACACGTACACACATACACGTACATACTAATGTGAACATGCATATGCTAACGCCGAAGAGTGAAATTAGAAACGAGATCCGCGGGGCTGCACGGTGCGCGTTGCAATATCAAGTGTGTGCGTGTGTGTGTGTATGTACGTGTGCTGTGTGATCATGTTTGTTTCTACGTACGTGCATGCATGCGTGTCTGTTTGCTTGTGTGTGCGTGTGTGTATGCAAGCTTGTACGCGTTTTTGTGTACGTGCGAGCATGCATGCGTGTATGTACGTGTGATTGTAAATGTGTGTTGATTGTAAATATGTGTTGTGCATGTGTGTGCGTGCGTGCATGCATGTGTGTTTATGTGTTTGTGCGTGTCTGAGGGAGTGGACATTTTGTGTGCCTGAGTGACGTCTCTGCTTAATTGTAACCTGTACAAGTGATTACTGTTTACGATGTGTCGAGATGCACGAAAAAAATTCACGTGCAGTGGGAAGAAAGCTAGCCCATTAAAAAGGAAAGCTATCAATAGCAAGATCATGGAGCTTGAAGAGTACAATCCCAATACAGTTGATCCAGCGCTCAAGGCAGATGGTTGGTGGCTTTGCTGTACCAAGGTTGGTGGGCTTTGCTGTACCAAGGTTGGATAGGCCAGGAGTGACCGTCCATAAGTTATGATTGAGGCAGCACCAAACCGATTTGGGGTGGCTGCTGCTATCCTGACAGAATTGATGTCGAGACAAGCAAAGGCTGCACACCATGAATGTTCACAGACTTGTTTGATGTTTGCACAGAGTTGTCTCTTGGTTTTGTTAAGGTATACCAGAAAGCCAAAATAAACAGCACAATGCTATTCTCTTGCTGCGAAAGTGCTTCCTTTGTGATTCAAACAGATGCCACAACAAAAATGACTGGTCTCCAAATGATTCCTTATGCTTTATAAAAAGAGCTTCAACTTAAGTTCATTGAAAGCGAAACATAAGTTAGGTGGGGCTGCAGAAAGTTTTCCTGATGGAGATGGAGGCATTTTGCAAATTCAGACCACTTAACTTTCTTGCAACTGCCCAACACTCCCTTACTTCTCGGGTAAAAACTTTTGGGACCCCCCAAGCATTAAAAAAGTGACATTCCGCTCAAGATTCTGGCGGCTAACCACCTTCTTATGCAAAAAATATCCAATACCCAGGAGGGTGTAAAAAAAAATTTCCTGACACCCACGTGCATTTTTTGGGCCTCCGGCCCAAAATGCCCCCCCCCCCCCAAACCCCCCTTCCTGACCCCCCACACTAATTAAAAGGCGTCAATCTGCTCAAAATTTAAGCAGCTGTCTGCCTGCACAGTTCTCATGCCAAATAATGCAATACCTGACGAGCTACAGTGAAAAACTGGTTTGCGCACGCTCTTGCACTGACCCCCTGTTTAGTGCACAAATCCAGCCAAAACCTTTGCCAAAGCATTTTTTTACTTCAATCATGCAATTTATGCATAATGCAATGCGTAAACTGCAATTTTGGAATCAATTGCTGGTATTTTGCCTTATCACCCCTGCGGCTTATTTGGGGACATTCCATGCATTTCTATGACCAGACGCCCAGACCCCCCCTTAAATCAAATCACCCAACAAGGGTGCCAATCGACTGGAATTGAGCTCAGGATTTCAAAAATACATTAATATTTCGTGAAAGTGGCCCAGTAAAATTCTGGAAACCCTCCCCAAAATTCCCAGAC
>Ga0307942_1000303_pt1 | contig 32423 bp, 35 predicted proteins | sample OrgLakmetagen175_FD_201846 | JGI IMG/M metagenome (GOLD analysis project Ga0307942, IMG submission 201846) | Saline water microbial communities from Organic Lake, Antarctica - #175 | ecosystem: Environmental > Aquatic > Non-marine Saline and Alkaline > Saline | place: Antarctica: Organic Lake... | reverse complement strand
CGCGCTCGTGCCTTGTCAATGCAGACACAAATCACATCAAACACTCTTACACTCTTACGCCATAAATGCCGTGTTCTTGCCTTCCCTCTAGACAAGACCAGCTTCTGCATTGATGTCCCTGTTTGAATGCAAATACAACCCACGCATCTCGCGCTCGTGCCTTGTCAATGCAAACACAAATCACATCAAACACTCTTACACTCTTACGCCATAAATGCCTTGTTCTTGCCTTCCCTCTAGACAAGACCAGCTTCTGCATTGATGTCCCTGTTTGAATGCAATTACGATCCACGCATCTCGCGCTCGTGCCTTGTCAATGCAGACACAAATCACATCAAACACTCTTACACTCTTACGCCATAAATGCCGTGTTCTTGCCTTCCCTCTAGACAAGACCAGCTTCTGCATTCATGTCCCTCGTTTGAATGCACCAACACAACCCACGCATCTCGCGCTCGTGCCTTGTAAATGCAGGCACAAATCACATCATACACTCTTTTGCATAAATGCCGTGTTCTTGCCTTCCCTCTAGACAAGACCAGCTTCTGCATTCATATCCACCGTTTGAATGCAAACACAATCCACGCATCTCGCGCTCGTGCCTTGTCATTGCAGACACAAATCACATCATACACTCTTACACTCTTACGCCATATATGCCGTGTTCTTGCCTTCCCTCTAGACAAGACCAGCTTCTGCATTGATGTCCCTGTTTGAATGCAAACACAATCCACGCATCTCGCGCTCGTGCCTTGTCAATGCAGACACAAATCACATCAAACACTCTTACACTCTTACGCCATATATGCCGTGTTCTTGCCTTCCCTCTAGACAAGACCAGCTTCTGCATTGATGTCCCTGTTTGAATGCAAACACAATCCACGCATCTCGCGCTCGTGCCTTGTCAATGCAGACACAAATCACATCAAACACTCTTACACTCATATGCCATAAATGCCGTTTTCTTGTTTTCCCTCTAGACAAGACCAGCTTCTGCATTGATGTCCCTGTTTGAATGCAAACACAATCCACGCATCTCGCGCTCGTGCCTTGTCAATGCAGACACAAATCACATCAAACACTCTTACACTGTTACGCCATATATGCCGTGTTCTTGCCTTCCCTCTAGACAAGACCAGCTTCTGCATTGATGTCCCTGTTTGAATGCAAACACAATCCACGCATCTTGCGCTCGTGCCTTGTAAATGCAGATACGAATCACATTATACACTCTTGCGCCCATGCCACGGTGGCCAAGGGCAGGGACCGGCTCACGGACGAGCAGGTGTGAGCTTTATAAGGCAAAGCTGTTGAAATGTCAATAGTGATGTTGATGTTTGACCAAGCAACCCGTGCAGGTGGAACCTTCTAAAGCCCTCAAACAACTTTAAAGTTCTTCCAGACCTTTAATGTTCCTACGAGCAATTGTTGTGACTCTGAGTGATGAGTAAGGGCACAATGTTAACGCTTCTGTTTGGAGGAAGAAATGCTCATGTAGGTCAGTCTGTGTAGGTAAAGCATTTGTTTGCATCAGCACCTTGCTTTGCTTGCCTGATTGCGTACATCATAATGCCATGAAAGGAAATCAAATTTATTTGGACAAGCAAACCGACCAAGCCCCTCTCCTCTTCTGCACAGGTCTTTGCACGCATGGAGGCCTACTTGGAGGGCCTCCTTGAGGCAACCCAGGTGAGCAACAGCAACTGAGCCGAGCAGTACTTGCCTTGGATAGGCCCGGCAGGATGAACATTTCCAGCAAAGTAAAAGTCGCAGACACTATTTTCACTCTACGCTCTGCTGCTGCAGAGTTATTTTTCTCTGAGTTTTAGGGGACAAGAAAATTCACTTACAATTATGCATAACGCATGTTTCCATTTTTAAAGTTTTTAAGTACCTATGTGCAATTGCAGTGTAAGATATCTACGCGAGCTAACTGTGCTGGTTTGAGCTTGGTTTACAGACTTGAGCCTTTGATTAAATAATGGTTTTGGATGCAACTCGCACCCAATTCAATGCATCATGTTTTGGGGCACCAGTCCAATCTTTGACTGGAAATTGATTGCAAACTGACGTTTTCTTGTTTAAATGAACGCAGCCCAAGAAAATGGTATTTTGTGCGGTCGATGGAGTTGCCCCCAGCGCAAAAATGGCGCAGCAGCGCACTCGCCGTTTCTTATCAGCGTATGTCGCAGAGGTCACCGATGATATAGGCAAGTGAGAGGAGGGTTGTTTATGTAGCTGTGACGAGTTTTCTTGGTTGACATACGCCGTATGGGGTTACAGGTGAGTGAAAGAGGAGGGGGTTGTGCAGTTGCAGCACTGGTGTAGGTGGGAGGAGCACTGGTGTGTATAGGTGGTGTGCATAGGTGGGAGGAGCGCTGGTATAGGTGGGAGAAGCAGCAGTGGTGTAGGTGGGAGGATCAGCACTGGTGTAGGTGGGAGGAGTGCTTGCTTGTTGTTTCTGGTTGTTTCCGGGGTACGCCACGGAAATCCATCCCTCACCTCTCTATTTAACGGCAAATAAATGCAAAAACTTACATCCAGAGAACTATCTATCCCATGGCAGGACCTCATTTTAAATGTTCTAGGGGATGTAATATTGTAAAAGAATGAGGTCTGACAAGTTGGGAGGCCATTGGAGTAGGGGGTGTGAAGTCACACACTTATAGGCCTGCTTGGAAGTGGGTGGGGTCTGTGCAATTGTTTTCCGGAAATACATATAGAACATGGCAGGATCTAATTCTAAAAACTCTGGGGGATGTGTTTTTTGTTAAAGAATGAGGTATGACAAGTCGGGAGGCCATAGGAGTAGGGGTTGTGAAAGTCGCACATGTACAGGCCTGCTTCAAGGGGAGGGTGGGGGGGGCCGCAAATTCTTGGTCATACGCTTGTAAGTGCACGCTGCTGTGCGGGTGCTTGCAAGATCAAGTATAAGCGTACGACGGGTATGAATTAAAAGTTCACTTAATCTGAGTAATACCTGTCCTCTGGTCCTTTTAAAATCATTCATTCTCCCGACATCTTCTTTATTTTTCATCTTTCTCTGGCATGTTTCTGCCTTGCAATTTTATTTGTGGTCACTTTTTTGGCTACCTTGTTCATTGCATCCACGGAATAGTCACCGACGGACATGACAAAACATGTGCATGCGAGCCATGTATAACCCCTGTATGTGCACATTTGGGCCACTCAACAGATGCAGCGCATTGTAACAAACACACCTCGGTCTACAAAACTGCACAGAGCAAGAGGTCAGGCGGGAAATGCTGTCTGAGGCAGGTGGTCAGATTGAAATCCCCTTCATCAGCCGCTTTGACTCCAACCAGATCACTCCGGTACGTGCATGTGCATAACCTAAAATTCAGTTTGGTGTTTACTGACTCCAACCAGATCACTCCGGTACGTGCATGTGCATGATTTTATTTTCAGTTTGGTGTTCACATCTGGTTAATCAGATCACTCCGGTACGTGCATGTGCATGATCTTGTGTTCAATTTGGTGTTCACATGTGGTTACTCAAATCACTCCGGTACGTGCATGTGCATGATCTTAAGTTCAGTTTGGTGTTCACATGTGGTTGGCTTTGTTTTCTGATCGCTCAGGATTGCACTCAGTGTCTGAAGTGCGCATTTCAGCCTACAATGCAGAGCCTATGCCAGTATACAAGCGTTGCATCATATGAGCTATTGGGGGAACGTTCAAGTTTAAACGGTATTCGCACTAAGTGCTTCAGAAACGCACTTACAACTTGAATTTGGAACCAGCCTTTCTATTTTGCAAAGCGAAAATTCCAACTACCTTGCACCCATTTAGGCATCGGTGTAAGAACGGGCGTGAACGCCTTACAACTATAATGCCTTCCGTTTGCCCTTTGGTCCTTATACAGGGTACGGAATTCATGACCAAGGTAGCCAACTTTTTGTCCGATTGGTTCAAGGCCAAGGTGAGAATAATATTCGATTGATCTGATGAATCGTTACCCTACACTTTGCTCTGATTGGCAGAGGTAATTATTTTAGTAGCCCTAACATTTTAGGCGCCATGGCCACATGCAGAGCCTGGAGTGGGGCTGGCTAAGACTCAACTTGCATTCGCTATGTGATCAAATAGGCAGCTGTGCCTTTGACGCACACTTTTACCCGTAGAAAACGCAACATGGCCAAGAATCAAAGACAGTAGGATGGAAGGAAATGAGAGAGCAGACTAGTAGGGAAAAGGCTGCAGGGGCAAATAAAATTGCTGAGTTCAGAGAACAATACTTGAACTCCAGTTCTTGCAGTAGAGAAAAAGTGATACCACTGTGCTTGTACGCACCAGACACACTATGCTTGTACGCACCAGACACAATTGCAAATTGAAAGGTTTTTTAGCCTAAGTTACGGCTTTCATGTGAATGGTGGGCGTTGGTTAAAGCAACAGAGGGCCCTGCAATATTTCCTCTAATCCATCGACAAGTTCGAGAAAGACACGTTTTGCACCAGTGTTTCCCAGCAAAGGACTGTGCATTATTTGGTGTTTTTTTACGTTGTATTTAAGGTCCCCTTCCGAAGAGGCAAGGTCGATAGAACAGTAGTGAGTACCCTGTCTCTGCTCAGCAAGTCTTGCCTAACTTATAACTTTGCTTTATAGCTCATTAACTTCTGCCTTTAGCTTTGGTAGAAGTAAATGTAAGGAAGTGGCATGCACCACCATGCAGCAGCCTACCCAAATGCCAAAGGCAACCTCTCTCTGCAAAAATTATGTCCATAAAACTCAGACTTGTACCCTGTTAATATTTCACGACTGAAATGATACTGCCGTACGCAATGCACAACATTGTGCAACAAGCAGTTTGAAATGATACTGCCATACGCAATGCACAACACTGGGGAAAGCAGGGATTGCGTTGTGCACCCTCTTCTTAAAACATGCACATACACATTCACACACATACACACATGCACGCATGCATGCACACATCCATGCCCCCACCCACCCACATACCCACACACATGCATTCTACACACATTCTACATACAAACACACACACATTCTACATACAAACACACACAGGTCAATAGGGATCCCCGCTTCTCGAACCTGGTTGTTTTAGTCTCAGACGCTAGCGAGCCAGCAGAGGGAGAACACAAGGTGTGGAAGACACGTGCTACTTGCTATGCGCACATACGCGGAAACTCACACATACACAAACATATACGCACGTACCACTTACAAGCATTCACACGCACACGTGCACACAGTGTACAATCGCATGTATGTGCATGTGCATGTGTATGTATCTGTGTGTGTGTGTGTGTGTGTGTGTGTGTGTGTGTGTGTGTGAAAGTGTGTGTGCTTGTGCTGCAGAAGGCGGGCACAACGTTTGGCAAGCATGTGCTGCACGTCTGCTTTGTGTGTTTATTCCATGCTCAAGCGTTGCAATTGATCAATTGTTCCTTGCATACCTTGTATGTTTTGTTTTGCCATACATTTTTTGTCCTGTTTTCATCCCTGCCCACTAGTGTTAACTCGTATGAAGAGAAAGAAAATAGTGACGGGTAAAACTTTAGGCAACAAGACACGACGGTGAGTTAAGTTGATGTGCAACAATAAGAAGAGGCATTCGGCAAGCAGAATGGTTCTGAGCAAGGGTTGTTGACAAAGTACGACGGAGCAGTTAAATGGCAAATCAGTTGTATATAATAATTACACGTGTGTTGGTTTGAGGTATGACCATAAGAATTTTTTCATTACCTGCCTCACAACTAAGGTTACTGCCTTTCTGATTCGGCAGCAAAGTTAGGCCTGGCCATAATATATTGCAGTAAAACAGCATGAGACAAATAAGAAATGAAATGCCCACGTGTAACCATCTTCTCCTGAGAGTCTGCTTCCTTTTTTGTGTGCTGGCCAGGTCATGCGCTTGATTCGTGCTCTACGAGCGGACCCTCTCTACGATCCACACACGCGGCACTGTGTCTATGGCCAGGTGGGCTTCTGGCATGATGTAGCATGAAGCATTAAAGCTGAAGATGATGATGCATGATGTAGCATGAAGCATCAAGCTGACATGACATACCTAACTCGTACGCAATTTGATCAAGCTGACATGAGATGCTTAGCTTGTACGCAATTTTATTAAGCTGACATGAAATACACAGCTCGTATGCAGTTAGATCATTGGCTTACATGGCAGGCTAACCTATGTAGTCAAGCCAACCCTGTATATATAGTCAGACAATGTGCTGGCTTGCATGGGCAGTCTCAAGCTTGATTTGTTCGAGGACGTGGAAAGTAAGGGCCGATGTAAGCCCTTTTCAGTAGGGCTGAAATAATGGAACAGATGCAGCGAAGCAAGCACGGTGACAATTTCTGACAGGTTTCTGTTTCCTGAATTTTTTTGCCTTTTCAAAACAGGACGCTGACCTTTTGCTTCTGGGCTTGCTCTCCCACGAGCCCAACTTCATTGTGCTGCGGGAAGACAATAACGTTAGGGCGCAGGTGCGGAATCTGCATAGAACATACAAGTTGCATGGAACATACATAGTGTTTGGCAGAGCGGTATTAAAAAGGTGTGATTCCTTAGTAGCTCAGAAGAGGTAAGGTGTTAGATCGCATCAGGTGGCCCAACGTGCTAGTTTGTATGGGAGTTTTCATTAGTTTTATTTTTGTTTAGGACAGGTATGCGAGGGCATAGCATGTACACGCTTAATTCCAAACAGCTTCTAGCGTGCATCACGCAAAGAACAGATGTGAGAATTTTGTTACGTTTTACATGGCACAGCAAGCATATACTACTTGGATTCACAAGGTACATCAAACATAGACTACATGGATTCACATGGTACAGCAAATACAGACTACATGGATTCACATGGCATAGCAAACATAGGCTACATGGATTTACATGGTACAGCAAACATAGACTACATGGATTCACATGGTACATCAAACATATACTACGTGGATTCAAATGGCATAGCAAACATAGGCTACATGGATTCACATGGTACAGGAAACATATACTACATGAATTCACATGGCACAGCAAATACAGACTACATGGATTCACATGGCATAGCAAACATAGGCTACATGGATTCACATGGTACAGCTAACATAGACAACACAGATCCACTTGGCCAAGCAAACGAAGACTGAAAGATTCGCATGGTACAGCAAACAAAGGCTACAGATATTCATATGGTGCATAAAACGAGGCACCGTGTCATTAGTGCAAAGCAGGGTACACCACAAAAGTAGTGCTTGCTTGGTGCAATTGGCCCAGTACTTTCAATCCGAGACTCTGCTGTTTCTGTTATCATTTTTGTGTGTCCTCCGCCAAGCTTTCTGCTGTATTTGTGCTCTTAAGAAGGGAGATGGACGGCAGGTGGTCATATATTTTTCTGTTGTGTTCAACTTGTGTAAGTACTGTTGACATAAAAGCTGTGATTACTTTCCCTCGATACCTCCAATGCCTCCCCCGTACGTTCATGACCCTCTTGGTATGATCTTCAGGCATCGCCTCCTAACAAGCCACCACTACTAGAAATGCTGCGCATCTTTTTTGTCTAACAACATCTTGCCTCCATCTATTCCAAACTGGAGCGTATGCCTTTTTCCTTTTTCTCTCCTGCTCAATATTCCCATCCCCATCAAGTTCAAGACCCTCTTTGCACCATCTCCGCACAGGCCAGCACTCCTGGAAAAGATACCAAGCCCATTGGAGAGGGCAAACAGACAAAGATGGAGCTCAGCAACACCACAGCCAGGGCAGTAACGGCCTCAAGCCCAAGCACGACCACGACAGCTGTATTTGACCTCCCCGCTGCCTCAGCGCCTTGTGCTCCTGCCAAAGGCAACAGCAGCAGCAGCAGCAGCAGCAGCAGCACAGCCTTACACGGCAGTAACCTTGAGGGTGTGGTGCCATGCTTTGAGCAGGTGCGGGTCCTGATACCGTGCACATGCAACCGGGGTGTGTCTTTTTGCTTTTTAGCACAGCAGCAGCCTTGAGGGCGTAGTGTGGTGCCATGCTTTGAGCAGGTGCGGGTCCTGAGACTGTGCACAGGCTTTTGGGGTGTGTCTTTTTGCTTTTTAGCACAGCAGCAACCTGGAGGGCGTAGTGTGGTGCCTAATTATGAGCAGGTGTGAGCCCTAATAATGTGTTCAGTCTGTTTGGCCGTGGCTCTTTGCTCTATTGCACAGTACCAAAATCGTGGGCGTGGTGTATTTTTTTGAAATAGGTGCAAGTCCGGTTACGCATGCAGGCTGTTTGGTTGTGGCTATGTAGCTAGTGGCACAGCAGCAGGGTGTAGTGCATGTTCTTTGAGCAAGTGCAATAGTCGTCACACAATTCAGGAGAAGAATAGAAACACTACGCAGGTGATGGGAACCACGTTCACCACTTCGAAAATCGCGTGCGTGCCAGCACAGCACCTGCACACACAAGGTGCAGGTGCAGATGCACGTGCACGCATTTAGGAATTGATAAAGGAAGAGGTTTTCACCAGGAGTACAGCTCAATGTCGACATCTCACACCTTGCTGCGTGTCTCATTGGTTGCAGGTGGACATCGGCATCCTCAGGGACTGCATTCATTGGGAGTATGAGGAGTTCCTAGGTGAGATTCAGATCTGGAACCAAATTCTAAAAACAGATGCCTGCCTGTAAAGAAGAGATGAAGATGTGTAGTCTGGGTGTGGGAGGCAAAGAGGCACATGGAAGCGATGAATGATGCGTGTAATAATCCATCATAAGGGAAATGAGGCAAGGGAGGGGCACATGTGTGTATTGTTATGTACAGGTTTGGGCAGGAAGGCCTTGAGTGTGTGGTTATGTACAATCATGGGTATGAATCCCTTAAGTGTGTTTTATCAATTGTGTGACTACTCTGTATAGGCAATAGGCAAACCCCATCATATGCTATATCAACAGCTACGAACAAATACCCATCAAGGGCACAGCATGCCACCCATATTCACACACACCATATAAATATATATATATACACCTACACACCGTCCAACTGACACTCAGCACAAACTTTGATACCGCCCAGACGCTTGAAATATCCTTGAACGAAAGATTCATTGATAGCCCCCTCACTCAACAGCATATCCTATGACCTCATGAGCTCATATCTAGCACAAGGTCACACAAGCTACCATGCACACATGCATCGCATGCAACACGACTGTACGCAGGCTGCCCAGACGGCTGCTCTGTTGATGGCCTCCTTACACGGTTGGAAGGCACCTTCAATTGTACTGGGCATCGCTGCAGCAGCGGGGGTGAAGATGCTAAGAGCAGTCAACAAAATGTGAGAGGGGTGTGGATTAGCAGCAAGGGTGGAGACCCTAGGAGCAATGACCAAAATTTAAGAGGGGTGTGTATCAGGGGTGGTGAAGGTGCAGATGCTAGAAGCAATGACCAAATATAAGAAGGGTGTGTATAAGGGGTGGTGAGGGTGCAGATGCTAGAAGCAATGACCAAAATATAAGAGGGGTGTGTATCAGGGGTGGTGAGGGTGCAGATGCTAGAAGCAATGACCAAAATCTAAGAGAGACGTGGATTAGCAGCAAGGGTGAAGACGCTAGGAGCAGTCAACAAAATGCAAGAGGGGTGTGGAGGGCAGGCCTTTCCCGTTCCTCTAGACATTAACATTGGACGCAACCTAAGTGGCAAAGGAGTAGAATGAAATTTAATGAGGCGTTCGATTGTACTGGGTGCCGCAATCTTTATGTGATTTGATGGAGGCGGTTTATAATGCAGTTATAGAAAGCGTACAAGTGGAATTGCAATTGGAGGATTTTTAGGCTCACAATATTAGCAAAGCGGTCATTCTGTGGGCAGCTGACAGATTTGAGTAGGGTTGGCCAGAACTGTATATATATATACATGTGTAGATATATAGGGTTGGCCAGAACTGTATATATATGTATGTGTACGCTTAGGGTTTAGGTTTTGGGTTACGTTATTATATATGCACCGTATATGCACCGTATATTTAGTGACTTCCCTACCATGGATACTGTATGCATATGGTTCTGGTCGACCCTAGAAATTAGAGATAGGAAGAGCGTTGCGTGAAGTTGCGTGAGTGAAAGGCCGCGTTCACTGGCTAGGTCTTTGCTTCAAGCTTCTCATCATCTTTGCTCCAAGCTTCTCAACAACCCAAGTTTCTTGACGTGTATTGTGTCAGAAGCTGCATTCAAGCCAATCCTGCAGTTCTGATGACCCTCGGTGACTTTCCCCCTTTCTTTTTGTGTTGGATGGGTGTTGTGGTGCTCAATACCCAAGCAGCTCCTTCTCCGTACTTATAGCAGAGAGTAGTTACATGCTGCCTGTACCGTTTCTTCTTGACAATGAAGTGCAAAAACATTTGTGCTTACACAGCCTATCTGGTGGCCTAAATCGAGAGCTGTGAAGGTTCATTGTGTGTGGTAATGGTAGCGTGGTATGCACTTTTGTGAAAGTAGGCACACTATTGCATGATGGACTGCCATAAGGTCTAAAGTGTTGAGCACGTGCGCAGGGGAGACTATCAGGTAACAGGGCAACATGTTCGTGCACACTTGCAATCTAACAAACAGACTGGTGCACATTTGTGATGTTGCGTGGGCCTCCCTTGGTCATGCATATATACTCGCAGTGTGTGTGTGTTTTACCCAAACGATATCAAGCAGAATAGAAGGAATTGTATTATGATTGATTTCATATTCCCTCGAATCCCTGGTAGGGTCCTGACACTGATTGTCACTCGTGAAAAATGAGGCAACTCCTTCTTGAGGAACAGGCCACGCTGCCCTACGTACACATTCAAAAGTGCACAAGCACATTGAGTTGCAGGGTTCTGACACTGATCGCCCGCCCCAAGAGGAAGAGGGCAAGTTTTTTTTGCAAGGACAGGCCACGCTGCCCTACGCACACATTCAAAAGTGCACAAGCACATTGAGTTGCAGGGTTCCGACACTGATCGCCCGCCCCAAGAGGAAGAGGGCAAGTCTTTTTTGCAAGGACAGGCCACGCTGCCCTACGCACACATTCAAAAGTGCACAAGCACATTGTGTTGCAGGGTTCTGACACTGATCACCCGCCCCAAGAGGAAGAGGGCACGTCTTTTTTGCAAGGACAGGCCACGCTGCCCTACGCACACAGTCCAAGGCACACACACACGCATGCACACACACAGGACGCTGACGCTCATGGCCACCGTCCCTGGTGGCCCACTGCTCCAGCGTTCTCTTCAGCAAGGCAAACTAGCACGGCGTTTTCCGCCTCAGCATCAGCACACGCACCTGCAGACAAAGATCTGGAGGAAGCTTTGGCAGAGCAGGAATCATGTGCTGAGCAATTGGAGGAAGTTGCAGGGAGGGACGTGGGGCAGGACAAAGGTGCGTTTTGTGTGTGTCTTGCTTACGGATTTCATTGTCCTACGACAGCTTTGGCAAGTCCAGTCTCTGTACCTGTCAGTGGCGACCATGTTCAAGCTGCTTTGTGCTGCTACCTTCCACAGCTACTGTGGTGGCACGCACGTTGCACATCTCTGATCTCTGATTCCATTGGCGCCCACGTTCTTCGTACTGATTGCCGCTGTCCATTGCTTTCCTGCTGGCCACCCTCAGATCTGCTGTGTGTAACTCACATGTTCCCTTTGGCTAAACTTCCCTTCCGCTACCTTTTGCTGTTACTCTAGTGGCGTGCAGCCCAAGAAATGTGTGCTTGCTACCTGGAGCGCATAATATTTTACGAGAGTGCGTCATCACTCGCCTATGCTCACAAACACACACACACACACACGCACACACACACGCACACACACACACACACGCACACACCCTTATCCTTCCTTCTTTGTTACTGTAGTGGTGCTCAAGCCTAAGAAACCTGTAGCTGTCGACCTGGAGCGCATCCTTGATGACCTTGTCCTCCTTTCTTTCCTGGTATGCGTTGGTCTGTCACTGGTACTCTTCTCATTCTTCTGGCCTTCTGTATTGGTCGTAATTTTGGTATACACACATACATACACACACACACATTGTGTTGGTAACGCAGCACGCTGCTTCTTACTTAGAGAAGTGGAGCAAAATGTTGTTTGCACCATGGTCATTCACGTGCCTCTTGACCATGTAAGTTGTGTGAATCAGAGGCAGATGGTAATCACGTTGATAATTTCTCGCCCACAACCTGCCCCCCAACCTACCCCCAACCTTCCCCCCAACCTACCCCCAACCTGCCACCCAACCTGCCCCACAACCTACCCACAACCTGCCCACAACCTACAATGCATATAGACCGTCTGGAGAGAGCTTTATACAACAAGCTCCTACCTGGAACACACTTCCAGGACCGTCCTTGGTCGCCAACAATTCAAAACGGCTCATACTTGCAGCGCTCGAAACTAGACGCCTCAACGCCTCCCCACCCTTTGTGCGACCTCTAGCTATTTATGACCCTTAACAGCCCTAGCTGCTCAAATTGCACACATACACACGCACACACAATGTACACAGGCCGGCAACGACTTCCTGCCTTTTGTACCTTCCCTAGATCTTTATGACTACCCTTCATGCTTAGACCTTGTCTTCACCGCGTACAAAGCTTGCCTGCCAAACTTGGGGTCTGGAATCACACAGGTAGAGAAATTCACGCCATAGCTTGTTCAAGCAGCCTGGTTCTGTGATCAGGAAAAATTAAGTTCTCATGCTGCTTATAAGAAATGCCTGTCAGACCTGGGTCTGGGAAGACTCAGTTACGAGACTTCCGATGTAGTTTGTTCAAGCAGTCTGATGCAAACAGGGCAGTTTGACTGTTTCTTGCTGCTATCAAATGATGCCTGCCAAGCCTCAGGTCTGGGATCACACAGGTAGGGGACTTGATGGTGTAGCTTATATTCAACAGCGATGGTGTAGCTTATATTCAACAGCGATGGTGTAGCTTATATTCAGCAGCGATGGTGTACCTTATATTTAACAGCAATGGTGTAGCATATATTCAACAGCGATGGTGTAGCTTATATTCAACAGCGATGGTGTAGCTTATATTCAACAGCGATGGTGTAGCTTGTATTCAACAGCGATGGTGTAGCTTGTATTTAACAGCGATGGTGTAGCTTGTATTCAACAGCGATGATGTAGCTTGTATTCAACAGCGATGGTGTAGCTTATATTCAACAGCGATGGTGTAGCTTGTATTCAACAGCGATGGTGTAGCTTATATTCAACAGCCTGATGTGATGTGATGTGATGTGATGTGATGTGACAAGTCAAGAACGCTGGACCTAGCTTGTTGGAAAAGGACGTAGGAGCTTTTCTCTGCTGTTTCCGGCTATCAAGGAACGCCTGCCGTGTGTGTTTGGAGGAAGGGGACAGTAGCAGCATAGTATTAGCATAGTAATAGCACATTAATAGCATCATACCTTATCTGCTTGTTTACAAAAGGCACTTCCTGGTATGTAAAGGACTGGGCAGTTAACAGGCATAGCTTCGTGTGGCGTCAAGTTGAAGCCCAAATTTGCTCGAAAAACATGCTGTAACAAGCCCCTAAGCAGCACAAACTGGCTCTTTGTGTAAAAACAGGTTAGAGACCAATTTTGCTCAAAAAACTAGATGATAGCAAGCCCCTTAGCAGCGTAAAGTAGCTTTGCCATCAGACTGTGATTGGCTGCAGGCGGGTGTCACTACTTAAGCAAAAGTGCCTACAAAGTTGGTGTTTTTAGAGAACTGTGATGACTGTGATGGATGGGTTGTAGGAAGAATGAAAGGCTGTACATAAACGCACACACATGCAAACGCCTGTTCACACATACACATGCTCACAATCGCACACACAAACACATGCACACACATACACGCGCGTACACACACACGCACACGTGCACACACACACACATACACACACACACATGACGGCTATGCAGACAGGTGGAGAGGTGAACTTTGTAAGACTCCAAGCTGTGTTGCAACGCCTGTTGCGGGACGAGCAACCTGCCTACCAGCGACGAGTGGTACGTGGTTGCCATTTGCTATTTTATATACTTTATTCGGTGCCTCTGACGATGAGGTGCTCCATTGCTGTAGATTACAGAAAGAGTGTGGCTAGCAGCATTCAGGTACAAGAGGGCACTGAAAATCTGCCTTGTTTCAAACCACCCGCCTGGAGGACGTACAGAATGCTTAACAATCGCTGCCGTGATTGGGTTGACACACATACACATGCGCAAAATGGCAGGAAGAAGAAGTTGGTGCTTAACAATCGCTGCCGTGAATGGGTTGCCATGCGCAGAATAGCAGGAAGAAGAAGTTGGATGAAGAGCAAAAGAAGGAGGCAGATGCAAGCGCCAGTGTTATGGAGCAGATCAGCAGCCTCTCGCTGGGTAGGTGCTGTTACGTGGTACGTGGTACGTGGTACGTGGTACGTTACGTGGTTACGTGGTACGTGGTACGTTACGTGGTACGTGGTACGTTACGTGGTTACGTGGTACGTGGTATGTTACGTGGTACGTGGTACGTTACGTGGTTACGTGGTGCGTGGTACGTGGTACGTTACGTGGTTACGTGGTACGTGGTACGTTACGTGGTACGTGGTACGTTACGTGGTTACGTGGTACGTGGTACGTTACGTGGTACGTGGTATGTGGTACGTTACGTGGTTACGTGGTACGTGGTACGTTACGTGGTATGTGGTACGTTACGTGGTACGTGGTACGTGGTACATGGTACGTTACGTGGTTACGTGGTACGTTACGTGGTACGTGGTACGTTACGTGGTATGTGGTACGTTACGTGGTTGCGTGGTACGTGGTACGTGGTACGTCACGTGGTTACGTGGTACATGGTACGTGGTACGTAATGTGGTTACGTGGTACGTGGTACGTTACGTGGTTACGTGGTACGTGGTACGTTATGTGGTTACGTGGTACGTGGTACGTGGTACGTGGTACGTTACGTGGTTACGTGATACGTGGTACGTTACGTGGTTACGTGGTACGTGGTACGTGGTACGTCTACGTGGTACGTTACGTGGTTACGTGGTACGTGGTACGTAGTACGTGGTACGTGGTACGTTACGTGGTACGGCTGTACGGCTGTATCAGACCTTGCAAAGGCCAGCCTTATGAAGCTTTAGGTCAGGCTGAACAACAACCTCCCGCTGATCGAGTTCATGTAGGTGTTAGTGGTGCATGCCAAATTTTTAAGGCTTAAAGTCATGCAGAGCAGCAGACTCTTGCTCAGGCTGCCATCGAAACACATGAAACACATTTATCACGTTACGTTTTCTTCCTTTGCTTATCAAACACACGGGAGTGTGAAAACAACCAGAGCACCTCTGCTTGTTAGCTTCACCATACAGCTGACCATTCTGTCTGTATCATTCTGCGTACTTCCCTTGAGTAAGCCGCTTGCAATCTCGGCATTGTATACCACCTGCAGAGCCTGCACACGGCAAATCCTTCGCATGGTAGCCAGATCCTGCTTTACCTTGCCTCTTGCATTCACTTGGTGTCTTGTTGCAAGTGTTGTAATCCACTGCCTTCCCCTTATCCTACTGCTTTTTCTCGTGTGACCCACTGCGTTCACTTAATGTTGCATGCATGGTGCAATCCGCTGTCTTTTCTTGACCCACTGCCATCACTTGTTTGGCCTGGTATTGTGTTGCAAGCATGGTGCAATCCACTGCCTTCTCTTGACCCACTGCTTCCTCTTTGTGTGAGTCACTGCTTCACTTGATGTTGTGTTGCAAGCGTGGTGCCATCCACTGCCTTATCTTGACCCACTGTTTCCACTTGTTTGGCCTGGTATTGTGTTGCAAATTTTGTGCAATCCACTGCCTTCTCTTGACCCACTGCCTTCACTTGTTTGACCCTCTGCTTTTCTCGACGTGGTCCATAGCTTCACTTGGTGTTCTTTCACTTGGTTTACCCCTCTGCCTTCTCGACGTGATCCATTACTTCACTTGGTATTGTGTCGCAAGCATGGTGTGACCCATTGCCTTCTCACTATGTGACCCACTGCTTTCTTTCGGTATGAACCATGACCCTCACTAGATGTTGTATTGCAAGCACAGTATGCGTGTCATTTGTTGCCATGGTGGTGGCAAAAACTCACTGCATTTTTTTTTATCCCAGCGACAAGGAATTCCGCGCATTGGTGGAACATTTGATGAGCTACAACTGTTAAAGGCAATGAAAGAGCGCTTGCTTGGCTCGTATTCAGCAATCAGTCTAAACAGAACTGCGCAGAGCTATATTTGTTTATTATTTACTTGCACTGTATGGCATTATTTCAGGTTTTTCTTGCCGTGTACAAGTATTCTGCTTGGCAAAACGTAAGTCTTTGGATCTGGCCTACGCAAATTGTAGACATCTGTTCACTTGCAGATTCAACTGATGCTAGTTTGTTCTCTGTCCCTCTTTGTGTGCGTGGCTCCACACGATTCACCAATGCTATCATTGTATTGTAAATTTAACCTCTTCAAATTTGTGTGTAGGAGGCTCTAGCTGGGTGAGCATGGGCGAGATGCCGTTTGGCACGGACCTTGATGAACTCCTGGTACGGTTCTTGTAACTGCCTATGTGTGCATGGAAATGCTACTCCGTGTGCTTGCCCACGCTTACCTGTGTGTGGTGCTTCCCCTTGTGCGCCTCAAACAGCTGCACAGTCCTCAAACCTGTTTTTCATGCTCCAAAATGACTAGTGCTGCAGTGCGCCTCCGACAGCTGCACAATGTCCTCATACCTATTTTTTCATGCTCCAAAATGACTAGTGCTACAGTGTGCCTCTGACAGCTGCACAATGTCCTCATACCTAAATTTTCATGCTCCAAAATGATTAGTGCTACAGTGCGCCTCCCAGAGCTGCACAATGTCCTCATACCTATTTTTTTGGGGCGGAGCCCCCCAGGGCGTAGTCCCCCTTCGGTTCATTCCACTTGCTAAGTCACCACGCTGAAAGGATAAAGCTTTGGGCCACCCAGGCCACTTCACGCCATAAGAATGGCACAGCCAGAAAGCTGATTTTGCGCTGATTCCAGCCATGCCCTCGGGTGTGCGGTCAAACACACTCGCATGGGAGGTGTTGCGAGGTCTCAGGCGAAAGTGTTTCAATAAATTTAATATAATCATCAAATGTCGAGTTTTTATTCTGTGGGGCAACTCATGCGGTTACTCAGGCTGCAGCTTCCGGCACACCACCTCCATGGGGATCGGAAATCCTTAGGGTACGAGACGGCGCTGCACAGGTCACACAGCTTCAGACACGGTGTGGTATGACAGGGACTGTGCAAACGCAAGAGAGGGGGGGTGCAAGGGCGGCGCAGCCCCCCCTGAATTGTCAACTCATTTCAATGCAGCTATTCATTGCAGGTTGCAAAGACCATAATGGCTCAAAAATGGTTGCACAGGAGCAGTTCAGAAGGAATGCAGCCCCCCTGAATTGCTCGCTGCACATGACACACAGCTTCAGACACAGTATGGTATGACAGGGACTGTGCAAACGCAAAAGCGGGGGGGTGCAGGGGGGGCGCAGCCCCCCCTGAATTGTTTAACTCATTTGAATGCCGCTCTTCATTGCAAAGACCAGGCTGCCATCTCTGAAATGGTTGAACAGGAGCAGTGGGGCGCAGAGGGAGCGCAGCCCTCCCTGAATTGCTCTCACTACATTATGTACAACTTCAATGCAGGTTGCAGCGCAGGCTCCGCCCCATTTTTGTGATCCGTAGGATCACACCCACTTGTCATGCTCCAAAATGACTAGCAGTACATCACCCAATGATTAATGCTACATCATGGTTAGTGCCACATGCATTCATGATTAGTGCTACGTCATGAATGATAAGTGCTACATGCATTACTGATTAGTGCTACATTTTTCACGCTCCAAAATGAGTAGTGCTGCATCACCCAAGCGCTGTCCTATCCCTTCTCGCGGGCTAGGCTGTCTTGAAACTCTTGCTCTTTATAGGCGGTCAAAACCTGATCTGGTGTGCTGATCCCTACATTATTTAGTAATACATAAATAATAAATAATAATATACACGGTAGTGTTGTGCTGAGCCTGACATTATTTTGTAACTTGGTAATACTGTGCTGAGTCCTTATCTTGTTCCTGACTCGGTGACTCTATCTGACAACTTGTATCCACCTCCCCTTCTTGCAGACTGCATGCACAATTTAAACACCCTGCAATTCTAATGGAACCGTTCACGGACAATAAAAATCGTTACCGTGCAGCTCTTGCCATCGTGATACATAAACCAAATTTTAACCGCCACGCAGCTACAGCAAACACTGCAACGCTCTTTCTTGCGGTAGACCGTGCGCATCCAGCCAACTCCCTTGCGTTCACCTTTTCACTGCAGGAAACGCTCACGGCAGAGCAGTGTGCTGCGATAGGAAGGCCTCGGGAGGAGAAGCTTGATCTAGCTACAGCCTCTCACGATGAGGTGTGGGACCATTATGGTTCGAAAGATTTGCATCACTCTATGCATTGGTAAGAGGACACAGTGTTACAGTCAATGCCTGTCCAGAGCAGCCCTTGGCAGGAATGGCAGGCTGTCTGCGCTATGCATATATGGCAGGCTTCTGCGCTATCCATATATGGCAGGCTGTCTGCGCTATCCATATATGGCAGGCTGTCTGCGCTATGCATATATGGCAGGCTGTCTGCGCTATGCATATATGGCAGGCTGTCTGCGCTATGCATGATCTGTTGCGTGCTACAACTTGACATTTGTTTGAGGTTTATTTACTTACTTGCATGATCTGTTGCGTGCTACAACTCAGTAGCCAAGAACCCCACAGAATCAAGCTACATGATCTGTTGCGTGCTACAACTTAGTAGCCAAGAACCCCACATAATTAAGACTGGCTTGAGTGGTAGGTGATTGTACGTCAGGACTAAATATTACAATGAACGTGGGAACATCCTGGCGCCAAGATGTCCAAAAGGTGGCCCATAACATTTACAAAATTGTGAACGTGACCTACGTTGGGTTTGTGTTGGCAGCGTGCTTGCGTGAACAAAAGACGGTGCTCACCTGAAATGCGACTTCAGACCAAGAGGGTCTGCTCCCCGAGGTTCTATTACATTTGCATCGTGAGATGGCGGTGGATTATTTACAAGTCTGGATCACAACTGCTAAGGAATTAGGTCCTCACAACTGCCCAGAAAAAGGGAGGAAAAAATATACATGTAGAGGTACATAAATAAATTGAAAGGTAGAAAGTCTAAACTCAAAGTAAGAAGGAATTGCAGTTGTGAGGACCAAGTAAGTAAATAAAAAGATGGAGAAATTGGAGAGGAACACAGATAAAAAGCAAGAGTGATATAAGAGATATCACTTTGCTTCACTTCAAATACTGGAGTTCAAGTGTTACACACTGAACTCAGCAGTTCCTTGAAAATAACGCTGGCAGTTGTTTCTATGCGCAACGTCCTGTGGTTTGCGTTTTTTGTATGCATGGACTCGACAGGATTGGTGTGAATGGTGCGTGGCAGACCGTATGTTTTCCTATGCACACCCAAATAACAATTGCATTGTGCAGGTGCGGGCGCACTTTGCCCAACATGTGGCAGACCGCGTCAAGAACAAAATCATGAACCCGGATGTCTGGGCTGATGACCCAGTGGGGCTCAACAATCCAGGCTACAGGTAAGGGCTGCTTTGCTGGTATACCATATGAGCTATGTACTTATTTTTTGTGGTCAGAAGAAGTGCTCAACCTTTAGCTAAAGGTAAAAGCTTTTTCAGGTCATTCACATGAGCTTTGTATCTATTTTTGTGGTTAGGCGATGCGCTAACATAACGGATATGGGTAAGTCTGCTTTGCTGGTCACATCGTTTGAGCTTGCCTAGTAAACTGTGTGATCAAATCATGCGCCAAACCTTCGGCTAATGGCGGTGGTTGCTTTGCTGATCAGAGCATTTGGGCTGTGTACCTTGCTTTATAACTTTTGTGATGAGATCATACGTTATGTGCAAAACTTTAGACTAATGGTGGTGGCTGCTTTGCTGGTCAAAGCATGTATGTACCTTGCTTTATTGTTTTGGTCAGAGCATGCGCCAAGCCGTTGGTTATGGGTCAGGGAAATACTTGTACTGGTTGCAGGTGATGGGGTATGTTTTTTTTTGCATGCTGGTCTCTTTTTATCATTGTTCTTGGAGGACTACAAGCTACTGTGTGTGAGTGGAGAGTTGGCCAGGGCCGTATGCAGGTATATACTATGCATGGTAATCGAAAAGGTGTTTTACAGTTCTGGACAACCCTACGTATGCATGAGCTGTTTGACTACAAGCTGCCACAACCACTGTGCAGGGACCGCTACTATGACCAGCGATTCAAAGCCGGCGCCAATGTTGAGCAGTGTGCAAAGCAAGTGGCACGTGACTTTTTGGATGGCATCGCCTGGGTTTACAGGTACGTGATTGTCTGGATGGCAGCGCCTGGGTGTGCAGGTGCGTGTTTTTTGGGGTGGCAGCGCCTGGGTTTACAGGTGATAATTTTGAGGATGGCATCGCCTGGGTGTACAAGTGCGTGTTTTTCTGGATGGCATCGCCTGGGTTTACAGGTACGTGATTTTGGAATGGCATCACCTGGGTGTACAAGTGCGTGATCGAGGGAGAATTTGGGTGTGAAATTAATGGTTGTGGGCACTTGGTTAAGCTGTTCCAGTTGAAGAGGTGCCTAGCATTGTGCCTGTTCACTCTCACCGCCCTGCACATCCTTGCTTCACGTCCTTCCTACCATGGCACCACCCTTTGGCACTGTGTTCAGCACACTATAGGTACTACAGCTAAGGTGCACATCCTTATCACCCATGTCTTGACACCCTGTGGCACTGTGTTCAGCACGCTGTAGGTTCTAAAACTACCTGTAGCTTTGGTACGGTGCACATCCCTCGTCACCCATGCCTTGACACCCTGTGGCACTGTGCTGGCCACACTGTAGGTTCTAAAACTACCTGTGGCTTAACTATGGTGCACATCCTTGTTGCCCATGCCTTGACACCCTGTGGCACTGTGCTGGCCACACTGTAGGTTCTAAAACTACCTGTAGCTTTGGTACAGTGCACATCCCTCGTCACCCATGCCTTGACACCCTGTGGCACTGTGCTGGCCACACTGTAGGTTCTAAAACTACCTGTGGCTTAACTATGGTGCACATCCTTGTTACCCATGCCTTGACACCTTGTGGCACTGTGTTGGCACGCTGTAGGTTCTAAAACTACTTGTAGCTTTGGTACCGTGCACATCCATGTCACCCATGTCTTGACACCCTTTGGCACTGTGCTGGCCACGCTGTAGGTACTACAGCTACGGACCCGCCACAATCATGTTCCATGATGGCGATGACAAAAACGGGGCATGCACACAAGCAGGTGAGCTCACTATATACTCGCACGACACTTGAAACGCGACTGTTTCACATGCAAGCACAAGCACACACACACACACAGCTCTTTCCTTTGACCTACATGGCAATGGCGTACATGCACGCAAGCAGGTGTGTTCATACTACACTTCCACAACAAGTGTGTAGGGTTGACCAGCACTGTACATTTGTAGGTTTATACGGTGTACCTACGGTATTCTTAGCAAAAGATCACCATACGTACGGTCATATACGATGCAGGTATTCGGTGCAGGTATACGGTACATATATATGGTGCAGGTATACCGCCAATTACGGTGTGTAGATATACGGTAATGTATGGTGCAGCTATATGGTTTTGGCCAACCCTACTAGTGTGCACTGCAATGAGTGCTCCTGTCTAGGGTCACAACCATATGTCTATAAAGTCACGGTGTATGCATGGGGTTTAATCACAAATCATCAACACAAATCATTTATTATAGGTACCATCATTTGCGGCCGTACAGGATGCATGGGCGGCTCTTTCCAAATTAAAAAACAATTATGTGGGCCTTGACGGGAAAAGGATCACTCATGTAAAGCAGAATTGCGTCCATGTGCATGTCTGCATTGTATGAACGCAGATGTGTGCACAAGCTGCTCATGCACAGGCACAATTCCAGACACCTTGCTTGTACGAACCACCACAATCTCGCGCAATTCTCCACTTTTGTGATTGCGTGATTCCAGTTTGGTGATGAACACGTCAATGCCTTGCCTTGTGGAGCAATCCTGGACATGGCAGAAATGTTATGCAAACACACACACACGCGCGCGCACACACACACACACACACACACACACACACACACACACACACACACACACACACAAACGTGTTTGTGTGCACAGGTGCCTCCACTGTGCCTGACGGAGCTTCGTGGACCTGGCGGTACCGCCATTACTACGCTCCCCTCATAAGGTACGAACACAGCTGTCCAGTTTCATTTTCCGCAGTCGTAAAACAGATACTGTACCATAATTTTGGCTTCATAGACCTTGTCAGCGTTGCAGAAGTGCCATGCGTTGGCATGGCAACCCCGCTTCTTTCACACCATTACCAATTCTTGGTCCTCATTGCTAGACCTGCAGATCTCATCTGCATCTGACATCTGACCCTGCCCCTGTCGTAAGAATGCTATGCAGCTATCTTGCCACACTCCCTGCTTCCCCCTACAGCGTGCCAACACTGTACTCTCCCTTTTGCCGTCATTCCATGCAGTAATCTGGCCAGCTTCTTAACCGTCCCCTCAGCTACCCCCTACAGATTTCCGACAATACTTCCTCCTCTTTGCCTTCAATGCATGCAGTGATCTGGCCAGCCTCTTTGCCGTCCTCTCAGCAACCCCTACAGCATTCCAACAATATCACAACTTCCTCCTCTTGACCTCAATCCATGCAGTGATCTGGCCGGCCTCTTTGCCGTCCCTTCAGCTACCCCCTACAGCGTTCCAACATTACTCACTTTCTTTGCCGTCGTTCCATGCAGAAACCTTGCGAGCCCCTCAGCTGCCTTCTGCAATGATATAACATACTTTCCTCCTCTTTGCCTTCATTCCATGCAGTGATCTGGCCAGCTCCTCGACTGCCTCATACAAACCCACTGGGCAACGCAAGGCTTCTTTATTCTCAGCCCCCATTAGGTACGCACTTCAGATGCCACAAGATGGGTGCAGGGAGGTATGCTTGCTCTTTGTTGTCAACGCCTTGCACCTTGAAATGCTAGTAGCCCAATTAAAAGCACATGCCTGTATCAAGCAGTTTTTGGCAGTGTCATCAAAGGATATTGCAAAATGTGCTTTTTGGCAGTGTCATCAAAGGATCTTGCAAAATGTGCTTTTTGGCAGTGTCATCAAAGGATATTGCGAATTGTGCTTTTTGGCATTGTCATTAAGGATATTGCTAAATGTGCTTTTTGGCATTGTCATCAAAGGATATTGCAAATGTGCCACTACGCGCGTACAAAATATTGCGCCACTAATACAAACGTGTGTAATGGCCTGTTGTCTATTAGAACTTGGGGCAAATTTATCTTCGTGTTTCTGGTTTTTTCTGTTCAAATCGTAAACAGGCTGCAAATTTGTGTTGCGCTCTTTCCCTTCACTTGTATCTTGTTCCTTGACTTGTATCGTGTTCAACGTATAAAAAAATGTTTGCTGTTATGCTTACATGGCAACAGACAGCAGAGACACTGATTTTTCCGGCAAAATGTCTTTATTTGCTAAAACGTAGGCTTGCAAACAATGGTCTAATATTCATTAATCCCTGTCCAAAATTCTGCTTTCCGTGGATTAACGAAGTCTCATGATGGCTGCCTTGTGGCTGCAAAGGCCAAGGAGGAAAAGGCTCCTTGTGGGTTATATGCAAATTGATTTGAGCAACTATACGTCCGTGCATGTTAACGACCTTTCCTATTTATTAAGACGCACGCAACCCATCTGTTATCTAGATTACTGCTGCCTCATGCAAGCCAAGCTGTGGCCGTGCCTCCACACATGCACAGATGAAACTCTGAAGGGTTCACACATATTAATTACAAGGGCTGCATATTTTAAAAATTCCAGAGGGGGTTATCTGAGACCAAAAATGGTACGGTTTTTGCTTGCTCCCGGGGTATGGGCCCCGTAACTGGCACGTTTCAAGCTCAGCTCTGATATGTAGCTCTGATATGTAGCTCTGTATGTGTGTCAGATTCCAATGCAGCTGAGCTTGAAACGTGCCAGTTAGAGGCCCATACTTAATCGGCCGCGGCGTGAACCCTACTTTTTGAGCAGCCATATGCTGTTTCTGACCAGCCAGCGCACCAAACTGAGTGATTTTTTCGTGTTTTGGGGTCTTCATGATAAATTAAGATCATTGCAAAAACAATGAAGCAACAAGAGCAAGTGGTTGGCGAGATATGCAAATTAATGTGCCACTCCCCCTGGAAAGCACCCATCTAGGGTACAGGTGCACGACGTGTGCTTTTAGTCCTGTCATTCTGTACGCAGGGCGACTTGTCTAAATCTGAGCACATGCTCGGGTAGCGTCTAAATCTGAGCACATGCTCGGGTAGCTTAAAAGTCAGCATCAGTGTGAAGCTAGGTTAGTTCCAATTTGATGAAGTGACGTGTGAGTAGTTGCACCTTTCATGCAAAAAGGAGTATGTTTTGGCTTTTGCCCAGATAACCCCCTCTGTTAAAATTCCAAAGGGTGTACATGCTCTGTTAATGCTGACCCCTTCTCTGAGGACCCTTGCTGTACCCTGGCACAAACTGCAAAAATATAAAGAAAAAACAGAAAAGAGATTTCAATTTGCTGAGCACACGACCGCAGATACCATCTAGCACAAACCATATCTTTCTTCGGCACACTGCTCCTCTTCTGCCGGCAAACCTGTGACCTGGGAGACTTGTATTCGGGCCTCGCTTAAAAAGATACTGAATGGCCTCTCTTTCCTATCGCAGGCTGGCCCGCGATTTGGGAGACCCTGCCTCTGCACCCTTGCACGAGTGGGCACCCAAAAATGGCCCAGTCCGCCCCTTGCTTCAGCTCATGAGCGTGCTGCCTCCCAAAAGGTGAACATGTGCGCCGTGTTTTTAGTTTAATTCTCCCCTGTATGCATAATGTCGTGGATTTCTCCTTTTGGGAGTGGGGTCTTCACATCCTTTGTCAGGAAGGAGACACACATTTTGTACACTGTCGTGTGACACCACATAATGCATTTTTTGGGTGGGTATCGATTCCTTGCCATCAGATGTTCTGTGCTGAACAGTTGCACTGACAATCTAGTGCACTCTCATCTTGATCATTTAAGCTTCTGCTGGCTTGTGTGTATCTGTATGTCAAGTATTTAAGTGTCTGCTTGCTTGTGTGTGTTGATCAATCAAGCGTCTCCTGGCTTGTGTGTGTCTGTATGTCAAGTATTCAAGTGTCTGCTTGCTCGTGTGTATTGATCAATTAAGTGTCTGCTGGCTTGTGTGTGTCTGTATGTCCACCCTATTGCACAGGTGGTATTGTTATCACCAACTTTGAACATCACCATCAAAATGCATGCGTGATAAAGTTGCATTCCTGAATAATAAAACAGACATGCTGCTGTCTTGCCTGTGTCGCTTCTTTGTTTCTGTAAGTGTAATGTAGTGTGTGTTGCTTCTTGACCAATTACTCACAGTGCAAAGGAGGCACTGCCTGGCCCCCTGGCCATGTTGCTCGTGCTGGCCAGGTCAGCCAACGAAGAGGGGGCCCAAGACGAGGCCTGCAGCTCTTCCGCAGCAGGGTCCATCTCCCATCAGAATCCCAAATTAGCGCCCAGACACAACCAACAGGCACTGGGTGCAGGTAATGGATTGTTTGCCTCTTTTAATAAATCACCACTTAGAGAAAGCTATGTGTTGGTAGGGTTAGTGGGGCTGCTCAAGTCAGAAGGAGCCAAATCAGATCCACAGCAGGAGCCAAACGTACGCATACAAGACGTTTGGCATATTGCATAGGTCCCAGGGGCTGTGCACTTGAAGGCTTGGGTTTTTTGATACTGAATCAGGGGTTGAAGGTAGGGGCAGGGGTTAAGGATTAAAGCGGAAGTCGAGAGCAGGGGCAGGTAAGGGTTGAGAGCAGAGGGTAGGGGCAGGGGTTGGAGTTGTATCCAGAGAAAGGGCCATGCGGATGCCTGAGACATTCCACTCTGGCTTAGTATGACGTTCTGCACGAATGCTTTGACTGCTAACACCTCTGCACCACAACCAATCTGCCATGCATTGCGTATTTTTTAGAGAGAGAGAGAGAGAGAGAGAGAGAGAGAGAGAGAGAGAGAGAGAGAGAGAGAGAGACAGACAGAGACAGAGACAGAGACAGAGACAGAGACAGAGACAGAGACAGAGACAGAGACAGAGAGAGAGAGAGAGAGAGAGAGAGAGAGAGAGATATAGGGGAAGAACAGAGTGAATGAAGATGTTTTGCTTACTCGTTTGCCAGGGGGCGTGCTTGCGTGAGTCTATTTTGAAGTGTTTCAGCTTACCCGGTCAAAAGAGAAGTCAGTGGCAGTTACCGGAGCCTCTGGCCTATGTAGGATGAGGCAATTGGGCTTCCCATTGTCTAGCTCGAGCGGAGACGCTAGCTGGTAGTTCTGCGGAGATGGCCTGACTCTGCACAGCACTTTCACACGCTCTTGTGCTGAAACTGGAGCGGCTTGCCCAGGTGCAATGGCATCTTCTGCTGGCTCAGGGGGAGTTTGTGGGCCGGGTGAGCTCCTTTGGCTTGGGAAGCTTGGCTTGGGAAGCTTTGACATTTGCGATCACTTCATTTTCTATACTTCATTATCTCAGATTTAGATTTAAATTTTCTAATTGACCCATGGATGCTGAATCCGCTTAAAATAAGAGTGCTTCTTGGTGCTGGATGGCTGGCAAAAAGGCAGGACAGACAAAAGGAAAGCAAAAGGAGCAAAAAGAGAAAGGAAAGGAGAGGGGGAGGAAACACGGAAAGGGTGGGGGAGGGGGAGGAAAAACATGCGTGGAGAGTGAATTAGCGTGCCTGGGATTGAGGTGCGTTCTTATACCTGTGTTCATGCAGGTGTTCACACACACGCGCGCACACACACACACACACACACACACACACACACACACACACACACACACACACACACACACACACACACACACACACACACACACACACACACATGCTTGCATTTAACGCACGTTCACATTTTTGCACAAGCGCACGCAAGCATGCATACGCACATGCACGCGCACGTATGCTGCACAGGCATGTTACATACCTACACTGCACAAACACACACCTAAAGTTATACGCACATGCAAATGCTGCGCAGAGTGAAGAGCGTGACTGCGGACGGGAACTGCTTTTTTAGGGCATTTGGAGACCAACTGCAGGTGTGAGACAGCATGAGGCTAGAATTAGCAGGTACACAAGAGCAAAGGTTAAAGAATACAGCGTACACGATCTGCCAGGACCACCTGCACGTGCATCCATCCATCGCAGAGAGATCGCCTGTTACACATATGTACGATTGGTTAGCATGCAGTCAACCGGACTTACAAAATGTGCAGAACAATGCATGTTAAGCACGCACAAGCCCCCAACAATAGTGCCGTTTCACATAATGTATGCGCTCGCACACGAAGCCTGCTATTACACAACCAACCAATCGTTCTAAATTGTTGTTTTGGCTGCGTACACGAAGGGTGACGAGGGCATCCATTCAGACTTAAGAAGCCGTGTCACTCAATTCATGTGTGACCATGAAGACGACTACAGCCCGTTCGTTGAGGATGACGAGACGTTTGGCACCTACATCAATAGGATGAAAAAGGTGGGTGTGATTTGGATGAAACAGGGCAGTGTGCGTACGGACGTGCTTCTCGTTAGTCGACCTAAACCATTTATAAAGGGTTAGGGTTGGCCAGAACCATACCTTTATAGGGTTATACGGTGTATATACGGTATTTTCGGCTGGGACGTCACCATACACACGGTCATATACGGTGTGTATATACGGTTCTGGCCAACCCTATAAATGGTGTATACACGGTTTTTTTTGGTAGGGAAATCACCAATTATGCAATTATACGATTTTTTGGTAGGGAAATCACCAATTCTACGATCTTACATGGTGTATATCTACGGTTCTGGTCAACCCTATTGATTAATGACTGGTGCCAGTAATTAAATAATTGGTGCCACGATGTAGTGCCATCCAAAATTTTGGCTCCCTGGATGCTGCAATGTTTGCCTTTCTGGATGTTGCAAAATTTTGACTCCCTGGATGCTGCAATGCTTGCACTCTATGGTCAGCACAAAATTTCAAACGATTTTATGATTGGCCCAAACTCTGTAATTACATCTCCCTCTTGTGCTGCCAGCAGGCCTTGCACAAAAAGTTAAATTGAGTATCCTAGGCACCATCTTGCTTGGTAGACTTTTTATAATACAGCAAACAGATCACTCACACAGCAAACACATACACCCACTAACACCCATACACACAGCATGTGCATGTCAAAACTGCTGCACTTACTCTCTCAGATCAGCGTGTGGACAAACTACATGGCACGTCACTGCAGCATATACACAAGCACACACACACACACAAACACACAAACACACACGCACACACGCACACACACACACTCACACATACACACACACACGCCTAAACACACAGAAATTGAAACCCACCAACAGCACACTAATTTTGCCAGATCAGCGTGTGGGCAGGCTGCATGAAAGTCACTGAAGCATATGCCCACACACTTGCAACTCATTATCATTTATCATATATGCAATTCACTATCACACTCTTTTCACCAGGATGGCGTGTGGGCGGGCTACATGGAAGTCGTTGCTGCTAGCAAGGCGCTCAACTGCAACCTTACAAGTGAGTCTTGGCTCAGCTTGAGCCTTACGAGTGAGTCTTGGCTCAGCTTGAGCTGCTCTGAACTGCCGCAAGGCGCTTAACTGCAGCCTTACAAGTGAGTCTTGGCTCAACTTGAGCCTTACGAGTGAGTCTTGACTCAGCTTGAGCTGCTCTGAACTGCCGCAAGGCGCTCAACTGCAGCCTTACGAGTGAGTCTTGGCTGCTGCTCTGAATTGTAGCAAGGGGCACAACTGCAACCTTACGAGTGAGTCTTGGCTCAGCTTGAGCTGCTCTGAACTGTCGTAAGGCGCTCAACTGCAGCCTTACGAGTGAGTCTTGGCTGCTGCTCTGAATTGTAGCAAGGGGCACAACTGCAACCTTACGAGTGAGTCTTGGCTCAGCTTGAGCTGCTCTGAACTGCCGCAAGGCGCTCAACTGCAACCTTACGAGTGAGTCTTGGCTGCTGCTCTGAATTGTAGCTGCTGCTCTGAATTGTCGTAAGGTGCACAACTGCAACCTTACGAGTGAGTCTTGGCTCAGCTTGAGCCTTACGAGTGAGTTCTGGCTCAGCTTGAGCTGCTCTGAACTGTAGCAAGGCGCTCAACTGCAACCTTACGAGTGAGTTTTGGCTGCTGCTCTGAATTGTAGCTGCTGCTCTGAATTGTAGCAAGGCGCTTAACTGCAACCTTACAAGTGAGTCTTGGCTCAGCTTGAGCTGCTCTGAACTGCCGCAGGTTAATGACTTTGATTCTATACATAGGTGAAACAAGTAGGCACTTTAAAGTGTGCGTGATGCCTTGTGTGGGTAAGATGACTTTCGTCATTCTTTTGTCATTCTGTCAGCAGCAGCACGTGTGTCATTTCACTTGGGAGCATATTTTGGGAGCATTTTTTTTTGGGTAGAGGGGAGCCCCCCTTTACCCTAAGGAATTTGATCTGTCGTTTTGGGACATGCTAATGGTTGGTCAGACCATGTATTTATAAGTATATATACGGTACTTTTGGCAGGGAAATCACCATACATACGGTCGTATACGGTGCAGGTATACGGTTCTGGCCAACCCTAGACATGCTAGAGGCTGCAATGTCGTTGGCCAAAACGTGTTTTTGGGTAGAATTGGTCTGCACTGTGTTTAATGTCACGGCTGCTTCTGTGGTTTTATCCGTCATTTTGGGACATGCCAGAGGCTGCAATGTCCTTGGCCAAAACGTGTGTTTGGGTAGAATTGGTCTGCACTGTGTTAAATAAACACCGTTAATGCTACACTGTTATTGCTGCACTGTGTTAATGCTGCGGCTGTTAATGCTACACTGTTATTGCTGCACTGTTTATGCTACACTGTTAATGCTGCATTGTGTTAATGCTGCGGCTGTTTCCTTGGTCTGTCCCTCCAAACGATGTGATTGGTCTGCACTGTGTTAATGCTGCGGCTGTTTCCTTGGTCTGTCTCTCAAATGATGTGATTGGTCTGCACTGTGTTACTGCTGCGGCTGTTTCCTTGATCTGTCTCTTAAATGATGTGATTGGTCTGCACTGTGTTACTGCTGTGGCTGTTTCCTTGATCTGTCTCTCAAACGATGTGATTGGTCTGCACTGTGTTACTGCTGTGGCTGTTTCCTTGATCTGTCTCTCAAATGATGTGATTGGTCTGCACTGTGTTAATGCTGCGGCTGTCTCCTTGGTCTGTCTCTCAAAATGATGTGATTGGTCTGCACTGTGTTACAGCTGCGGCTGTTTCCTTGATCTGTCTCTCAAAACGATGTGATTGGTCTGCACTGTGTTAATGCTGTGGCTGTCTCCTTGGTCTGTCTCTCAAAATGATGTGATTGGTCTGCACTGTGTTACAGCTGCGGCTGTTTCCTTGATCTGTCCCTCAAAATGATGTGATTGGTCTGCACTGTGTTAATGCTGCGGCTGTCTCCTTGGTCTGTCTCTCCCATGATGTGATTGGTCTGCACTGTGTTACTGCTGCGGCTGTTTTCTTGACCTGTCTCTCAAACGATGTGATTCGTCTGCACTGTGTTATTGCTGCGGCTGTTTCCTTGATCTGTCCCTCAAAACGATGTGATTGGTCTGCACTGTGTTAATGCTGTGGCTGTTTCCTTGATCTGTCTCTCAAATGATGTGATTGGTCTGCACTGTGTTAATGCTGTGGCTGTTTCCTTGATCTGTTCCTCAAATGATGTGATTGGTCTGCACTGTGTTAATGCTGCGGCTGTTTCCTTGGTCTGTCTCGCAAACGATGTGATTGGTCTGCACTGTGTTAATGCTGCGGCTGTTTCCTTGATCTGTCCCTCAAAACGATGTGATTGGTCTGCACTGTGTTACTGCTGTGGCTGTTTCCTTGATCTGTCTCTCAAATGATGTGATTGGTCTGCACTGTGTTACTGCTGTGGCTGTTTCCTTGATCTGTCTCTCAAATGATGTGATTCGTCTGCACTGTGTTAATGCTGCGGCTGTTTCCTTGGTCTGTCTCGCAAACAATGTGAGGCGTGCCGCTCTTCTATGCTTATGGTTGGCCACTGCATTCCACGATGCCTCTCATACATAGGGTTGCCAGAGCCCTATATATACACCGTATATGATTGTATACCTAGGGTTGGCCAGAACCGTATATATATATATATATATATGTATATATACACCGTATATTTGGTGATTATCAAGCCAAAAATACCGTATGTACACCGTATATATATGGTTCTGGCCAACCCTACGTATATCTGATCATTTCCCAAGAGGTAGTCAACTGGGGAAATGTCCAAATATGTTTGTTTTTTTTGCACTCAGAAGCCGGCCATCCACTGCCCCTCGATCCGACCGGGACCATTTTTGCTTCAAAATGAAGCTGGCATTATGAGTTACACGCGGATATGCTTGGATTCATGTGGGTCACTCTGTGTGCAAATTGGCAGGGCTTCAAGCTCACAATGACTACCGAAACCCTGCTCGGGTGGTTTTGCATGGGAAAACAGCATGTGTTGGCCTACATCCCCAACTACTTGATCGTTTCACTCAATTTTTTTTGCAATGGTATTTGTTTGTTACAAGGACTCCTTACCACAAACAATCATGTGATTTGGAATGGTGGGTGGCCTGCTGTGAAGGCTTTGTGGTGAAAAGTGGGCTTCACGCTGCGGGCAATTAGACGTGTGCGCCGGAACTGGCTAGTTTCAAACTCTCAGGTGTTGTCAGCAGGCTGGGCTACCTCTGGGTCCTGAGCGTGAAAACAGCCAGTTCCGGTGCAGATACTCTAGCCACATTTCTAAAATACCCCTGTTTGGGACCTCAGATGACCACCTCTGTCATTTTCCTGCCCAAAACACCGTATGTACACTGTATATATATGTTTCTGGCCAACCCTACTCATATAAGTTGGATAATCATCTTTTCTTGACCACTCAACCTGCCTGAGAGGACATGCGTGTCTTCCTCCTTAGCATACGTGTGTTTATCCCTGCAATTCACGATGCCTCATATGAGCTGGTACTCATCTTCTCTCGACCACTCAACCTGCCTGAGAGGACATGCGTGTCTTCCTCTTTAGCATTCGTGTGTTTATCCTATCTATCTATCTATCTATCTATCTATCTATCTATCTATCTATCTATCTATCTATCTATCTATCTATCTATCTATCTATCTATCTATCTATCTATCTATCTATCTAT
>Ga0307942_1000296_pt1:0-30000 | contig 32540 bp, 39 predicted proteins | sample OrgLakmetagen175_FD_201846 | JGI IMG/M metagenome (GOLD analysis project Ga0307942, IMG submission 201846) | Saline water microbial communities from Organic Lake, Antarctica - #175 | ecosystem: Environmental > Aquatic > Non-marine Saline and Alkaline > Saline | place: Antarctica: Organic... | reverse complement strand
TAATGTCATCAACTGTTTCTTTTCTGTCGTCTGTATGAGCTCTGTGCAATTTTTGTTTATAAACCATAACTGTTCTTCTGCCGTGGTACAGAACTGTGGGTAGCATGTGAACTAAGTCTCAGCATTTCTCCTTCCCTGACGAGCTTCCGAATTCTGTATGCTGTTCAGGATTGTGTACTGTAAATGAGAGTGCGCTGTCCACTATGAGTGTTCTGTGTGCTCTTAGGGACTGTGCGCTGTAAAAGAGGTTGCGCTGCTCATGAGTGTGTGGCAACTCATGAGTGTGTGTGGCAACTCATGCATGTGTGGCAACTAATTAGTGTGTGGCAACTGTGGGGTCATTGGCCTTGACCAATGGTAGTTATAAGTCGCTGGTGATGAAAGCTAGCGACTGGCCGCCAAAGAGTGTACTCTGGGCAGAGCGCACGGGCGTGCAAAAACCTTCAACCGCTTTCTCTCGGCAAGGGCAAGCAGCACAGCGGCAAGGCCTTGTCCATCTTGTGTAAAGCCCATTCCACAGCAGCTCCACTTCCTTTTTACACCCACCCTCTTCTCCCTACCTCTCAGGCAGCTCCAGCTCCCTCACAACGTCATCCCTGCCACGTGTTTACTCCAATTCGTTTCCTTCACTCCCTTAGTTCGCTCACTCCCCTAGTTTACTCCCCTAATTTACTCCCCTACTATACTCCAATTTGTTTCCTTCCTTCCCCTAGTTTACTCCCCTAGTTTACTCCCCTACTCTACTCCAATTTGTTTCCTTCACTCCTCTAGTTTACTCCCCTAGTTTACTTCCCTAGTCTACTCTAATTTGTTTCCTTCACTCCCCTAGTTTGCATCACCCAAAAATCCTTTCCTTTCCTTCCTCTCACTTTCACTACACCACCCCTGCTCCCAAAACCAGCAGTCCAGGTCCAGCAAGCAGCACGAGTTGCCAGAACAAATCCAACCTCTCTATAAGTCCAGGGTCGGCCAAAATTATGTTAATGGCCGTGTGTTCTTATCGCTCTGCTACTCATAAGCTCACGTACCGCATCCCTATTGCCCTGGCCAACCCTCTACCGCCCCCCTTAGTCCTTCCATTCTTCTATCATTTGTACTCATTTGTGAATTTCTCTCGCTCACCCCAACTTCACAACACGTCCACTCCAAGACCAGCAAGCAGCTCTTTTGTACACCTGAGTTCCTCTCGATTTTAACTTCCATCCTCCATCCAACCTGCTCAACCCAATCCATTCCTAGCAAGCTGTGCTGGAGCTGTCAAAGGTTTTCAGGACCCCCCGCCCCGACCTTTATTTGTAGGGTTGGTCAGGACCATATATACCTACAGTGTATATACGGTATTTTTGGCAGGGGAATCACTGAATGTGCGGTCATATACGGTGCATAATACGGTTCTGGCCAACCCTGTTTTTGGTCTTAGACCCCTAAAAATTTGTCACTCGATTTCTGCACACTGCACACACTCCAGGGCCGGCAAGCAGCTGGATTTGTCTGACACCACAGTCGCTGGTGTCTCAAACTTTGCAGCAGGGGCGTGCGCCAGCCTGTCAACACAACTGGTCACGGTACCCATTGATGTCGTGAGCCAGAGACAGGTAACAAGACGGCAGGGGTTACGTGTAACGTGTGTGTGTATGTGAGGGGCCAGGAAGGTGGGTGTCATGAATGTTTGTGTACCTGTAAACAGGTAATAAGATGTCAGGGGTGGGTTGCATGTTATGTACGTATGTACGTATGTGGAGGTTGGGGTGAGTAGGTGGTGTTAATATTTGTGAGTATCCACGACTGGCAAAGGCAAGACGCCTATCCATATGTGCATGCATATGTCACACCCATTGGGTCGAGTGCCAGAGACGGGTGGATTGTGTGTGTGTGTGTGTTATGTGCAGAATGTTGTGAGCCAGTGACAGGGTCAGCAGGGGTGGGAATTGTGTGTGAGGGTGCATGCGCATCTTTGTGAGCCAGAGGCAAGGATGGTAGTTGGAAGGGTTGCGTGCATGTGTGTACGCGCATGAGATCACACATGATGTCACTGAGTGTTGTGATATGTTATGTGTTGTGATATCACTGAGTGTTGAGCGCTCAATGGTAGTTTCATGTAGGCAGGCTGAGGCTGTCCTGCACCGTCACGCTTCTGCCCATAACCTGGAGAGCTTATATCTTCCTTTCCTGTTTCCGCTACGAAGGCACAATCCGCCATCACCTTTTTTCATCCACCGCTCTATGCACAGATGTGCACACATGTAGAAATTTACCAGAGTGGGTCAACTGAGCAAATGTCCTGAAATGTGACTTGGTTGATGCTAATCATGTTTGAATGATATAATTAGATGGTTCATGAAGTTTGGGGCCAAAAGGACCACCCCAGTGGTCTGGACAGAAAAAGTTCAGATTTTGGCACTGAGTTTCCACATTACAGGCCACCACGCCCCAACCAGGGCCTCTTTTCATCATAAAACAAGACAGGAGGACTTCCTTTATGTTACCAAATCATCCTGGGTTTTGAAAATCAGATTTGGTGAAGATTGATTTTCCACCTTTTTGGCACCCCTTCTGCTAATTTTAAGGAAAATGGGCCAAAATGGGGTATATGGCCAAGTACTGCTCCGTTTCGCCCCATTTTTGTTGCAATGATATTTTTATTGGAATGTAGACGATTCATATAAAAATGACACAAATCAGGTCAGTGGGTGGTGAGATATAAAAGAATGATGGTGAAGAATAGGGTTCACGCCGCGGGCAATTAGACATTCTAGCCAATACCGGCAACATTAAAGCTCAGGTGCTATCAGAGTAAGGGCTACCTATGGGTACTGAGCTTGATTGTTGCCAGTCCCGGCGCCCATACTCAATTCATTTCAAAACCACCCCTGTTTGGGGCCTCAGATGACCACCTCTGGAAATTTACACCTGTACGCCTTGTAATTACTAAATCATCACACAGGCACGCACAAACACACACACAGACACACACAGACGCATGCACACGCACACGCACACACACAGATGGTGTACGGCACGGATACAGGCAGCATCTTGCGAGCAGCTGCGCATGCAGGCAGCAGGACAGCCCCAGGTGCGAGTGGCTCAGGCACTGGCTCTAGCTCTGGTACCAGCGGTGTTGCTGCAGCAGCCAACCCAAGCCAGTCTCCACACGGCGACCCCCACAGCGGCAGCAGCAGCGCCGGCAGCAGCAGACAGGGCGGGCAGCACAGCGCAGCGCAGCACAGCACGGGGCCCCAGCAGGGACATGGCGTGCCCGGCGGCAGCAGCAGTGATGGCCAAGGCGGCAGAAGGGGGATGAGCAGTAGCAGCAGCAGCAGCAATAGCTGCGGCAGCAGTGGTGGCAGCAGCGGCACTGGGGTTGTTAATAGTCAGGGCAGCAAGAGGGGTTTGAGCACGAGTACTAGTGCGGGTGGGGGTGCGGGTAGGAGCGCTAGACACTTGTGTAGCATCAGTAGTAGTGTGGGTAGTAGCAGCAGTCATCCGGTGTTGTCCCCTGCCCACAACAGAGGCGCTGCTGGGAGTTGTGGGGGGGAGGGGGGGCTTAGGGTGGCTGCTGGTAGGGGTGGGGGTGGGGGGCTGCTAGGGCCAGGGGGTATTGGGCGGAGTTGCTTGAGCGCTGGAGCTTCTTCCTCAACTGCCTACAGCTCACAGGTGTGCATCGTGTGTGTGCGTTTTTGTTTCAGTGTGGGTGTGTGGGTGTGTGAGTGTGGGTGTGGGTGTGGGCGTGGGTGTGGGTGTGGGTGTGGGTGTGGGTGTGGGTGTGGGTGTGGATGAGCATGGGTTTATTCCTACCTGGGAGGGGAAAGGGTGGGTTTGTGCGTACCTATGGAATAGAATAAGTTATTTGCAACACAATGGGGACGCTTTGATGGCACCGTAGGCAGGGTATTCAGGTGGGTGTGAATGGTGGAGCAGGGGGGAACAAATGAAAGGGAAGAAGGCAGGGGTGTTGCAGAGGGAAGTGAGTTAGTTGGTAAGCAAATACGAGGGTGGGGTACATGGGCGGGCACACACACACACACACACACACACACAAGTCTTGATCGCAGTACAAAATGCCGACGCCATTTGTGAGTGACAGCTGCGACCCTCGTAATTATTTGTTGTCAAGTGTTTGTTGCTGCTTGTTTTTTCTGTGAATAGAGTCAGCCAGATCTGCCCATCCACAGTGTTAACATTAACACGTTTCTGCAGGAGTGCCTCTTAAAATTACGGTCAAATGCAAGCTGTACTCATAAACATCGTGGTTCTAAGTATAAAAAGGGTTGAATTCAGCACTGATTCAGCCAGTAAAGGTAACTGTGCCATTCGACACCTGCATTCATCTTTGGTGCATTTCAGGCGGCTTCAGAGGTCCCTGGGGGCTTCCAGATAGTGCGGATGATCCTCAAGCAAGATGGTTTGATAGGGCTGTACCGGTAAGGGGCAGATCATGAAGGACATTAAAAAAAGTGTCTACATGTGAAGGGTGCATTTGTTTGAGTGGTCAAACCTGTTTGTACCCTTGCCAGCACTATTACCTCAAGGCAGGAGCCGGACTGAGGGCCATTGATGTCGTCTTTTCTGTGGCGGAAGAAATGTGCAGCGTCCGTCGTCAATGTGTCCTATGTTTATTCGATACTACGTCGCTGGGAAGTAGCCTCGATGCCGACAGCGGAAGTTTTATTTTTTGGCGCTAGAAGCAGCAGCCAGAAGATTTGGGCGGTGTACACAACGCTGGGGACCGACTAGTTTAGATCTAGTCTAGTTGTTGATAGACAAAGTCGATACTACCAACAGTCTAGGTGTCCCAAAATAGATACTATCAACAGGCACTGATCTTGTCTTGATGCGCTGCAATGTTCGGCATCTGTTGACCATGCATATGCACCCTCGCTCATCATGAGCAACACACTTATGCCTTCGAATTCCATTCAGCATTTCTGAACACCACATGCCTCCCTTTTTAATTTTTTGTGCAGTGGCTTTGGAATGTCTGTTGCCACGTTCGTGCCGTCAAGCGCTGTTTGGTGGTCCGCCTACGGTACGTAGTGTGCACACTTCTGTGTGCGGGTACGTGTGTACATTTCTGTGTGTGGGCATATGATTGATCAGTTTGACGCTTGAAGCCACTGTCAGTACGGTACGTAGTGTGCACACTTCTGTGTGCGGGTACGTGTGTACACTTCTGTGTGTGGGCATATGATTGATCAGTTTGACGCTTGAAGCCACTGTCAGTACGGTATGTAGTGTGCACAATTTTCTGTGCAGGTACGTGTGTACATTTCTGTGTGTGGGCATACGTTTGATCAGTTTGACGCTTGAAGCAACTGTCAGTACGGTACGTATTGTGCACACTTCTGTGTGCGGGTACGTTTGTACACTTCTATGTGTGGGCATACGTTTGATCAGTTTGACGCTTGAAGTCACTGTCAGTACGGTACGTATTGTGCACACTTCTGTGTGCGGGTACGTTTGTACATTTCTATGTGTGGGCATACGTTTGATCAGTTTGACGCTTGAAGCCATTGTCAGGAGTGCGCCCTGATCGCCTGCTTTTCCCTCTCTTCCTTCTGCGACCAGATAGTCTCTCACAACTATTTGATGCCACTATTAGGAGTGCCTCTATTAGGAGAAGCCACTATTAGGAGTGCTCCCTGATCGCCTGCTTTTTCCTCTCTTCCTTCTGCGACCAGATAGTTTCTCAAACCTGTGTGAAACCTGTTTGACGCCACTATTAGGAGTGCCACTATCAGGGGTGGCCATAATTAGGAGTGCGTCCTGATAGCCTGCATTCCTCCCTCTTCCTTTTGCGATCAGGTGGTCTCTCATACCTGTGTGCATGCTCTCAATATCGAATGGCACGCGAGTTCCAGAAGCACAATAGCACAACAACACACTCCTGCTTTCGGCGCTCCTTAACCATGACAAAACTAACAAATTCATACGAGCGCAATTTGTGCCAGCATTCCACAAACGCGTCACGCTGCTAGCCCCTCCCGCACACCCCCTCATGACAAACAAAATACACGGCGCCCAACCCTATCTTGTACCCCTGTCATAAATAAGTGAAATGGCACCCACTGGACCGACTCTGCCCTGTGGCTCTGTCGCAAACACACGAATTTGAACACACACACACACACACACACACACACACGTGGCACCCACCAAGCAGACCCTTATCCTGCCCTATAATTTTGTCACAGGTGTGTACCAGCAGCTCGTGTCGCGTGCATACGCCTCGTACATCAAACCAGCAGCCTCCTCCTCTGCTCCTCAATCAAGCAGCACCAGCATTTCCACTCCCTCCGATACCCTCTCTGGTGACACAGCTGCTCAAACTGGTGCCGCGGACGTCACTATGCCTGCTGCCGGGCTCAGGTCAGGTCCCCAGGGGATTGGCAGCGGTGCGGGTTTGAGCAGGGCAGGTGCAAGCGTAAGCGCAAGCGCAGGTAGTGGCGCTGCTGGGAAGCAAGGACAGCAGCAGAGTGGTTCGTATCAAAGCGACCAGCAGCGGCGGCAGGGCCTGCAACAGAATGAGCAGCAGCAGCAGCAGCAGCAGCAGCAGGGCCTGCAACAGAACGAGCAGCAGCAGCGGCGGCAGCAGGACCTGCAACAGAACGAGCAGCAGCAGCAGCAGCAGCAGCTCTCATCTTTGTCTACAGGAGAGATCATGGCAATACAGACAGGTACATCCATGTCTCTTTTCTTATTACTGGTTTGCCATCCCTTTTTCTAGCAATGAACGTTTGCCAATTGCTGTGCCGCGGTGTCTTCGTCTTCATCTGGCTTAACATGTTGTGCGCATTGTCAGTAGGTTCCATCAGCATGCACATGCTTTGAAATGGAAGCAGCAGCGTGACTGGAAGGCAGTCATCGCGTATGCGACCAGTGTCCCGGCAAAGATGAGAATATTCAGATCAAGGATCAAGGCGCATGCTAAAACTATATACAAATATAAAGGATCTGATCAAGGATCAAGGTGAACGCTAATAAATCATTTCACCAAGGCCTTCAGGTCTGTGAGCAGAGGGAACTCTACTCCCTTACTGTTTCTACCAAGTACTGAGGACTTTTGTGTCCTGGCCTTGTTTGCTACAGAGTCCTCCATGCTGGCTGGAAAACAGTTCCAAGTTGTGACCAGTGTCCCTGGCAGAGATGAATATGTTCAGATCAAAATGCACGCTCTATATTTGCTACAGGGTCCTCCATGCTGGCTGGTGCCACGTCCTCGGTCATCACGAACCCACTTGACCTGATCAAAACGCGCATCCAGGTACAAGAGCGGGTGCAAATGCATGTATTGAATTAAACAAGCTGATCAACACGCGTGCTCAAGCACAGGAGTGTGCATTCGTATGACAGTATTGGCAGATCTAAACACGCATTCAGGTACGAGAGAGTGAGTGAGAGAGAGAGAGAGAGAGAGAGAGAGAGAGAGAGAGAGAGAGAGAGAGAGAGAGAGAGCGAGAGAGAGAGAGAGAGAGAGAGAGAGAGTGCAAATGTTTGTATTGAAGTGAAGAAGCTGGTCAACACGCGTGCTCAGACACAGGGGTGTACACATGACAGTGTTGGCAGATAAAAGCACGAGTACAGGAACAAGAGGGCGCACAATTTACTGTATTAAAAAGCAGCTTTAAACATACGTTCTGGCAATGGATCTGAGCTTATGTTGAGTCATATGAGCTGTATGGAACACACGTATAAGTAGCAGGAGGTGTGTGCTTCAGTCAATTGAGCTGCCCATTACTTGCATTATGCATTCACTTCTTGGTGCCCATTACTTGCATTATGCATTCACTTCTTGGTGCCCATTACTTGCATCATGCATTCACTTCTTGGTGCCCATTACTTGCATTATGCATTCATTTCCTGGTGTGTGCTTGATGTTAGTGCTTTGGCTGGTTGTAGCATAACTTCAGCTACAGAATAGCAAGCACGCATGGCTGTGTTGCGCGAGCTGATCACAACACGCCTTTGGTAGGGTTGGCCAGAATAATATATATGTATTATATATATGTACATACAGTGTTTAAACGGTAATTTTGGCAGGGAAATTACCAAATATATGGTCATATACCTGTCATATTTTCATATGTTTGGCAGGGAAATCACCAAATATACGGTCATATACCCTTCATATTTTCATATGTTTGGCAGGGAAATCACCTAATATACAGACATATACCTGTCACATGTGGTGTATAGATACGAATTCTGGCCAACCCTAGCCTTTGGATGTGAGGCCGCGTGTGCACTGCATCAGTTGTAGGGTGATTCGAATGAGCAGACGTGTGGGGTATGGGCCGTATACCGTATACCGTATGGCTGTATACCGTATTCCTAGGGTTGGCCAGAACCGTTTATACACACCGTATATGACCGTATGTATGGTGATTTCCCTGCCAAAAATACCGTGTATACACCGTATATACCTATAAATGTATGGTTCTGGCCAACCCTACGTATATCGTATGGCCATATACCGTACACCGTATACTGTATGGCTGATGCCAGCAAGCAGAGGTTTTGGGGGGCAGTTTTTTCAGGGCGGTAGTAGGGTTTCATTCACAATTGAACCACAGCTGTTTGAGGACATAGGACCCTCTCTGTAACCGAGCTTTGCTCGGAACTTATGAGTCCTCTTCAGCGACTTTGTTGGGCAATAAGACCATAGCTGTGTGTATGGACGTTGGACATTGTGAGTGCTCTTCAGCAAATATTTTGGGCAGTAAGACCATAATTGTGTGTATGGGCGAAGGACCTTGTGAGTGCTCTTCAGCGACTTTGTTTGGGCAATAGGACCATAGCTGTGTGTGTGGACGTAGGACATTGTGAAATTGTGAGTGCTCTTCAGCAAATGTTTTGGGCAGTAAGACCATTGCTGTGTATGGGCATAGGGCCTCTTGAGCGCTCTTTAGCAACTTTGTTGGACAATGGGACCATAGCTGTGTGTCTGGACGTAGGTCATTGTGGGTGCTCTTCAGTAGTCTTGTTTGACAAGAGGACCATAGCCGTGTATGGGCATAGGACCGTGCGAGCGCTCTACGGCGTTCTTTGCTGGCACCGTTGTAAAAGAACGCACATGCCAAGGTGCAACTGACTAGCATAAATTGTGTAGTCCAGTTATGTGTAAACCGATATTGATGAAATTCACACATGACTTGCCCATACGCCGTGTTCAAGCAGACGCACACAACGCATAAATTTGGTTGGGGTTATAGTATGCAGCAAGCTCATAAGCTCATAAGCTCATTAGCCTGTGCATGCACACATGACGCCCTGGTTCCTTGATTTATGCATGTGCACACATTGCTTGAGACTGCAGGTGGCTCATCGAGAGGAAGGTCAGGCCGCAACATTTCGCACCGTTGTTAAGGAAATTATTACAAGTAAGTCCTCGACTCCCTTGTTATTAGGGATGTGTGTCTGGGGAGAAAGGTGGGGGGGGGGGGATTGTGCTACCATTATTGATGGTCCGTCAACTATTGCACGAAATCAGGCAGGAGTCGTGCTGAACTGAAAAGATTTTGAAGCGGTTCAGACGCCTTGAGCAGTCCAAACCTCTTGCCCAAAACCATCTTGTGCACAAGAAGTCTGTCAAGAATTAGGATTTAAAGCATCCTGCTAACCGCTAACGCTGCATAGCGTTACGTGCAATGATAAGGATGCGCTTCATCTTTATCATTGGTTAAGGATGAAGCGTATATACCTGTGTATGCGCTCCATCCTTATCATTGGTTTAGAATGAAGTGCATATACCTGTGTATGCACTCCATCCTTGACCAGTGTGTGATGAGCTTCGTCCTGCTTGCCCATCTTTCGCCATAAGTGCTTGTACACACATGTTCTCTTTTCACTACTCAACGCACATCCACGCTGAGCTTCTGTAATCCATCTGTCCTTCTTCAAACTGTAGGAGATGGCCTGTTTGGCCTATTCCGGGGAGCCTTGCCTAGGATGGCCAATGCAGCTTTGTGGGGAACATGCATGGTCACGGTACGTTCCGGATAGTATGGAAATGTGTTCTGTTCACAGCATGTGTACAAAAGCCCCGCAGCCAACCTAATGCGCAGAGCACGTGCATGAGTATGGTGAGTGGAAACGGGACAAACGGGTTTTTTGAAACAAAGTTGCTGTGTCGGCCCTCTATAGGTGATCACTGTTTGTATGGGGGAGCATGTGGACGATCGCAATGAGTTGAGAGAAGTGACCAACATTTTGTATGGAGGGGGCATGTGCATATGAGCACGATGCGATGAAAGAAAGGGATGAACGACATTCGTGGAGGATAGGCAAGTGCATATGTTCACGATGCGTAGAAAGAAAGGAATTACAAATGTGTTTGAATGGGCATGTGCAGTTAGTTACAATGCGTAGAAAAACAGATGGTTACTAGGGGGGGGACATGTAATTGTCCATGATGTGTCGAATTACAGATGGCCCATGGTGAGGATGAGAGTTTCAACTTCCCTGATTTTTTCTTCCACCAAATATGAAAGCACGCGGACTTATCTGGGGGGATAAGCCCCTACACAAGCTGTAGGAGAGGGGGGGGGGGAGAACTGTAGTTGCCTTATTTTGCAAGCATTTCTTTTGCATAACACATTGCCATCATTTTGAGGGACTGCATAAGGGGTAAAAAAAGGAAAGAATGCACATTGCTACTATCTGACAGCCTCATACTGTACCAATTCGACTTTCGTGTAGCTGGATGGGTTATAGCAAAAGTTTCTGGAGACATGTCACTGGTACCAAGTTAGTGTGACTGCAAATGCATTGAGGTTCACAGGTGCAAGCAACGTTGACCCCTCGTCCGTGCTGTTGGTGTCTTAAAATTTTCATCTTTAGATCTTATCATCCATGCCAAAATTGTTTACAACGTTGCCATCCCCTCCTTTCCATGCTGGTTGGTGACACAACATCGGTTTTCCATACAGGTGTATGAATTCCTGAAGCGAGTGAGCAAAAAAGAGGAGCCAGAAGAAAAGAGTCAGTAATACGAAGTTCTCTAATAGTAGCATGCACAGCTTCTAGGCAGCAACAGCCTTAGCGTCTGATATGGAGCACTGGAGAAAACATGTGCAAGTGGTGATTCACGAACAGACAGGATTGCATTATGGAGATCTTTTATATACGTACTTAGTGTCTTACATTAGAGCTAGCCCGTTCACCAATAAACTATGATCTGCTATTTATACAAAATGGTTGTTGGCAAAGAACCACTTTTTATGATAGTACTACCATCATTAGTAATGAAGGGAAGGAGTCGCTCCAGACCAAATCTTATTAAATCTTCTTATGCAAAAAGTTTTTGGGGTTGCTTGTCTCAGTGTACTTGATGGAAAATTTGTGCCAGGTGCCCTATATACCTGTCAAATCAAGCAAATTACCGTCACTGCAAAGTATAAGACTCAGCACATCTACTAATGCTGCTCGGTCACACAATTTGTCGTTGCCACTGATTGGGCGTGACATACCGGATCCTTGGAGAACTGCAAGATTCAATTTACAAGGCAGCTCTCCTACTGAAGAGTCTAAAAGTGTTAAGGATGGCAGCAAGAAAAGCCCACGTAGGTACAGTGAGATTCAAGGGGAAAATGCTCATTAGACAGAAAAGGCTATGCTGATAACGTTAACATACCCAGCATGGTTCATGGAAGGCGCTTTGGGTTATTTGATTTTGATAGCAGACACCTGCTACAATGCTGATGAAACTGGCTGAAACGGATGGAGAAAGTATAGCAGGAGAGGCAAACAGGAGTGCCTAATAAAAACAAGGGTTAGAAAGAGGGGCTGGCTGGGCGAGAACAAAAGGCAACTTGCCTTGAAGGGGGGCAGTTAGAAAAAGTTGGCTGGGAAAGAGATGTACTACGAACCCTAGGAGGGCAAACAACCTAACAACTTGAGGCGAAGGTTTTTCTTTCCAACACTTTTCTGTGCTTTTCTTTGAACGTACATGCTGGTGCACTGTTGTAAGTCAAATGTTATATTGAACTCAGCTTCCAATTTGTTTGCATGAACAGTCATGAGTCTCTAATGTGGCGCTCCCTTCCTCCCCTTGGGTTATACATTCTGGTGTTCAGTTAAAACGCCTCAACTGCTTGTTGTGGCTCTCCATCAGGCTCTTTTTACTGTATCAGGTTTTGCCTTTCATCAGCCATTCAATCATCACCTCTTACTTATAGCTTTCCTAAGAGAACGATATGGCACTGGCTGAGACCAATTCTCTTTTACAACCTTACATTTCCTTTACGCTGGCTGATCCAGCAATGCCTATCAGCCCAACACATGTGGCTGCCGGTTACCCCCCTTTGTAAACCCTTTGTAAACCCTAGGAAGGCAAGACAGAGGCAACCAGGGGTCCGTCTGAAAATTGAGGCCTGGGTACCTGCGCTACTAAAGGGGGCACCCAGATAAAAGAAAAGAATTGATGACACAGCTAGCATGATTAAGTTTTAAGTTAGGGGGTTATGTAGGTGCTCGCACCAGGCAACCCACCGCGTAAACAATTAAAAGAAAGGCAAAAGAAGCTAGAAGCCAACCAGGATAAGTATGAGCATACTGCAGCCAAGCAAAGCAACGACTGTTGTGCCAAAATAGGCTTCATTAAAACCCCTAGGTCTGTCGGCTTAAGTTGTAAGCCTTGTTTTTGAGGGTCTTTCAAGTGCTGACATATTGTCTAAAATGGTGCTTGCGGAGGAATTTGTGAAACACTGCAAGCAACTTACAAAGCTGTACAAATGCAGGTTCAAGTATCATTGGTACACTTATAAAGAATAAAAGGAACAGTTGATAAATTGAAATGTAGAAAGAAGACAGGAGCGGTACAGACCAAATTAAGTAGACATTGCTTGTAGTACTTGAATGAGGCAAAGACGTTAAGTCCAAACGCAGGCCAGAGAAAAAAGCAAATGCATAAACAGCACATTTCGAAGATTTTTGCTGTGTGCAAGTTCTGGACATAATCAAGCTAGGACACAGTACCAGCACTGGAAAATAATAAATTGGTTGGTTATAAAATCATGCAGCAACACGTTTTCAATAGAGGAAGTGGCTACCTAGGGATAAAAAAGAAGACGGTGGAGATTAAAATGAAGCGAACAACACTTGCACTGTTTTAGGATGGCAGGAAAAAGCTGATAGAAACCATACAGTCATACTATTCTTTAGATGAATCTAAATCTGTCCAATTACCGTTTCGGCATGCCATTATGGTAAGTCTCTCACGTCCACAGCAGCACGTCAATGCCTTGAGTTGTGTGACTTGTCTTCCTCCTCTATGATCTGCTGGCGTTTCTGCATAAAAGCCTCGACCGTGCGGTGCATAGCATCCCGGCCTGTGATGATGAGCTTGTTCACGATCTCGGGGTCCGATTCAAAGCGAGCTTCCTCAAACTCCTGTGCATGTGGTGCAGTGCAATTTTTGAAGTAGGTTAGGTGCAGAGGAAGCCGTGTGTCAACCCCCTAGAACGTTCATTACGAAGTGCAATAAATACATGGGCCATCCCACCTGTTAAAACGGTACTCTATTATGCGCGATTATTTCAAAGGATTATTTCAGAGGGAATTACCGAGGATCAAAATGGGTTATATTTTTTGCGTGCTCCTAGGGTAAAGTCCCCCTACTTGCTAGTTTCAAGCTCAGCCCTGATATGCATAATTTATTGCACCTGAGCTTGAAACTAGCCAGTTAGGGCCATACCTAATTGACCGAGGTGTAAACCCTACTTTCTGAGCAGCCATATGCTATATGCTGTATCTGACCAGCCAGAGCATTAATTAATGTGATTTTTCATGAATTGGAGTCAAACAAAAAAATCGTTGTCGATTGAAATATAATAAAAAAATCGTCGAGAGCTATCGATTGGTATATGAATGAGTCGATCCTGAGGGGGTCGGGGAGGGGGGGTCCAGGGGGGGTAAGGGAATTTGAGGGGGGGTCTCCAGAAGTTTACTGGGCCACTTTCACGAATTATTAAATGTATTGTTGGAATCCTGAGCTTAAGCCCAGTCTATTGGCACCCTTGTTGGGTGATTTGATTAAAGGGTCATAGAAATGCATGGAATGTCCCCAAGTAGGCTGCGGGTGTGTGTTCAGGCAAATTACCAGCAATTGATTCTAAACTTGCGGTTTACACATTGCATTATGCATAAGTTGCATGATTGAAGTAAAAAAGTGCTTTGGTCAAGGTTTTGGCTGGATTTGTGCACTAAACAGGTGGTCAGTGCAAGAGCGTGCGCAAACCAGTTTGTGCCCTGTAGCTCGTCAGGTATTGCATTATTTGGCATGAGAACTGTGCAGGCAGATAGCTGCTTGAACTCTGAGCAGATTGACACCCTTTTCATTAGTGTGGGGGGTCAGGAAGGGGGGTTGGGGGGGGCAATTCGGGCCGGAGGCCCAAAATCTACACGTGACTGTCATGAATTTTTTTGTGTACCCTCCTGATTGCAAGAACAATGGAGCAAACAAATCAGTGGTTGGCGAGAAATGCAAGTTATTGCACCATTCCCCATTGAGAGCACTCTTCAAGGTTTAGGTGCACGACGTGTGCATTGAGTTCTGTCATTCCATACACAGGGCGACTTAATTAAACATGAGCACATGCTCTGCTGGCTGATAATATCAGCAACAGTGTGAAGCTAGATTGGGTTCAATTTGGTGAATTGACATGTGGGTAGTTGCTCCTTAATGCAAAAAGGAGCATGTTTAGACGCCCCCTTCTTTGAGAACCTAACAAAGAGCTGAAATCAGGGAGTTGAAGAGCACGTGATGCTTGAACAAGATGCCCAGGTAAATTATCAGGAACCTAAGGTCTTTGGTTCGCGAGCATGCAGCATTCAACAGGGGGCACGTCCCTCCGTCCTATGCTCTCTCTTTATTGCATGCTGCAATTAGTCTCTTACCTTGCGAGTGCTTTCTCTGATGAGGTCCCGAAACATGCGGCCCTGCTGGTCCTTCCACACAAACAGGTTGGAGTAGCGCAGGATCTCCCTGTACAGCGACAAAGACTCCCGGCGGGTGGAGAGGAGGAGGTGGGGCACGCCATGCTCCTTCTTGCGTGACGCGCTCCTCATTTGCCGCTCAAACATGTCATCAATCTGGCTCTGGCCCCCTGAGCCCAGGTTCTCCTCACTGATGCTGCGTGTTGCGCCCTGAAAGAGGGGGGGGTGAATGCTGACATGTGGGTTGCCACGCAAGAGCTGGGAGATGGGAGCTGATATTCTAAGCATTGCGGCCAGACTACATAAATAAAATGTGGAATTCGCACCCAGTTTTCCAATCTTTCACTATGAAAATAGAAACTGAATCTTGTAATTTAAAAGCAACAATGCAGTCAAAAATGCTTCCGTTAGCGAGCGCTCGACTATCTTCCAGGCGGATCCCATTCGCAGCACTCCCCGTTCATGCCAAGCAGGGTCCAAAAAGGCCGGCTGTCTACAGTACCAACGGTAGAGAGGGCAGAGGGGATGATGAAGTCTCCTGGCGAGAAATCGCCCAACAGGCAACCCGGAAACTAAGGTAGGCAACCTCTGGCTGGCTCGTGCACGCGGTCCCTTCTCTCCTAGGGCGAAGCACTTGCATAGGGACAGGTGGCAAAGATGCACTTCCTTCTCTTCTGCTGCTGTAGAGCATTCTAGAACGATCTTCATTACTGTTTTCTCGTCACCGCAATATAATCAATCCACAAGTTGATTGAATCACTCCTTCTCCATTTACTTATTATCTGTGTGTCTCAGCTTCGTTTTAGTACACTGCGGTGTAAAGACTAATAAAGACTATGCACGCCGGCTTCCTTCTCGTGTTTTTCTCAAAAACCACCGGCCGCCTAGGTAGCAGATAGATAATGATCTGCGTACTGAGTATCATAGGAGACCTTCCTCGCTTTCTCATTCTGCAGGACATTGTTCAACAAGTTCAAGGACTCTGCCGCCTCCATCCTGGTGCCTAAGTCATCACAGCAGCCTCCGCCAACTGCACCTCCATCTCCCCCCCCCCCGCGTGAGGACTTGCGGGAAAGCATGCGGCAGAGGGATCGGCCGCAGCAGGATCTGACACGTCCAGGGGGGGCCGAGTTACCAGATTTGTTTGGTCCTGGCTTGCTTGGGAGGGCGGCGGGTTCTCTGCTGAGCGGTGCATTTAATATGATTGGAAGCGAGGTGAGAGATTGCAATTTAAGCAACCACTTGAGTGGCATGATGAACTTGTTGGTAGCCTGCTTTGAGAGGTCAAACTTATGCAGTCCTTCACCGATTCTGCAAAGCAGTTGGAAAAATCAAGTAAAGAAAGGGAGTCTGTACTGGACGAGGCGACTAGGCGGATCACAAGCAGTCCTGCTCTGAAGCAAAGGATGGGGAGTATTCAGGCAAGTAACTTTTGGGCCCTTTTCCTTCGCCTTGCTGGCTTATTGTTGAGTATCTCAGCTAGAGAACGAAAGGCCCTGCCACATGTACTTGTGTAATACCCAATGTATTGCACCCAATGTGCATCTTGAAAAAGGTTATACCACTAGCAACGTGCACGCACTTCCTTGCTGTCGACCGTAGGTGCTTCCACCCTCCTTGCAATCCTCCTCTACGATGAGCATCAATGGTAGAACAACGCAAAAAATTGATCTGGTGGTCCCCATCCGGGGGTCGCTTGTCACTGGCATTGCCTATGGCCAGGTGAGCGCCGCCGCGCCGCCGCAGAGAGAGAAGGAGAGAGAGAGAGAGAGAGAGATATAGAGAGAAAGAGAGAGAGAGAGAGAGAGAGAGAGAGAGAGAGAGAGAGATAGAGAGAGAGAGAGCACAAGTGAAAGATCAATTCAATGATCTAGGTGGAACGCTTTTGACCTGCAAATTGGCAGGTTTCTTGCTTGTCCTTCTAACTGTATGCTACCCACATAAGCCCCCCACCCCCTTCTCTTTATTTGCTCACTGCAAATGATACGGCTGTCGTTGTTCACTTTTTTCTTAAGCTCTGACATCAATATAGCCACGATCTTTCTCTTTGTGTGCACCTGTCCTTTTCCAGGTAGAGTATGCTTCCGAGGGTGGCAAGCGTTCTAGTTGCGGCATCAAGGTTCAGATGCCTGAGGGCGATGTTGTGCGCGTGGATGAAGTTGATGCATCCGGACAGACCATTGATGTAGACTTCAAAGAGATCAGCTGAACAGTAGGTTTTAGCTATTACAACATTAGCTATTTCAGCGTGTATTTAAGCTTGCATATTTCAGAGTGAACTCTTCCTTTCTGGCGTCTAAACAGACAATAATGCAAGTCTTATAGCATTCAAGATTTCTATGACGTTGCAGCACTGATGTGGAGGTTGTGGAGTAGATATCTTGTGCTGTTGTATTTAGTGCCCTGCTTTAAGCAAGATAACGGGAAGGTCTGGCGTCCTCCTCCTTGCGAGTTTGTAATAAGCAAGTATAGTTATGTTTGTGCCTGTTTTGCTTGTTGGGTAGACAAAAGAGAATAAGGGGAAATCTGATAACATAATTACTATGATTAAGGGAGAGGGATCCGTAGTTGCTTGCACCAAGCAACAAGGAATAGAACATTTTAATTCTGGTCAGGGAGATGGAGAGTTATGGCACCCAGACCCATTGTATTGTGTTGCAGTTGAGCCATTATCTTGAATGCAGACACATTTCTGATGAAGTGCTCATTAAATTTGTGTCAGACAATCCTGCAATAATCAAGGCTGAAATCTAGGTCTTTGGAGACTCAGAAGTGCTCAAAACTAGGATCATGAGCCTTGGTATCTACGGCTGATTTCAGCCGCGTGTGGTTGAAATGCGGTTGAAATATTTCAGCCGTATTTTAACCGCTCAACCGCATTTCAACCGAGCTAGGAAAATTCTGAGGAGCAGTCGCACTTTCTTGCACCCTTGCCTGTCATGTTGGCAACGCTTGAAGCCTTTTTAGCTGGGCTTCCTCCGTCAAAATCGATAATCAGGTCAACTGTCTTCACATTATTTGAATTTGACCGAATAAATCTGTGTATTGGCGGTGGTTTGCAAGTCTTCTTGAAGTCGAGTCGGGTTGTGTGAGCCTGTGTTTTAAACTATTGCTGAAAATATATTAATGGGTGCTGTTACAGGCACTGAGGGGCTCAGGGTAACTCACATGCTCTATGCTGACAACCTGACCCTGACAGCTAATGACCCAGTTCAATTGCAGAAAATGTTGAGACGTCTGGAACCGTATGCTGCCAGGAAAGGACTTACAGTAAATGTGCAGAAATCCTACATAGTTAATTTTAATGCGTACCGAAGTTCTGCAGTTCCTGCTTTTCAAGACATATGCGTTGTCAGCTGGCATGTATGCCAGTCAGATTTGGTCTACGCAATTTCTGAAGCATGACAATGGTTTCAGCAACCCATTGCAGGTCGCACACATGGCGTTTTTTAAAGAGAATATTGGGAATTAAAATCACTTCTGCAAACTGGTGTGTGCTTCGGGAATGCGCGCAGGAACCCTTGCAAATTTACAGGTTCAGGTCAGCTGTCAAATTTTGAAACAGGATGGTTAATTCAAACAGCAATACTTTTTGCGATGTGATGAAAGCAGATAATTCTAGGGTTGGCCAGATCCGTATGTCAGGTTTTCAAATACCATATACCGTATGTATTTGCCGTATACATATGTATTTGCCGTATATACCGTATAATGCCGTATTCCGTATATACAGAGAAAATGAAGCCCCTCAGAATTATATCAAAATAGGGTCATTCTGCATCTCTCGAAAAGCTACACACCTATATCCAATTTAATTGTGCCAAAATATCAAAGTTAGAAGGGCTAAGCCTGTTTAAAGCCAAAAAGACCCCTAAATGGCCATTTCCAGTGCAAAGAAGCCCAAGTATTCTAACCACCAATAAAACATTGTAACTGATGCAAAAACGTGCATCAAAACAAAGTGGGAAGTAAAGGGAATGCTTAATTAAAGGAGTAACAAAGGGGGAAAAATTGACCCCAAAGAGCAAAAAGGACTGCTCCTGCTGAAATTCGAACCTGAGTCTGGGGGTGATACAATTTGAGATACTGTTTTGCACCCTATTTTTGAACGTAAATACGTATATACGGAAATACGGAATTTGGATACGGGGGAATTCGGATACGGAGTGAGGCTGGAAAATACGGCGTGTATTATAGTACCGTACCGTATAAATACGTATAATTATACGAATACGGTTCTGGCCAACCCTAGATATTTCCCTTGGGAATTCTGGTGCTTGTTAAACTAGACAGATGAAGGATGCCTTTGGTAAATGGCACTTACAAAAGTGATTTTTTACATTACAGGAAGCTGGATCTAATTTGCGCATAGACTTGACAGATTCAGGCAACAGGCAGTTTGGAGAGAGGCACATGGTCAAGATCCTTGCTCCAGTTTAAAAAAGTCTGTGGCTTATCACAACTGGTTTGCTCTGCCTGAGAGATTGGTTCCTGATGCTCGTGCACCATTTGTCTTGCCGGAGTATTTGAAGATGGTTCTGAGCATAAATGTCATGAGAAACGTAGCTCAGTTCAGGATTCGAGGACATGGGTTGAAGTGTGAAACTGGTTTTTACGGCAGGAGTCCGGACATGAGTGCACATGTTAGCAACGTCGTTTCTCATCTTGAATATCCCAGTTTTCACTCAAATGGCAAACACGATATATTTTTATGTATGTGCACCGAACATTTACGGCACCAGTTCAATCATGATAATATTTCTGATGGTGACATCAAAAGTTTGGTTTTTCAACATATCTCAGAGGTTTACAAATTCATTAGTGCAGCTGTCGACCTTTTTGATTGATCTTTGTTGGGACCTATAGGTTGAGCAGCCATGCCAGACTGGAGGCCTTGCTTTGTAACCCAATAAACTAAACTGAATATGTTAAACACAGGGCACATCCCACCAGTTATGAAAAACATAAAAGAAAATGTAAGGTAGCTGCCTTTAGGCTGAGTGTTCATAGCTATTGAGGCTGGCAATGGCCGGGATGGATGGTCTGTTAGACCCTTAGCTTAGCTCTGCAGTCTCGTGCTTGGCGCTTTTGCTTGTTTGAGCCTAGGAATGGGCCTTTTTTTTGTCTACTGGTATTTACCAGGAGGAAGTTCACAGTGCTCAGTACCAAATTGATTTTCATTTCCTTATCAATGTGGGGAGTGGTTTTCACTGTCTGGGTTAGTTTTTCTATCCCATAGACACTAACACGAATTAATAATAGACATTGTTTTGTGTCCTGCATTTTAGGAGATTCTTTTGACCAAAAACAAGCCAAGCAAATAATAAAAAGAAAAAGAATCTATTAAAAACAAGTTCACGTATGAATACACCACCCAATGGATGCAAGGCCACACCTGGAGGACATATAAAAAAGGCTTGCTTTTCATTGGGGATCAGGTAGTTCGAAGGCGAAGGCCACTAATTAAATGCAAGCGACGTAATATGTTGCTGTAGTTAACCTGCATAGTGGCCAGCAATCAGAGTATCTTAGATAAAGGATTCATGGGGCCCAGCAGTGCTGTGCAGATCGTTTGCCCTTTATGGGTCAAGTTGTTGTCAGTGTATTACAAAGGTCAAAGGGATATAGCAAACTCCCTCCTACTACGAGGTTGAAACGAACTGAAAGTTGATATATAAAAAGGGAGCAAGAGAGGCAGGCTGGAAGAAATAGGTGTAAGAAAGTAGGGGGGGCAACCAGGTTGATGAGAAGAAGGGCAAAACGTATACGAGAAGGTCAAGCACGGGAAGGAAAGAAGGAAGGAAAGCCTGTGTAGTGGCCAGCAACCAGAGTATTTTAGATGAAAAATTCATGGGGCCCAGTGCTGTGCAGATCGTTTGCCCTTTATGGGTCCAGATTCTTCATATGCGTCTCGGATTCCTTTGCTGGGTCGTTGTATCCCTTTCTTTGTACCTGAAGGCCTGCTGGATATGTAGCTCTCCTTATACCTGCACATTGGGAGGTTTGTGTGTTGAGCAGTGTGCAAGACTGTATACAAGATTGTACAGAAGCACAGAACAGACACTTGGTCCATTTGTAATGCACAAATATATCTCCTTTTCCAGTCACGGTCTCTTCAACTAGCCTATTGAAGCCATTGCAAAACAGTGTAAGCCAAGACAATCGGTAAATAAATTAGACATTGTTGAGCCTCGTTCAATGCCGATTAGCCACAATGTGTGGGTGCAAACCTCCTGTTATACCAGGTTGCAGATATGAAGACTTAATCTTGGGCTGTAAAAGGGGTGCAGGTTTGTCAGATGTCTGTATGAATGTGCAAAGTGATTTGTGGCAAAAGAGAAGTCAGGCTTTGTCGTCATTTCACCTCAAAAGGGCCGTGATTGCTAATTACAGACACCTCCTCTTTGTAGATTTGTAGTGACAAAAAGGCTTGCTGCAGCTTTCTAATTTGCTAAATTCTGCTCTTGAGTTAAGTTACCGCCAGCAGTGCTTACCACAATTCGACCTTTGTCAATGTATCCCCCTCTCTCTTTGTTAAGTAAGTATGTTAGCTCACCCACCGCGCCTCATTGTCTAAAAACTGTGGATGTGGGAAGCCTGCTGTTTGTGTTGTAGTTGCCCAGGCTCGGCTCAGCCGCGTCAGATCGTTATGCCGTAGGGGTCCTGATGCCATCGAGGTGGACCTGCAAAGGTTTGCAGTGAGCACCTTTACTTCAATTACTAGCTACTTCAATATAATTAGGGTTCGCCAGAAAAGTTTGGTGTTAGGAATTTCATCAAATACACGGTCATATATAGCATAAATATACAGTTATTGCCTAAATATGACTGGTGTATGTGCACAATAAATAGGAGATAGAAAGTATAAAAGGAGGTCACCGATCCTCTGTAGAGCTTGGTGTCCAAAGTGCTTACTCCTATGCTGCAAGAGGAACGGAGCTGACATGGTTTGCATGTCTGTAATTGTCTACATAAATGCGATCATGCCTCGATACTCAAACCTTTCTGCCTGACACAGGGTAAGTCTGCAGGCTTTGGACGTGTTTACATGCAAAGGTGGGAGTGTTTGTTCATTTTGTGAGACAATTGATTGCCCCTAGTGGCCTAGGGCACGAGGCAGGCATGTGTGGAAACAAATTTATCGGCAAAGTACATCCTATGCTGTGAACAAGGTCTCAGCTGATTTATATAGCAGCTGCTATAAGCAGCGTTGGCAAAAATTCATATGTGCGTCATACCTGCGTCATAATATGCGTAAACACAGTTCTGGCCAATCCAAAATTTTCCTGAGGCAACAAGCTCCTCACGAGCAGCACGCCTAAGCTCGCAAGCACATGTCAATGCACAGCCTGTGCTTACATCAGAATTACAGCAGCATCCGGAGGCCTTAAGGGATTAGGATGACGGACACCCATCTTCTTGCAAGTAGAACGCAGTGCATCAGTACCTATGTGATCCACCAGTCGTCCCCAGTCCTTGAGTTCCCACGCTGCTGCAGCCTTTGCTTTTGCCCGCACTGTGTCTGTGCTTGTCAGACTTCTCCTCTAACTCAGGAACAAGAAAGGACGAGGCGTGGACCCCTGTGTATATTTGCGTTTTGTGTAGGCATGTATGTGTGAGTTCAAATTTGCATGTAGATGTATGTGAGTATGTGCACTTATGTATTGAGACGTATGCATACACACTGGGAACCTCAGAGAAATGAACACACAGATTGTGAAGCTAAGGTATGAAATCATGAAAAACATGGTACACTAAAAGTGCTTCAAATGTAAATGCTTCTATTTTAGCAGCCATGTGCCCTAGCCACCTCATCTGCGACTGGATATGCAACAAACGGGGGATTGGAGAGCCTACGGCGACACAGCCATCGTGATGTTCCGGGTGTCAAGATAGCTACTGATCAATTCCAGTGGTCTATAGTCAGGCGAGGCTCCCTACACATTTCAGGCTTAATTCCACTGATAGGGTATGAAATTGGCCCTGCGCTACCCAGCAATCAGCCGAGACTGATGCTAAACAGGCTCGCGTTCACATGTTGTTGGGATCCAACTCACCGGAAGGGCTCGCAGTCAGTGTGGCTGCTCTTTGGTCTGGGGCTGGCCAAGCAGGGCGTCCTGAGGAGGGGTCTTGACTGCGTCCTTCCACTACAGGCCCGGCATAAGAGCTCAGCACGTGGGTTGTGGTGGTGGTAGTGTGGTCTGAATGGCGTAGGGGTTCACTGCAGGAAAAAGGCGTTTGCATGGGGCAGGGGGCAATTTGTGGGGCTGTGTGATGGTGCCCTGATGCAATTGAAGGAATGACAGCGTGCTTTGTAGTGGCGAGGAGCGCTTTTGCACGTTTCATTTGTACAGGATGTGAAGCACATAAGAAGCAAACCTTACAGAGCGTTGGAAGCAGACAGAAAGGTCTCCCACATTTCCCTGCATAGTAGCGTTACAATCTCAGCATCTTTCAGCTGCACAAAATTTACACTAAGTGGCTGTTTACCTTAATCACGTTGGAGTGGGTTAGACCCAGGATAAACCCTAACCTGAGTATTTTGTTTTTACTCTTCTGTACGGAAATGGGCAGCAGCCAAGACTCTTGCACCTACTTTACGAGCCTTTCCAGCCTGAGAGCTGCTTCCATGCGCTGCCAATCGTGCAACAGCAGCTTAGCTTTGTGATCGCTGGCCTTCCTTGCTTCCTCTTCTAGCTGCAGCTGCTGCTGCTTGCCGGAAAGATCACGCCAGAAAAGGTCACGCAGCTTCTCGGCATCATCCCTGTGCGCAACATAAGCACATGCGCAGGTAAAGGATAGTCCTGATCATTTCAGTCGAAAGCACTGTATAGCACCGGGTTCCTCGGAACATTTAAAAGCAAGGGCAAAAGCTCCCCAGACGTACAGCCTTACTTTCACAACTGGAACAGGGCGGATCCCTCATTGCAAGGTATGCAGCATTAAGCTATTCCCTGCATATGATCTGAAAGCATGCGCATTACCAAATCAAGCAAGTGCCAGCAGTCTTGTGCTGCCAAAACCCCCTGCGAGCTCCAGCCCAATCAGCTTCATCACACCACAGGGACCCTCCTAGCCCTGATCTGGTTCATTCAACCTTGACGGGCCTCAAAATGTTTCAAACGGTTCAAAATTACGAGACGTGCCTGCAAGATAACTCTTCAGGGATGCATGTTTGCTAGCTGTGCAATCTAGGGTCGTAACCACTGTCACCTTTGGCGCTGCAGGTCCGCCATCACACGCTGTGTGCGCTCCTTCATATCAGCTATTGCACCCTCCAGCTCGCCAATTTTCTTGTCAGCCACTTTTTTGGCTGCTGCAGTGACGTCAGCTCCACCAAGCATGCGTTGAAGTGCCCTCCGCTCATGCTGTAAGACGTGTGTATGCGCATGTGCATTAGCACATGTTTGAGCATGATTTGACGTGATGACTGTCAAGTAGTTTGAGTGTGAAGTGGTGAGAAAATGTGTACAGAGAAAATGCCGTCGTTAGCTGATGGCTGATGTTCCATCGTTCCATCGTTACTTCATCGTTACATTGTTACTTCATCGTTACTTCATCGTTACATCGTTAGGTGATGGCTGATTTTAATGCCCTCCCACTCCCACTCCCCTGCACCAGACCTTGCATGCTCTAGCATGTTGTTGATTGCGTACACATGTTTGGTGCACGCTGAGAGCCAACATGGATTCTACTCAGGAGATGTCTATAAATATTATTACCTCTAGCTCATCGCAGTGTCTTTGCAGCGTGCCAAACTCTCCTCGGAGCTTGTCAAACTCCTCTACACTGCTGCCCTTGAGCCGCTCGTGTTCCTGTTCGAGTTGGCCAAGCTTATCCTCTGTGCGTTTTAGCTGGTGGTCAAGATGCTGTCCTTGAACCTGCATTCATTAACCGGCAAACCTTGCTCTCATACAGAAATTCCTCATAGCATTACATCACCTGTGTTGATAAGTCGTATGCAGATAGGTACAGGATAGTGATCTTAGCAGATCACGCAACAATATCAAAACAAATGATCAAGTTCACCATCCCTGCAAAATTTCTCCACACCAATTTTCGCAGCCTTACCTGTCCTAGCTAAACATGAGCAGACATACCTTGAACAGCCGCTCTGCCTCCATGTTTCGGACCTTCAAGTTCCGCATCTGGTCCTCCTATTTTTTGTGCAGCAGTCAACATAGAGGCGACTCAATCTAGATCTTGAGGGTTTTTGTTGTAGGTGCAAAAAAGATTTTGGGAGGGCACGCCAAAAGTGTCTTACCATTTCCGTACGCCTCTTCTCCCAGGCTTCCTCTTTGGACTTGGCATCGTTTGCAAGGCCTTCGTAGAAAGTCTTCTGAAGGTGTAACGCAACTTGTGTTTTACTGAGGCATCGTGCTGTCCCGTCGTTTTGAAAGTGAGCAAAGCAGGGTGAAATGTAGGACGTGGGCACCTGTGTGTGTGTGTGTGTGTGTGTGCGTGCGTGCGTGTGTGTGTGTGTGTGTGTGTGTGTGTGTGTGTGTGTGTGTGTGTGTGTGTGTGTGTGTGTGTGTGTGTGTGCGCGCGTGTGTGTGTGTGCTATGCAAGTTACTTCTCCTTACCCAATTAGGATGGACCCCTGAACCCACTGCAGGTAAGAACGGTGAGCTCAGCATCTCCGTCTCTCTCCCACACAGATTTCCCCAGAAGTTACTGTAACGCGTTCCCACTTTTTTCGGCCCTGTAGTCTAGTATTCAGTACATATTATGTACATAAACCAGTTGACTCAACACAATCCCTGGACTGGAGCTCCGGACCGGGCCAGGCAAGCAGTGTGTTTTCATAAAATGAATGTAGTTACTTTAAAATGCTGTTAGTGACGTCGTTTGGTAAGGTAGCTAACCTTCGATCCTTATACAAGTGATGGCAAACCTGTTTGTTGCTTGACTCGTCTGCAAGGACAGAGTACAAGAATTTGCTTTTAGTTGCTATCTGGTCTGTTAGTCAGCTGGAAACATGGAAAGGCCCTCTTCTCGTGGTTCTTTTGCGGGGGGTGGATTAGCCAAGGGGGCAAGCGGTTCGATCATCTCCCAGCCAGACAGGCCCAACACAGGACAAAAGGGGCAGTTTGGCACGTTTCCTGGTCCAGGGACAGGTGAGGCCCGTTGATTTACTTTCCTGGCAATGAACAGTCGGAAGGCAATACACCTCACACGGTAATGCAAACTACTGCGCGTGCACACTCCTTCACCTGCAGCCATGACAGGAGGAGGGAACTCCCTTCTCAATCGCTCAATGGGAGCACCCGGAGGAGCCCCACCAGGCACAGCCTTCAAGCGCCTGGGCACAGGCCAGACTCGGCCAGGCTCAAATGTAGGAGGGGTGAACAATGCCACCTCACTACGCACAGGTATGTGTATGCAAATTTGCAGGCAAATTAATACACGCGTGCACACACACATGAACTTACACTGACAAATGGGCGCGCACGAGTACACACATACACACACACAAACACACACAACACACGCAACTTACACGCATATACACGTATACAACGCTTGCGTGTGGAGTTAACATGCACGCGCAAACACACACCACATGCACACACACACACACACACACACATGTACACACTTTACAAACACGTACCCAAACACAAATTTATGTACACAGGTGCAGATGTGCAGGTGGACAACAGGCCACTGACGCAGCACGGAGTGGTGGGTGTTCGCAAGCAGACAGCCATGGGAGGACGCCAGGTGCTTGACAAGAACTACTTTGTGAACGAGCTGCGACAGAAGCGACTGGACATTGCGAATGTCACTCAAAAGATGCGGGTGCGTTGCAATGTGTACGCGTGCGCTTTGAAATCAATGAGTGTTTGCTCTCCTTTGCCGGTGGTTATTGTGCCATAGGCCATTAGTCACTGATAGTTCCTTTGCGATAGTGTGCCACTGAAGGTCTAATGAGCAGCCACTGACGATTTAATGCCATCCTGTCATAGTGCAACGCCACATGCTCTGTGGTTGTCTTCAAGCCCTAGTGGATACTGAAGTGTTAGCCTTGGCGTCATGGTGTATATAGTTGTATCATTTGTCAAAAATATGCACCCACACATTTACACACGCACATATACTCCAACGTCCTGTCACACAGGACGAGCTGGAAGCGTTGACCAAGCGCCAGGCGCAGTTCAATGCCATGGACAAGCGGTGCGCGGACCTGGTCAAGGAAGTGAAGCTGCACCAGGACTCGTTGGCGGACTTCAACACTGTGCTTGACAAGGTAAGGTGGATCCTTACCTCGGCCCCAAGAACACAGAGAGTGCAGCAATTGCCTTTGCATTTTCCAGCACAGTGAAACCCAAGTTCCCTGAGCTCTGCGCTGTGCGCGTAACATTCATAAAGCAGCGGAGCGGAAGCTGGCATGCAAAGTACACATGCGCACCCACACACCCACACACATACACAAATACACCCACACGCATGCCCACACCCACACGCACTTGCAGGTTGGCTCCCAGACACCCACGTACGAAATCAGCCGTGAGTTTGAGGCCATACATGAGCGCAACGAGGGGCTGCAGCGACGTGTGGACAGCGTGTTGACAGACAGGCTGTCTGTAGAGCAAAAGACAAGGGCTGCAGAGAACAAGTTCCAGGAGATCCAAAACAGGTGTGTGCTTTGTTGCGAGTGCAACCTACAGGCGCGCCACTCTGTACCTTTCTGCAAGCCAAAAACTGAGGGTGAGGGTGCTGGCGCTGATAACTAGCAATTTTGCTGAAGGAGGCTGTTTGTGGCAAGCACGTTGTTTTGCAGCAGCTGTCTACTGCTTGCTGTATTGGTAGGCTTCTCTGCAGCAGCAGATTCCAGCGCCTTATGTCGAGAGCTGCAGTCATGTGCCCATTCCAGCACAAGGTACACGTGCAAATTCGCTCGTGTGTACGCGTAGCGAGTAAGCAGTTGCACTTCTAGCGTGTGCAGTGTGCAACAGTAAATTCAATATCAACCTTGATAGTAGCTGGGCTACAAGAGCTTACTCTTACTTGCAGCAGCATGGAGGCTCACTCAACCCTCTGCCTCCCTCCCAGCGTCAGCAGAACTTTGCCTATCAAGCCTTCACTCAATTAAACATATAAGTGTATTTATGCTGCTTGTGCTTGCAGCATGGACGCCAAGCTCAACACCTTGCCTCCCTCCCAGCGTCAGCAGTACTTTGCTCTCGTCCAAGAGCAGGCTGCTCTCACCCAAGAGGGCAAACGTTTTGAAGGTACGACCCTGCATGTGCAGGTGCTCGTCAGATGGATGTGTTTTCCCTGCATCGGGCGTGCATGTGTGTGAGTGAAGTTGCATGCGTGCAAGACTGTGCCTTGGCAGGCTGCCTCTGACCAACTACATCTTATAGCTGCATCCTGATGTCAATGTCTTCAGCTTGTTTATAATTTCCTTTCTCAGCAGAACACTAAACTTTTTATCTTGATTTCTGAGCATATGGATTTATTTGTGGCTGGCCGAGATCAGTCAGCAGCCGACCAGCCAAACAACCTGGCTGAAAGCCATTCCTCATTGTGGTCATTGTAACCATTGTAACCATTCTTAACGTTATCAGCATCCTATGCTCATGGTTGGCTCACAGATTCCATTGATGAGCTGGACAAGCAACTGGCTGTGCAAGAAGGAGAGCTGGGACGCAATCCTTTGAAGCAAAGGTAGGTGCAGCAAGAGATGCTTGTGAGTACATGGGGCAGGCATGTGAGGTTAGTGTGTGTGTGTGCGTGGAAGGTATGCACGTGTGTGTTGGGTTTGCGTATGCACGTGAGGTGTGCTTGTGCTATTTGCATGTGTGTCTGTGTCAATTGGGGAGTATTGGGTATCCATTTCGTGCTGTCAACAGACAAAGCAAAGAAAGTTATTTCTTTCTGAAAGATCTAAAACCTCTGATCTTGTCGTCGCCCAGATCGCGTTTTTAAACAAGCAGAAATAGAAATTGGGACTTGACGACATAACTGGTTTAAACTCACGAACTTCAGCAATACGTTGGTTGCAACGCTCAAAGCAAGGAAATGAGATTTATGTTCTGGAGTCTGAGGATGACCTGGGAGCCTGACACCTTCCTTTGACATTTGACACCATATCTGCAAAACTTGCGCACGTGGCCAGCATCCGTGCATGTTTTTCAATTGTGCAGGTCCTTGCAGCTGCAAGAGCAGATCAGCAACCTGACCGAGAAGAAGCTTGTGCTGCAGCAGGATGAGGAGCGTAGCAAGCAGAGGCCTGAGGAGCAGAAGGAGCAGCTGATGCAGAAGATCAAGAGGGACAACACAGAAGCAGATCAGGTGAGCAGACAGGGACAACACAGGACAGGGACAACACAGAAGAAGATCAGGTGAGCAAATGGGACAACACAGGAACAGGGACAACACAGAAGTAGATCAGGTGAGCAAGTGGATAGCGTTAGTGTGAGCTAAGCCACAGGGCAGGTATCTGCAAGAGGTACTGAGTTACTGAGGTGTGTAGATCAAGGGGTGATGTGAGGGCTGAGAGGGCAAGGTGATGGTGTAACATCACATGAGTGTGCACCGTGGCTGAATGGCATGAGATCTGTATAGGTTACGAGCATGAGGACCGCTGAAGGTGAATGGGATGATGGTGAAACGCTGTAACGCAAAGCAGGACAGTCTTATTGTTGGCTAATAATACCTACTTCTCTTTAAAAAGTGCACTTGTGCCGCAGATTCAATACGTCATAGGTCATAGGCATGATAGTAAAGGCACCTTCCTCCTTTACTTCAATAGCCAGGCCCTCACATACTTTACCCTTCCAGTACATGGCTCCCACACATTCTCACAGGCACACTGCACTCTATGACTCACACGCTCATGCAATTCCTGAAACCTCCCTCTACCTCCCCTCACACCCTCTCGCTCGCAGTACGCACAACAAGCACGTGAGCTACAAGATTTCATCAAGCGGTCTGAAGCCCGCATCCAGTCGTTAGCTGGCAACAGCCCAGCAGTGAACGCTGAGGAAGAGGCTGCAAAAAGGTGTGTGCGCATGAATGTATGTGTGGGGGGGTGCTAAATTACTAGCCAGCAACAGC
>Ga0307942_1000293_pt1:5000-32712 | contig 32712 bp, 45 predicted proteins | sample OrgLakmetagen175_FD_201846 | JGI IMG/M metagenome (GOLD analysis project Ga0307942, IMG submission 201846) | Saline water microbial communities from Organic Lake, Antarctica - #175 | ecosystem: Environmental > Aquatic > Non-marine Saline and Alkaline > Saline | place: Antarctica... | reverse complement strand
CATACACAATGCAGACCTGATCATACGTACACACGCAAACCTGATCATACATACACAATTCAGACCTGATCATACGTACACACGCAAACCTGATCATTCATTCACAATGCAGACCTGATCATACATACACACGCAAACCTGATCATTCATACACAATTCAGACCTGATCATACGTACACACGCAAACCTGATCATTCATACACAATGCAGACCTGATCATAGCAGACCTGATCATACACATGCATACATTGCAGACCTGATTACTGCAGACCTGATCATACACATACACGCTTCAGACATGATCATTGCAGACCTGATCACTGCAGACCTGATCACTGCACACCTGATCATACACATGCATACATTGCAGACCTGACTACTGAAGACCTGATCATACACATACACGCTACAGACCTGATCATTGAAGACCTGATCACTGCAGACCTGATCATACACATACAACTAAAGACCTGATCATTGCAGACCTGATCATGCACATACACTCTGCACACAAACTGCAGGCACACAGACGCAGACCTGATCATATATACACACTGCACACAAACTGCAGGCACACAGACGCAGACCTGATCATACATACACACTGCGTGCATCTGCAGGCACACAGACGCAGACCTGATCATACATACACACTGCGTGCAACTGCAGGCACACAGACGCAGACCTGATCATACATACACACTGCGTGCAACTGCAGGCACACAGAGGCAAACCTGACCATACAAACACACTCCGCACAAATTGCAGGCACACAGACGCAGACCTGATTATATATACACACTGCACACAAACTGCAGGCACACAGAGGCAGACCTGATCATACATACACACTGCGTGCAACTGCAGGCACACAGACGCAGACCTGATCATACATGCACACTGCGCACAAACTGCAGGCACACAGACGCAGACCTGATTGTGACGCTGCATCCCGGAAACGACACGTCAGACATCGCTCAAATGGAGTGGTCTACTCAGGACCAGCCGCCTCGCTGCACCAAGTATGACTGGCCGCAAGGTACGAAAGAGTCGGTCAAAGCATTTGTGGGGTTGAAATGCACTTAATATATTCCAGGCCACACTTTCCTGCACCAAGTATGACTGGCCACACGGTACGAAGGAGTCGGTCAAAGCATTTGTGAAATTGAAATGCACGTAATATATTTCAGGCCACACTAACCTGCACCAAGTATGACTGGCCACAAGGTACGAAGGAGCTGGTCAGCATCTGTGTGGGTGAATGCACTAAATACATTTAAACGCTTCAGACCAGTCTTGTGCATCACCTTAAAACCATACGTGTATGCACATTCTTCCTTGCGTCCAGTGCCATACTTTCGCGACAGCACGTTTAAGGAGTGTAAACAAAAACCTGGTACAGAAAAGTCCAGTTACATTTTTTCGTTTCAGCAATTGGTCACTTGCACTTGAATTTCAGTGAGAGGGGGCCACGTGTGCTGTTTGGTTAATATATTAACCAAATTTTTTTCATTGTGTTTTATCTTTTTGGTCACCTGCATTTCTATTTCAGGGAGAGGGGGCTACGCGTGCTGCCTGGTCAAAAATCAATCCTTTTTATTTCTTTCATCAGTTTTGTGATCAAATATCTTCTGTCACCTGCATTTTTATTTCAGGGAGAGGGGACCACGCGTGCTGCCTATTCCAAAACCAATCCTAATTATTTGTGTGATCAGTTTTGTGATCGAGTATCTTCTGTCACTTGCATTTTCATTTCAGGGAGAGGAGACCACGCGTGCTGCATAGCCAAAAACCAATCCCTTTTATTTGTGTGATCAATTGTTTGATTAATTTTTCCCGTCTTCTGCATTTTTATTTCAGGGAGAGGGGGCCACGCGTGCTGCCTAGTCAAAAACCAAGTCCTGCTCCTTCTGGGCTACACCGGCTACGAAAACAAGGTACCGTGTCTCTGCCTCAAATTAGGTTCAGCTTGGCTGTCATAGGCCTGACTTTTTCCTTCCCACATCAGAAGGGTATGTGTTTGATAGCTTGGGCTGCATCAAGTACTGCATACAGTGTTGTGCTACTGTGTGGTGTGTGTGTGTGTGTTTGTGTTTGTTTGTGTGAGAGAGAGTGTGAGTGAGTGAGTGAGAAAGGACGCCGTACTAGAGCAATTTTGACCGTCTAGACTGTCCGTACCGTATTGTACCGTACAGGACGGTGCTAGTACGGTATGTTTATAAAGTACGGTCTGAACCATACAAGGACGGTGCGACTGTACAGCACGATTCTGACCGTAATTTGGCCATTTGGCTCCAATTTCGGCCCAAAACATTTCTTGCCTTTAATTTAAAACATAAATTATTGGACAGGAATCAAGTACTGCGTCTGACTTCGAGTTTCCATGCAAGCCACTACTGGGCCCTTCCCCCGAGCTGATGCAGGCTCAACCCAGCCCCAGGGTCGTCCAGGGAAGCATTGTGTGGCGTCAACACATGAGAGGAGCTTGCGGGAGGTGGAAATGGGAGGTGTTGGGGCGTAGAGGCCATTCTGAGGCCAAAATTGCTCTGGCAGTGCCTGCCCCCGATCTGATGCAGCCCCAACCCAGCCTCAGGGTCGTTCATGGAAGCATTGTGTGGCGTCAGCACATGGGAGGAGCACACCGGGGAGCAAACATGGGAGGTTTAGGGGCGGAGAGGCCATTCTGAGGCCATTTTTGCACTGGCAGTGCCAGCTTGGCACTGTACCGTATTTTATCGTCTAGACGGTAAACTACTGTCACCAAAATACGCTAGGACGCCGTGTTTCAAGAAAAGACGGTCCGTCTGACCATACTAGCACAACACTGACTGCATAGGAAGAATATGTGTGCTTGATAGCCTGGGCTGCATCAAATTACTGCATAGGAAAAATATGTGCTTGATTGCCTGGGCCACACCAAGTACTGCATAGGAAGAATATGTGCTTGATTGCCTGGGCCACACCAAGTACTGCATAGAAAGATTATGTGCTTGATTGCCTGGGCCACACCAAGTACTGCATAGGAAGAATATGTGCTTGATTGCCTGGGCCACACCAAGTACTGCATGGGAAGAACATATGTGCTAACCTGCCTGGGCCACACCAAGTACCGCATAGGAAGAATATGTGCTAACCTGCCTGGGCCACACCAAGTACTGCATAGTGCATAGGAAGGACATGTGTGTTGGTCTGCCTGGGCTGCACCAAGTACTGTATACTGCATAGGAAGGACATGTGTGCTGGTCTGCCTGGGCTGCACCAAGTACTGTATACTGCATAGGAAGGACATGTGTGCTGGTCTGCCTGGTCTGCACCAAGTACATTAACAAACAAGGAAATTTTCAAATAGGAGAGTTGTAAAAAGGAAAGGTGTATGCCTAGGGCTGGCCACAACCATGCACGTAAATGTATGTACGATGCCTGCACGTTTGAAGGTGTATGTGCATATGTATGAATTGTTGAGCAGATCTTTGAATGCCGGAGGAGGGTCTCATTCTCTGTGACTAATTGCCCACCATCTCTGTGACTCTAATTCTCTGTGACTACTTGCCCACCATCTCTGTTACTCTAATTATCTGTGACCACTTGCCCACCATCTCTGTTATTTGATTCTCTGTGACTGCATGCCCACCATCTTCACAGGTCTACCTGCCAGAGGTGCTGTCATTCCAAGTGTCCCTGCCCAAACAGCCACTGCTCCCCTCTCCCTCGTCCGTGAAGCTACTCACCCCACCTTTGATCTCTCGCCCTGAGCCCCTCGTCACCACACCCACTCGACACCAGCCAGGCTCAGAGGTGGGTGTCGTAGGTGTGGCGAGTACGTGCAGCCTATTGCAGGTGTGATAGTGGTCGTGGTTGTGAAAAAAATGTGAGCATTATGTGAGCGCAAAAAGGGGAGCAATACCAGGCTGATGCACAAGTGCGTGTGGGCGTAGTTGTGGCGTGCGCACGTGCCCTGCGGTGTTGGGTTGTGGCGCTCTGCTGGTGTGTCGTCAGCTTCTGGTGCTCAATCAACACAAGCCAGGAGCAGAAGGAATGCGGTCGTGGTTGTGAGCAATGCTATTCCCGTGCAAGGGGAAGAGAGGTCGTGGTTGCGACATGTATGACTTACAATGCAGATTATCGCTCTTTTATTTGCCTTGGTTGTGAGCAACGCTATTCTCGTGCAGGGGAAAGAGAAGTCGGATGTTGATGTTCAGAGCAATTATGATCTTGCGCGTGGGATTGCCAGTGCTTCCTGTTTGCTTAAGGTTAAGAGCAATTGTGATATTGCGTGTGAGTTTGCCAGTGGTTCCTGCTTGTCTGATGCTCAAAGCAAATTGTGATCTTGCGTTTAAGTTTGCCAGTGGTTCCTACTTGCCTGATGCTCAAAGCAATTGTGATCTTGCGTATAAGTTTGCCAGTGGTTCCTACTTGCTTAAGACTAAGGAAAATCACAATCCGTTGCGTGAGCTTGAAGGTGGGGTCTGTGTGCTGCATCGCCGCTCCATGTCTTGCCATTTAGCTGCCACGTTATATTTACTGTGTCCCCCCTTGCTGATGACATCAGCTCACTTTGTGACTGCTGCACATGCAAACCCCATGCTGATGACAGTCACAAATTGTGACTGCTGCGCATGCAAACCTCCATGCCGATGACATCAACTTACTTTGTGACTGCTGTGCATGCAAACCCCATGCCCATGACATCAACTTACTTTGTAACTGCTGCACATGCAAACCCCATGCTGATGACAGTCACAGATTGTGACTGCTGCGCATGCAAACCTCCATGTTGATGACATCAACTCACTTTGTGACTGCTGCGCATGCAAACCCCATGCTAAAAAAAGCTCACTTCGTGACTGCTGCGCATGCAACCCCCACGCTGATGACATCAACTTACTTTGTGACTGCTGCGCATGCAAACCCCACGCCTGCACAGGCCGCCCCTGTGATCCACCATCACCGCACCGTGCGCCACCACATTGCGACCACAGAGCGTGTTCCTGCTAGCCCCATGGTGGAGGGGGGACCTCAGAGAAGGGGCGTGGACGTAAGGATGGAGGAGCAAGATGAGCTGGTGCGCTTGTGTGAGCATCTGTGCGTGTGTGTGCATGTGTGTGTGGGTGGGGGCTAGGGTGGGTGTGAGTGTATGTGTGTGTGTTGTCTGTGTGTGTATGTGTGCGTGTGCGTGTGCGTGTGTGTATGTGTGCATGTGTATGGGTGGGGGTGGGGGTGGGGGTGCGTGCTATTGGGTGTCTGTGTGTGCGTGTGTCTGGTTTATTTGCCTTGCTGGTGTATAAGGCGGGGAGCATATGAGGGCGGCAGGTTTATGTACACTTGGAGCAAAACTTTTTGGTGCACTGATGTGTGGATAAAGCAGCTATGGTGTGTCTTCTCATGGCTCTATTAGTATGACTAGCCCTGGATCTGACCAGTCCTGGATCCTTGCCAATGATGACTCCATGGGTCTGACCAGGGTTGGCCAGAACCATATATATACTACATACGGTGAGTATACGGTATTTTTGGCAGGGAAACCACCAAATATACGGTCGTATACGGTGTATATATACAGTTGTGGCCAACCCTAGGTATGGCTGTATTCATGTTTTGATAGTGAGGGGTTGGAGGACAAGATGTGTGGTAGCATGAAAAAGGTGTCATAAAACAACCTTATGACATCTGTACTTGAAGCTGCATGCAGTTACTAGTTTGGGCAGATGCTGGATGCTTTCTACTCTGATCCATGCGACCAGCCCCTAATAAAACAATTTAAAACACGCACTCTCTGTGGCCCATATTTCAATCCACCCTTGCTGAAGAATTAGCGCTCTCACCCTTCCTGTGACTCAATCCCGTTTTTCTTCACAACAAAACAAGTTTCCATCAACTTGCCCTCTAAATATTGAATCTCTCTCCACTCCTTTGCAACCATTCCACGTCACCCCCACACAAACAGGATGAGTACGACGTCAACAACGCACCCTCTCTGGACCCTGCTTGCATCGCCCGCCAAAGCAGAACAGGGACTGGGAGGCCAGAGGGGGAAAGGGGGAAGATGGCAGCCGGTGGCAGGGGTAGGGGAGGGGACAGGGCGGGCACACGAGGGGCAGCTTCGCCTGTCAGGTGTGTGCGTGTGTGTTTTGTGTATATGTGTATATATGTGTGCATGTTTATGTGTCTGTGTGTCACAAGGGCAGGGCGGGCACACAAGGGGGCAGCTTTGCCTGTCAGGTGTGTGCGTGTGTTTTGTGTCTGCGTGCGTAAATGTGTGCATGCTTGTGCGTATGTGTGTCACGGGGGCAGGGCGGGAAGAGGGGGCAGCCTCGCCTGTCAGGTGTGTGCGTGTGTGTTTTGTGTCTGTGTGTGTATGTTTGTGTGCATGCTTGTGCGTATGTGTGTCACGGGGGCAGGGCGGGCACACAAGGGGGCAGCCTTGCTTGCTAGGTGTACGTGTTTCGCATATGTGCGTGTGCATGTGCATGTGTGTATGCGTGGGTTTGTCTACCTGACTCCTGGCTCCTGTTTTTGTCAGTTACACAGATACTGATATTGCGAGCAAACATGGCCTGCGCAGCACGCACACACAACCACACACACACACACACAAACAAACATACGCACACCCTTACGCGTAATTGAGGAGTTCTTGCACAGATCTTTGGCTCAAGCTGCCTTCCTATAACTGGCTCAAGTTTTCTTTTGTGTTTGCCCAGATTTTGATCTACCGCATCTTGACTGCGCTTGCACTTTTGTGCTGCGGCTCCTGCGTTGTGCTTCCTCGTCTTCAGCGCTTGACCTTACCTTCTGTTACTAGAGATTTTTCATCATTCCCTTACTAGCAGGTTCAGCCGGAACCATACATTTATAGGTATATACGGTGTACATGCGGTATTTTTAACAGGGAAGTCACCATACATACGGTCATATACGGTGCAGATATACGGTTCTGGCCAACCCTACTTACTAGCTACACTCCTCCAAAGCGGAACGTTATTTCACATGCAAAGTTGCAGCTAGACAGCGCAGGCATTGACACAAACATCTGCGCAGAGCCCTTGTGTGTGTGTGTGTGTGTGTGTGTGTGTGTGTGTGTGTGTGTGTGTGTGTGTGTGAGTGTGTGTGATCTGCATAAGGCATCAACATAGCGAGTGAGGAGTTCCTCTGCCTTCTCCATTTCCAGCTCCACGTGTTCAAGTTTTAGTTCCCCTTTAAAAACACAAAAGCCTCCAGCCTGGCAGGGCTGCTCAACCTGGATCCGAATTAAAAAGATGACTGCTGCACTCAAAACTTTGTTAGCATACCAAAGTGGCACTGCAGCCAGGTTGTGCTCTTGTCGTGATAAGCTACTTAACTACTAGAATGGTTACAATGGTTACAATGGGGGGTGACCTTCAGCCAGGTTGTTTGGCTGATCGGCTGCTGACTGGTCTCGGCCAGCCACAAAGAAATCCATAAGCTCACAAATAAGAGCTCCTAGACGAGTGCACTGACGTGTGTAACGTACGAGTGTTCATGGCTGGAGTCGAGGACCTCCCCCTTGTGCATCCACAACTCGTCGCGATGTTTCACATGTCATAGTCACAAGGCTGTGGGTCGACGCGCGTGGCAGGCACAGGCCAACGCGCATGTTAGTCACAAAGCCTGCAAAGGGCCTCATAACTATGACGCGCATGTGTCAGTAACAATGCCTGGAAAAGGCCTCACAGCAATGACGCGCATGTGTTAGTCACAGTGCTTGCAAACGGCCTCACAACAACGACGCGCAGGTCACCGCCTCGAGATGGTATCTGTGGTGTGGAGAGTGGGTCCCCAGGAGAGGGAGGATGGAGGCTGTCTAAAAGCGCAAACCTTGTGCCTCATGCTACGCTAGTACCACACGTGCCAGTGAGTGTGTGTGTGTGTGTACGTGGCTGTGTGTGTGGCTGTGTGTTAAATGACTATGTTGGTGGGGTGGTGAGCAATGTTTCATGTGTTGTGTGGCTGTGGCTGTGGCTGTGGCTGTGGCTGTGGCTGTGGCTGTGGCCGTGGCCGTGGCTGTGTATGTGTGTGTGTATGGCTGTGTTTAATGGCTGTCAGTGGGGTGATGGGCAATGTTGTATTTGTTGTGTGGCTGTGGCTGTGTATGTGTGTGTGTGTGGCTGTGTCTGGCTGTGTGTGCAATGGCTATGTTGGTGGGGTGGTGAGCAATGTTATATGTGTTGTGTGGCTGTGTGGCTGTGGCTGTGTGTGTGGCTGTGTGTTCAAAGGCTATGTCGGTGGGGTGATGAGCAATGTTACATGTGTTGTGTGGTTGTGGCTGTGTATGTGTGTGTGTATGTTTGTGTGTGCGGCTGTGTGTTCAATGGCTATGTCGGTGGGGTGATGGGCAATGTTATATGTGTTGTGTGGCTGTGTGTGTGGGGGGGGGGGAGGGGGGGCTGTGTGTTCAATGGCTGTGTTGGTGGTGTGGTGAGCACTGTTTTATGTGTTGCAGACTTCCCAAGAATGCAAACCTTGTTGTTGCGCAAGCAGCTGTTTGTGAAAAAGAAAAAAGAAAAAACTATGCAGGCAGTGAAAGCCACTCCCCACATTAATTAAGGAAAAGGAGCCACTTTTGTACCGAGTAAGCTGTTTGTGCTGTATGCTGAGTAGGAATGCACATGATTTGTGTCAAAAGGCTATGCTGAGGCCACACATGTTAGTTAGTGTGTGTGAGTGGTGTGTCGGTGGCATGATGTATGAAAGGGGTTTAGGAAAAGAGAGGCACAAAGATACAAGGCCACCCAGATGACATGCACCTGCTCATGCACACCCATGAGCAGTTGAATACTTTGCACAGGCGCTGCTCTCGGCAAACTGCCAAGCAGCAAATGCCAGGATCCCCCCAAGCTTGCATCACTCACGCACAAGTGCACATGCCTGTGTATGGTGTGTGCGCAGACGGATGCAGCTCTGGCTGGTCGCCATGCAGCGAAACGTCAGCGCACTGGCAAGTCTCCAAGCCCTGACGGTCGATTAGGAATTGCAGGCCACAAATCTGGCACCGGGGCTTCACCTGCTGGTGCGTGCGTGCGTGTGTGTGTGTGTGTGTGTGTGTGTGTGTGCATGCGCAGGGGTGCCTGCTTGCTGCTTGCAGAAGCTCGAATACTTTGTGGTGTGTGTCTGTCCTTGCTTCCTTGGCTTCGAGTACGTGCATTTTGCTTCAGAGCCAAGAACTGAGGTTTTTTTAATCATGAAAATGGAGGCCTTCGAATGAAACTTTCTTAGGGTTGGCCAGAACCGTATGTATATACCGTATATGGCCGTATATTTGGTGATTTCCCTGCCAAAAATACCGTATATAAACCGTAAATATATGGTTCTGGCCAACCCTAAACTTTTTGCGTCAAGCAGGCTACATAACGTGCAGCTGTAATCAGACGGGCACCAACGTGTGTACTATGTGTTAAATTTTTATAATTAATTGTCGGTGTGCAGGGTTTGAAGTTGGCCTGCCAAGCATATAGTTAGGGCTGGCCAGAACCGTGTATGTACACTGTATACGACTGTGTATTTTGTGATTTTTTTGCCAAAAAGACAGTATGTACACCGTGTAAATGTATAGTTCTGGCCAACCCTAACTATGAGCTTAGCAGGCCGACTTTAAATTCTCGCACACCAACAACTATAAATTAATGAATTTAAGGCAGGAGCAGCGGCGGCAGCTGCCCGGCCTGCTTTTAGTCCTGCAGCTTACATCAGTAGGGATTCATTTTGTTTTAGCTTGGCGACCTGTTATAGCAGACTGGTGGTTTCTTCAGTCAGTAATAGTGGCATGCCATACTTCATTCCAATGTTATTTGCAGACAAGGCAGCAGCAGCGGCAGCTGCCCAGCCTGCTGCTGCTCGGGGGAGGAAGCCCGCTGATGCACAGACTGGGAGAGGTGGTGCAGTGGGCAAGCAGGTTTGTTGCATGTTTGTTAGTATGCTGGTGCATGTGTGTTTGTATTCACGTGCAAATTTGCATGTTGAAACTTATTTATGTTCAGGTCTGTGTGGAATTTCCAACCAGTAGGTCTATTGCGGTGTATCTTAGGCGCAAACTAGTTAGTGCAATTCGTTTATGCTGATGCATAACGTTCTGAAAAAATGCCAATTGAGACTATGAAGCCGTTTTTCCATTTACCGCCCTTTCCCCCCTCTCACACACACACTCTCAAACACACACACACACACACACACACATCCAGGTGGAGCGGCTGCAAGCGGACGTGCATCGATTGCAGGAGGAGCTGAAGCGCTCCAAGCAGGCAGAGCATGCAGCCCTGGACAAGGCAAACGACTTTAGCCTTGCACTGGACCTGCAGAGGTCTAAGCACGAGGTGGGTACTGATTTCCTGCGAGTTTGGCCAAAACTGCCTGATCTGACACATTTCGTGTGTGGAACATGTTTAGGGTTGGCCAGAACCGTATGTATACATACATATACACTTTATATTTGGTAAAAACACCGTATATATACAGTGTTGTGCACCTGACGCTTGACGGCGTCAATGGTAAATGACGCTGACGGCGTAATTTATGTCAAATTGACGGTGAAAATAGTAAATTACGCCGTCAATCGTCAGAGTTTAGTAACGGTAAACGCCGTCATTTACGATCGTTATTTACGGTAACATTTTTGAATGACGCCGTTATGCACAACACTGTATATATATGGTTCTGGCCAACCCTAAACATGTTCCAATGGGCACCTACTCAGTCCTGGTAAACCCTCTGCATGCATTATGGAAGGGTGCTTGCCTGTGAGTGCTAGGCTGCCCTTCTCCGGGTTGAAACAGCAACTATTTATTTGTTTCATTGCTGTGGAGTTTATTTGTTTCCTTGCTGTGGAGCCTACACATGCGAGGGTTGGTGGCTGTCTGTGAAGGCTGGGTTTCTATTACCGTCCCTGAGAGCTCTTTTAAAAGAATTGGGTGTATCACTACAGACTTAAGTCCCGTCTGCAAAACACGGGCACAAGTGCTTTTCTTCTTCGGTCTTGTGGATTCAGTGGGTCGAGATTCAAGATGACAGCAGCATACGTTTGTACTGAGTTTGGTTTACGCTCACTTTCTTGTCTGCTAATATTTTCGTTTTTCATACCAAGCAGATCTTGTTTAGCGGCTGCATAGATCTCCCCCTTTTCCCCCCTTCTTTGCTTGCTAGCAACTGCCTGCCCTATTTCAGCCTGGAATCGGTTCACTGCGCCTGTTTGCCCACTCATTGAAATCGATCATTGGAAAACATTCATAGGATCTGGCTTATTGGAGTCGGTTCATTGAAATCGGTTCATTGGAATCGGCTCACTGCGCCTGTACATCCACTCATTTCACTCTCCTTCACTCAAACATAGAGGGAACTTGAGAGGCTGTGCGTGAAGGTCGCAGAGAGGGATTCCATTTTGCAATCCAAGGCACGGGAGCTTGAGAGCACGCAGCAAGCTCACGGGGAGGTTTTGCACCAGGCAAGTGTGTGCGTGGTGTAAATGAATATCAAGTCTACGCATGAATGAATGCAGGAGACCACGCAGGAAACAATCACACAGAGAGATGGGTCACCAGGCACTGTGCTTGTTGGTTGATACATGGAATGTCTGCGCCAGAATTGGTTTTGAGGAGTGAGCAGCAATTGTTCGAAGAGGTTGGAAATTGATGACAAGGAGCGAGCAGCAATTGTTTAAAGAGGCTAGGTGCCAGGCAAATGCGCACACCATTACATTGGTCCGTCGTTTCAGACGATTTTTCCAATCTGGGATCTGGAAAGCGTCATGGTTGCACTTGATTGTTATGTTAGAAGGAGCCTGTTAAAACTTTCTGTGTGTTGCGTTGAGAATAGCTGGAAACTGTAACATTTGTGGAATCTAAACTCAATTTTAGTTGTTTCATATTCATGTAGTTTCAAGCAAGTAGTTTTAGGTACAGAGGCTCTGTAGATCCTATGAGCAAATAAAATGCAGGCACATGAAGTGGCTCATCTTTCAATGAACTAGCCAGTTAATTGTGGGCCTGCCCAGACAGGCTCTTTCATGGATCAATGAGCACTTGTGCAGGCACGTGTAGTGGCTCTTCTATGGATGAACTAGCCAGTTAATTGTGGGCAAATAGACAGGCTCACTCATGGATCAATGAGCACTTGTGTAGGCACGTGTAGTGGCTCTTCTATGGATGAACTAGCCAGTTATTTGTGGGCAAATAGACAGGCTCACTCATGGACCAATGAGCAAGTACATAGCTAGGATCGCAATGCTTTACGAGCTGATGGACATGGCCTTGAGCCAGACATTAAGTGCTTTGGGAAACAAACCGATGCCATTGATAAGTCCGGACAATAAACAACACCCATACAAGCACACGTCAACACGCAACATACACACACATGCACCTACGCAACACACATGATCCATACACAACATACACACACACACTGCTTTTTGTCTGTACAGGCCAAGGAATTGGAGCAGAGAGTGGACCTGATACAGCACGAGAAGCGCGACCTCATGGTAGAGACCGCAAAGATTAATCAAGAGTACACGCTGCTGAACAGACGTTGCAAGTGAGTCCTTTTAAAAAGCATGATTAAGATTGGCTAGAACTGTATACTTGCACCGTATATGACCGTATGTATGGTGATTTCCCTGCTAAAAATACCGTATGTACACCGTATATACCTATGAATGTATGGTTCTGGCCAATCCTAAGCATGATTGATGGATGCTGCAAGAAACCACAAAGACGGACCAAGTCTGTACGCTGCTCAGCAACCAGCGCAAATAGGTCCTTTTTACAGGATAATTGATGATTGATGCAATTCAACTGTCGGCAAAGAGCAGAGAGCAGGAGAAAAACAAGAACAAAAATTGCTCGACAGACGATGCAAGTAAGTACATCGAATGGGGCAAACGGGTTTTTGAATGATTAAAAGTCAGGCCCTCCATTCCCAGCCAAATTTGGGGCCCTCGTCGTATTTGAATAATTCAAGGTAGTAAGAAACAATATACGAAACACTTCTGCGACAAAAAAAAGGGTATGGGGTCTGCTGTGTGCGTCGGGGGCTGGATGTGTGCCGTTTCCCTGCCAAATTAGCTAACTATAGTGACATGAGTGCAGAAGTGCATGTCCAAGCATAGTTATCCCCTTGTTTTGTTTCCAGGTAGTTTTTAGGTTTGACCTTAGCCGTGGGGCCAAAAAAGAGGAGGGCAAAATATTTGCTCCAAAGGACTTAGTGTGTGGGCTTGTTTGCTAGGCAAATATGTGCATTAAAAACAATTATGGAAGCACGGTGTTTGGACTCCAACTGAGTACTAGGAGTAATTCCCAGAGGTGTTCTGCCAAGTTTTATGGTTTGGGATGCTGGGGGTGGGCCATGGTGAACAGTGACAGGTGGGAAGTAAACACAACACTTCAGGCTTTGCCGGAAGGCCCTGGGCGCAACCTGTTTCTCTGGAAAGGCACGGACAAAGAAATCATAAAAACTCAACTAATCAGATTTACGAGGGAAGGCCAGGCAGACAATTGTTTAATAAGTTGAACCTGTTTATATGTTCAAGTGAGCCCAGCAAAACAATTTGCGACCCCAAACGGTTCAGTGGTTGATGCCTGATTGTGAATCGTACTTTTCCCTGCCAAAAGAGGGTTCAAAACCGGACCTTCACCCCAGACCCCCGGACCTTCACCAAAATGTCAGGAATATTATTAGAAAACCCCTGGTAAGTTGCTGGCACCGGGGAGAAACTTTTGGTAATCCACTTTCTGACAGGGATTTCCACCCTGCACACCTGAGCACTCAATTGCACAAACTGAGTGTGCAGGGGTGCTTAGATATGTCTAACTAAGGCTCCCGACTACTCCGACTACTTAAAAGTGGAAAAGCATGCAGGTTCGTTTTAGCAAACAGGCATGGTGGGCCTGATTAAAAGCAATTCCAAAAAGTTTGCGCTGCTAAAGCTAATCAGAGGTGCTCGTTGCGTAAAGGTAATTCATGCTAGGTAGTTCAAGCTAGGTAATCCACGCTAATACGTTTTTATGTCTCTGACAGAGATTAAGTAAGTCATTATACAGGAGTATGATCAGGTACGACAATGAATTGGTGGTATGAAATGATGGGCTTAGAACGGGGTGCTTGGAAATTGCTGTTGGGAGTATAGGAATAGACAACACAGTAGGATTGGCCAGAACTGAGACATATATATTTGTTTACATACACCGTATATTTGGTGATTACTAAGCCAAAAAAGTGATTGCCAAGCCAAAAACACCATATGTACATCGCATATATCCAGAGGGGACTATCTGACCCCCAAAATGGGGGTGTTATTCAAATGTGCCCCCATTGGCTACAACTAGACTTGGTTTCATATGGCTCCATTGCAGTTAAATTTCTTGTAGCCAATGAGGGCACTTATGCCTAATCGGCCGAGGCGTGAACCCCACTTTTCACCACAAAATCTTCACAGCAGGCCACCCACCATTCCAAATCACATGATTTCTGGTAGTATGAAGTCTTTGTAACAAACAAATATCATTGCAACAAAAATGGAGTGAAAAGGTGAAGTGGTTGGTGATCTAAGCCAACATATGCTGTTTTCCCATGCAAAGTCACTCTATTAGGGTTTTGGTGGTCAGCGTGGGCTTTCAGCCCAGCAAATTTGCACACAGAGCAACCCACATGTATCTAAGCACATCATCGTGTAACTCATAACTCCAGCTTCAATTTAGAGCAAAAATGGTCCCAATCAAATAAAGGAGCAGTGAATGGCCGGCTTCTGAGTGCAAAAAAGGCACATATTTGGACATTTCCCCAGTTGCCCCCCTCTGGCATATATCTGGTTCTGGACAACCCTACGTATACGCGTACATGTAGGAACGGTATGTCCTGCAGGGGAATACCGTGCATACGGTCTTTTACGGTGTACATATACTGTTCTGGTCAACTCTACATAACAGCAATGAATTGGTAGCATGGTATGATGGGCTTAGAACGGGGTGCTCGGATTTTGCTGTTGAAAGCATGGGAAAAGGCAAAACAGCAAAAAAGGCATGGATGTCCATCAGGAAACTTCAGGGGGGTTGATAAACCTCCGGTTTCCCTTCACCCCAAATTTCTGTTTGTGCGCGACGCCCTCAGCTGGTTTCCCCCAAAGTGAAGAAATGTGTGGGTAAATAAGCGTAAATTTGCCTGGGCTGCTGGCGCAGCCCAAGCTTTCGAGCATTCAGGCTCACAGCAACGTCAATTTATGCGTGCAAACGACAAGCACAGACTAGAGGCGCATCCGTGCATCCATGTGCGCATGCACATGCGCCACAGGCAGTTTTACGCAAACAAAATATGAACAAGTCCCACCATTCTTAAGTACTTGCAACGCACTGACATACACGCACCTGTGTGTCTGCTTGAACATGCACATTACAGGCACAAACCAGGCTTAAGTAAACATATGCTTCATGAAATAAAAACTCCATAATTACCCCATAACACCGTTCCTCAGAAATCATGTCATAAGCAATGGTACTGAGGTGTGTGTGTCACGCAAAAACTGCAGTGTAAAGCACATGAATTACAGTCCTTGCAGTGCAGCAGCAATGAAATGCTACCGTACATGTCATGCACAATGGTACTGAGGTGCGTGTGTCATGCAAAAACTGCAGTGTAAAGCACAGGAACTACAGTCCTTGCAGTGCAGCAGCAGTGCAATGCTACTAAACATGTCATGCGCAATGGTTCTGAGGTGCATGTGTCACGCAATAACTGCATTGTAAAGCACATAAACTACAGTCCTTGCAGTACAGCAGCAGTGATTGCTACTTTACACTCTTGTCTTTTACCTGTGATCCTCTGATGTTGCTCCATCTTTTTATTTCCTTGGTGATGAATCCCCCGCCTCATGATGCTGACAAAAAACAATCAATTTACTTGAAAGTTGGCGCAGGCAGGTTTGTCCTAAATAGCGTGTTCAAGGTTTTTTTGTTACGACCCCACCACTTCACGCAGTGATGCTGAGGTGCGGGCTTCCAACGCAGAAGCCAAGATCTCATCCCTGGAAATCGACCTTCGGCGTAACCACTTAGCAGCAAAGGCTGAGCTTGATGAAGTGCGCAACCAACTGATTCAGAAGCAGGTGCGTGTTTCTTTGCGACGCCTGATCCAGAAGCAGTTGCGTGTTTCTTTGCGACAGCTGGTCCAGAAGCAGTTGCGTGTTTCTTTGCAAAAGCTGATCCAGAAGGAGGTGCTTGGTTCTTTGCGACAGCTGATTCAGAAGCAGTTGCGTGTTTCTTTGCGACAGCTGGTCCAGAAGCAGTTGTGTGTTCCTTTGCGACAGCTGATTCAGAAGCAGTTGCGTGTTTCTTTGCGACAGCTGGTCCAGAAGCAGTTGCGTGTTTCTTTGCGACAGCTGGTCCAGAAGCAGTTGCGTGTTCCTTTGCGACAGCTGGTCCAGAAGCAGTTGTGTGTTCCTTTGCGACAGCTGGTCCAGAAGCAGTTGCGTGTTCCTTTGCGACAGCTGGTCCAGAAGCAGTTGCGTGTTTCTTTGCGACAGCTGATTCAGAAGCAGTTGCGTGTTTCTTTGCGACAGCTGGTCCAGAAGCAGTTGCGTGTTCCTTTGCGACAGCTGGTCCAGAAGCAGTTGCGTGTTCCTTTGCGACAGCTGGTCCAGAAGCAGTTGCGTGTTTCATTGCGGCAGCTGATTCAGAAGCAGTTGTGTGTTTTTTTGCGACAGCTGGTCCAGAAGCAGTTGCGTGTGTTTTTGCAAAAGTTGATGCAGAAGCACTTGTGTGAGTAACTGTGTGTGTAAGTCTCTACCCCATCGTTCGATGTTGTGCATTTCGGTGATTGGCCGACTGATTAGAAGCAGAATAAATTTTGTGTGCCAATGATCCACCTTCATCTGATGCAGGTGGGTTTATGCGTTAATATTCCTGCACCAGACAACTTGTTAGCTTTCTACTGCCAGGAAGTTCAAATTTTCTGCATTGATTTCCACACCCAGCAATGATGAATAGGCAAGTTGTGATGACGCATGAACCAACAAACAGTAGGGTTGGCCATAACTGTATATGTACACCGTGTATGACCGTATGTATGGTTATTTCCCTGCCAAAAATGCCGTATATACACCGTATGTATGTATGGTTCTGGCCAACCCCAATAGTAAGAGTAGAGGCGTGGCAGCTGGGCAGCCAAGGACTCCCTTACCAGGTGGATTTGATCCTGTGACTTTTAAGAGTCTGGTCGTGCAGAACGACAACGGACCTCTGGGCTTACAGGGCAGCTCCCCAAATCCAAATCCAGCCAGACAATTCCAATACGGGCACTTCAGAGGCTTTTACCACCCAAATTAGGAAGCTACACATTTCCATCTCCGAGCTCCAAGGTTTAAAGCGACAGGCCAGGAAGACAGAGAGAAGCTTGTTTTGCGCAGCTCCCAGGCCACGTACAAAATTACACTCAATCTGTGTGTAAGGTCATCATGATGATCCCATTTGTTCACACTCTTTTTTGTTTGCTCGCAATTCCTGTGGATGCAGTTGAGCTACGAGAAAGTGCAGTCGTCGTACGACACTTTAACAGACCACCAAGCAAAGTAAGTGAAAGGAGATTAATTTTTAAATTTGAAATCACCGCTTCTAATGGTAGTGTCGTCTGCTCATGCATGAGCATCGTGAGCTGCAACAAGACGCAGCGCCGCCCTTCGCAGTGGTCCTGTATTCCATGATAATATTAGTTGAGAGTTTGTGTTCATTCTGCGTGCAACATACAATCCTTCTAGTCCTCTAATGCCCTCACTCATGCATGCTCACTCATAATGCTCACTCATTCGCACTCATAATGCTCACTCATGCTCATTCATATGATTGCTCACTCATAATGCTCACTCACGCATGCACGCGCACATTTTAACGCTACTTGACCACACAAAAGAGTTCGGAATACTGAACTAGCGTTGAAGTCAGAGTTCTGGCAACAGATACAGGTATGCGATCACAAACGTACGCATGTACACATGCGTGCACAGGAGCATGGCACGCACCAGTGAACTGCAAGACCAGATCATCCGTCAGCAGAACGATGCCAGTGAAGCCAAGAGCAGATTCACAGCGCAGCTTGTGGAGTTGAGCACGCAGCGAGACTCAGAGCGGCGAGCAGCTGAGGTTGCGATGGCGGAGGTGAAGAGCTTGCAGCAGCGAAATGGGGCGTTGGAGCACACCATTGGCAGGCAGAATGTAAGTGCGCTTGTGTAGATAATTCAGATTGCAGAGTGTTTTAGATAGTGGTGAAAGAACCGCGATATTGCAGCAGCGGGATGGGGCACAGGTAGCATGCTTTGGGAAGACAGGATGAAAGCATTCAGGGGCGCTTGCTTTGCTTCTGTGCGGTGTTGGAGCACACCAAAGGCAGGCAGAATGTAGATGTGTTTGTTTAGGTAATTGAGATTGCAGAGTGTTATGGATAGTGGCGAAAGGACCGAGAACTTGCAGCAGCAGAATGGGGCACCGGTAGCATGCTTTGAGAAAACAGAAGCAAGTATGTGGGGGCGCTTGCTTTGCTTCTGATCAGGAGCAAAACAAGCATATCCCCAAATACTTGCATTTTAAGTCTGGTGAATGATAAGGTGGGAGGTCTAGGGCCTTGCATTTTTCAGCCGCAGAATGGCGCAGGCAACGAGCGTGCATGCTCATTTAAGGACTTTTTTGTTTCGAATCCATGGGATCTTTGTGTCAAGATCTGTAACGACACTGGTGCCCTTTGCCCTTCGCTCTTGCTGGTGCTTCTGCAGGCTGCGGTGGAAGATTTACATCGTCAGCTGTCGACCGCCACAAACGAGCTGACCGCCCTCAGGACCAGCCAGCGCGTGCTGAGGGAGGAGCTAGATGTGTTGAAGAATAAGCATGAGCAGCTCGTCAAGGCAGGCGTGGAAATAGCACAGGTGGGGATTTTTATAGCGGAGTGGGTTTTCCCCTGTGGACATTGCACAGGTCTACATGCTAGGGAGAAAAGTCCCTGTGTTTGCACTACAGACTTATTTATCACAGTAATTCAAAAATGCTGTGCTCTGTGCTGACCTTCTTACTCCGTATTCCCCCTCTTACTCCATGCTCCACATATGCATAAACATACGCACATGCAGAGGCACACACACAAACACACACACACATTCAGACACACACACACACACACACACACACACACACACACACACACACACACACACACACACACACACATTCAGACAGAAACACAACACACACTTGCAGGACCTGCGTGGCTCGTTAGAGCAAGCGCTGCACGCTCAAAACCATATTCAGACACAACACACAGCACACACACTCGCAGGACCTGCGTGGCTCATTATAGCAACCGCTGCGCTGCACCCTCAAGACCACATTCAGACACAACACACAGCACACACATTCGCAGAACCTGCGTGGGTCATAAGAGCAAGCGCTGCATGCTCGAGACCACATTCAGACACAACACACAACACACACTCGCAGGACCTGCGTGGCTCATAAGAGCAAGCGCTGCACGCTCGAGACCACATACAGACACAACACACAACACACACTCGCAGGACCTGCGTGGCTCATTAGCGCAAGCGCTGCACGCTCGAGATCACATTCAGACAGACACACACACACACACATACACACACATTCGCAGGACCTGCGTGGCTCGTTAGAGCAAGCGCTGCACGCTCGAGACCGCAGCGTTGTGTTTGAGGAAGAGGACGCGCGGATGCAGATGCTGGAACACCAGCAGCAAGCGCGGCAGCAAGCAGAGCAGCAGGCGCAGCATTACATCGAAGCCCACCATCAACGCATGCAACAGCAGCAGCAGCAGCAGCAGCAGCAGCAGCAGTCCTTGCAACAGACAGAGCTGCAGTTGCCGGCTCTGCCCCAGCCGCCGCCCCAGCCGCCACTGCTGCAGCAGCAGCAGCATGTTCCCCGCCAGGCATCATCTTCACCCTTGCATGTACTGGGCCCGCCCCCTCAGATTGTTTGTGCACTCCCGTCATCATCCTCGGGTGCCGCTGAACCTTCAACTACTGTAACTTAAGAACAGCTTGCAAGCTGGGCAGCTTGCTTGTCTGTAAAAGTAACCTGCTTTTTTGTAACCTTTTTTTTTCTCTCTGTTTCTGAATTCTGTGTGATTTTTACTTGACTGATCACCTTTGACTGACCTACATGCAAGAACCACAAAAAGATGGGATGCTTACTGCTCGACCATCATTCATATTCTTGACAGCTAATTGCAGAGACGTAGAGGCTTGCGACCACCGCATGTGTTTTTAATGTCCTTAACCTTAACAAATGAATTATGCTTACTGGTCCGTCAGACATTTCAGTAGAGAGAGTCGGGTGAGATGGTTCTTGAAATCAACAGTGGTTGAAATGCGCTTAGATATTTACCAATCAACCGCTGCCAAACTTGTGCACCCCATACGTATTATTTCTAGTACTGATATCAACCATCATTAGGAGCCGGTTTCAGGTCAAGCCTGCAACCCTTCTGATCTCCACTGATCTCTTTCTTATAATTCTATTGGTGGTGGATTTTACCAGGAATTTACGGTACCTGGCACCTAAGTGGCTCCTTTTGCTTACTTAATGTGGAGGGTGGTTTTCGTACATAGTTACAATGGGGGATGACCTTCAGCCAGGTTGTGTGTGTGTAAGCACATGCAACTACATCTGCTTTGTGTAACCAAGAGGCAAGCGCTACCTTCGTGCCGCTCCCAAATTGGATGGAAAGCAGCACCAAGTTGAACACATTTCACGAAACCTGCACCGACAACAAGGATGTTTGCACTATTCTTGGTAATATCCCAAAGATAAAAGCATGCGACATACCACTCCTTTACCAGCAAAGCAAAACACCACCCTTGCCAGAAGCAGCATGGGGCACCGTAAGTGGTCTGGAACAAAGCAGCCAAGGAACAACTTGTTACAACAACCCGGCTGAAGACAATATCATACAGTGATTGTAACCATTATAACCAAAGTTTTGCCAAGACTGGTTAAAATAGCAGGCTCCACAAGCAAAAACTCAACAATAGACTTATGAAAGCGTTAACTGAAAGAAAAATTGCCCACGGAGTAGGCCTTGTCACGCCCAATCGTTGGCAGCGACGAATCGTGTGACGGAGCAGTTAAATTGGTTGACAGTTGAGAGTTTCTTTATGTCTTGTTCAATAAGCTGGATGGCCAGTCTTATTGATAACCTTTATCTTCTGGAATTGATAATTTTGGCAATCAATTGACAACATGTGAACTCTATGAGGTACCATTAGAGGGGATCCTCAAGAGACCCTGTGCCGTGTAAGGTCTCCAATTCTATTTGTTCGTTCGTTTAGCGATGTTAATATGTAAACCACATTGAGGTCGAGGTCCGTCTGAGTCATGGGTCCCAGCTCCGAGAAGGAGCAGCAGTGTGACAACCACGCGAAGCTGAGTAGACAGATACATGTGTGCAAAGAGCGCAAGGGCATGAGCCAGAGAACTGGTAGAAGCATTAGGGAACTCACTCCTCTGCCGGATGGTTTTTCCACCTTGAGGCCTATCATGGTCCGAAGGCGCAACCATATATCAATAGATGTGCTGAGTCTTATACTTTGCAGTGACCGTAATTTGATCTGACAGCCTTCACCGATGGGAGTTGTGTCACAAACAAAGAAACTAGTATCATTCAATTAATTGGAGCTGGAGTGTCGCAACACTGTCAACCCGCCCAACAAAATTACCGCAGCAAATTCTGGAGGCACAAGCATCAACAAGCCATAATCAGGGCCGCTTGCTTTGCAGATGCTTAACGAAAATGCCACTGAAGTGCCTTTTAAAGTGTGATCACAGTGGGCTTAAATACTGTTACTTAAAAGTGTTCAAAACGTTAAAAATGTCCCCTCCGAGTAGCGTCGGAAAAGAGTGGGCTGTTGTAGGCGGCTTGAATCAACTAGAATCAACCACGAAATTGCCAGTTGTTTTAACACGGGGTGCGAGTACAAAAATGGCTATTTCAACCATAGTTGAATTCAATTTGTTTCAACTAGAAAAATGGTTGAATCAACTACGGTTGATTTCTGGATGAAACAATTTGTTTTCATCTCTAGTTGATCTCTGGTTGAAACAAGCCTGATATATCTGCGATGGTTGATTCAACTATGGCTGTTTCAACACGGGGTGCGAGTAGAATTCTGGTTGAATCAACCATCGTTGATCTCTGGTTGAAACAATTTGCTTTCATCTCTAGTTGATCTCTGGTTGAAACAAGCCTGATATATCTGCGATGGTTGATTCAACTATGGCTGTTTCAACTCGGGGTGCGAGTAGAATTCTGGTTGAATCAACCACGGTTAATTCCTGAATGAAACAATTTGCTTTCATCTCTAGTTGATCTCTGGTTGAAACAAGCCTGATACATCTGAGATGGTCGATTCAACTACGGCTGTTTCAACTCGGGGTGCGAGTAGAATTCTGGTTGAATCAACCACGGTTGATTCCTGAATGAAACAATTTGCTTTCATCTCTAGTTGATCTCTGGTTGAAACAAGCCTGATACATCTGAGATGGTTGATTCAACTATGGCTGTTTCAACTCGGGGTGCGAGTAGAATTTTGGTTGATTCAATTGCAATTGATCTTCAGCTGAAGCAGGTTGAGTTCATTTGCTGTTCATTAACAATTGAAACAAAGGAACTTGAATGTTCTTGATCACTCGCTATTGTACTCCAGGTGCAACCAGAAATGAAGTGGAATGGCTGGTGTGTTGATGAAATGAGTGCATGCCTGAAGTAAAAAACAAATGTATCACCATTAATTATAAATCAATGGCGCAATATGTACATGGAACGAGCGTGCAACAGTGCGTCTTGGACGAACTTAGTGGAGCATCTGTGGCTCAGTGCACTCAACATGTCATGTATCACCTATTAATCCATTGAAATCCCTGACATCCTCAAACTCAGCCTCAGCATTCTTGCCTTCCACTTTCACTGATTGCACCACCTCCCATCCACCAAACCCAGCCACCTCAACTTCCAGCTGCTGCATCATCTCCCCCCATTTGGGCTCACGCTGCTGTCCCCGCTGCCTCTCTTGGAAGGGATCGATCATGCGCATCTTGATCTGCAAGGAATTTGGTCAATGATGGGACAAAATGTTTAACAACGAACTCAAGGACTGCGCCCACATCTGTCATCCAATTCCACCTTGCAAACAGTTGCCTGCTATGAATGGTCTGTTCTCCTCCAAATTTGTTTATGCCAGAAAAGAAAAAGAAAAACTGCGCAGGCAGTGAAAGCCACTCCCCACATTAATAGGATTAATAGGAAAAGAAGCCACTTTTCTTTTGGTACCAAGTACCGTAAAGCTCCTTCACTGCAAAAAGGAAAGGAAAAATCAATGGGGATCAAGAGGGTTGCAGGCTTGGCCTGAAACCGACTCCTGATGAGAGTTGATAACAGTACTGGAAAGGACACGTCTGGTGTGGACAAATTTAGCAGCGAAGTTCACAGAGTGCACATGGAGCTTAGAGGCAAGCTTCTCAACTCTTTGAGAATCGAGACCCAGATCCTTGAAAGGTTTCAGAGTGTGAATGTTGTAGATGATGCCGCCCACACCCAAAAGGATGATGTGGAGAGTAACAGAGGCTCCTTGGAATGTTGCAAAAGTCTTTGTGCTCTTCCTTTGCGGCGTTCAGCTGGTTCTGAGGTCTGGTGTCCTCACATTACTTGATCTCAACAAGGGTGGATGTTACGCTGAGGTTTGCTGAGGTCTTTCAAAGAGTAAGTTAGGTCGGTGCTGTCTGGGGCACGTTCCTCTACTGGTGGCTGGCGGTGCTGCTGAGATGCTCCCAGTCTCCCTCAATTGCCCCCTGCCACTCCGAAGAACCCATCCCCCTACATTAGTTTGTTGTTTTTGTGTCTTTGCAGCGATGGGAGTAACCAGTACAAAATCTGGGCGGCTGGAGTTAAATCTGTTGTTAACTGAGAAGCGGGGTGGGAAGAGCCATTTGGGAACTCTTCTACTTTCAGCTGTTTCAGCAATCTGGAGATTTTGCATGGTCATCCGTTCGTTGCTGCCTATATCCATGGAGACAATGCATGATCCTAAGAAGCCTGTTTTTCTGATGCACAGCCTTAAGGATCGTGCGGCATGCTATGTTTTGTCTTTCGGTGATCATGCTCCTTATTTGCGTGTGTTGGCACCCAGAAAGGATGTGCAGGGCACTGTCTACTTGTGGGCAAGTTTGACTTGTTGAGAGTTTGAACAATAATACCGCATGTTTTTGATTATATAGGGTGCTGTTCTGTATTTCATGATGATACATTTGGTCTTAAAGGGGACATTGGATGAAGTTAGGTAAGCATTGCTAGTGGCTCCATTGGCAGTGCCGTCCTTGATGAAGATCTGGTAGCACGCATGGTAATTCGCTTCAGTTTTTTGGCATTTCCCAGATTATGGAGAAAATGCATATGTGCTTGAAGGGCGTCACGGTGGTTTGGTAGGTACCAGAACTTTGGAGGAGGAGAATGGCCATGTTTGTTATATGGGTATGATTATAGGTTTGTGTTTGGTGTTTGGTTTTCTATGTCTTCTTTTGCAAGTGGTGGATGTTGTAGAAGGGATTCCCCTCAGGACCTGCTGTTGATGGAGGTGTCTTCAATGTCGGAGTAGGTGGTGGCTGACTTTTTAGCAAGGACGTCGGCATGTTCATTACCGATAACACCGGCATGGGACTTTACTTCCCATGCCGGAAGTGGATGGACGATGGTGATTGGCCACCATATCAGCAACAAATATCGTGTGCAAAAAAACAGCACGACATCAAACCCGAAAAATATCTGAGCATGCATCCTCCCAATGTCTACACACACACACACACCGCACGACGCACCCCCAATTTTTTAAAGGCACCCTGTAACTCTTAGACGGATGTGGATACAGCAATCAGCTAGCCAGCTCACCCCTAGCATCATACACAATATTTTCCAGAGAGCCAACCAAACTTTGTCACAACAAGACCTAGGTTACCATACAGAGGCAATGAACACAGAGGAGCAACCCACTAAAAATATTAGACCTGCAGCGGTCGGTTCAGAACAAATATGACCTCGAAGTGCTGCAACCACACCTAGGCAACCCATGCCATTACCAGGCAGGAACTACCCTGTACTTTTGCTGCTAACAATAGATTAGCGAGCACGAACAGAAAGCGCACACACCAGGACCCTGATGAGCATGACACATCTCAATCAAGACAGATTCAAGGCAATGCCAACGAAATTAGACGATCATAAATTCTGCACCAGTGCTCAAGGAAAACCTGATTTTAACTTATTACAACACGCTCCCCAGCATCAAAGTCCAGGATCTTCACAAAGGCAAACACGCTCCATGACTCAGATGTATGAGACTCAAGATGCCATTGCAGAAGACTGCCATATCAAGAATGCTTGCAAGAAACGCCCATATTCTGCAGGGACACCACCTGAACCTCCCTCAGCAACCCAGGATAGCGAAATACAAAACACAACACAAAGGAAATCACAAAGGCTAGCAGAGAGAACAAATACTCGCCCTACAGGCAAATGAACAGTCGCACAAGTCCAAGGGGGAAAAGCGCCAGCGACCATCAGAATACAAATTACATAATAATGACATATCGTACTGTGCGGTACAACCCCTTGACCCTGAAAATAGGGCAACCTCTATTTGGGACTACAAAAAGGTTTGCGTTGCTGGAACTTTCAATGACCCATCTGATGCTTTTAACTATATGTACCAATACCATCTGCAAGCTGCAAAAGTGGTAGACCATCGCCTGCACGTCAACAACAAACGCAGAGCAGATGAAACAGAAGCCGAAGACCAAGAGCAGTACCTCACACCACTATGAGCCCTTGATAATTGAAAAATGGGCTCTTCGTCTGCTTAAAGCCGACAAAAACAGAACCATCATCAGCACGGAGCCTATTTCCCGCATAGATGTGGAAGATGCCGGCTGTGAGATCTGCTGTGACCCAGGAACACGTGAGGAACACACAGAACAAGGAAATCTACCTACCACAGATATGTACCAATGCAGCGCATGCAACCGCACCTACCACTGGTCATGTCTAAAACAGCTCCAATGCTACAAGGAAGAAGACAGAATTAACATAGATGCACAGTCTGACTGGAGCTGTCCTGCCTGTCATGACCTCTTCCTAGACAAAAAAGAAGCTAGGTCACATGCATCACAACACGAATTGCTCAATGTAACCTGGAGCCCCACCTGGGAGCCAAAAGAACTACTGCACTCATGGGCAAGCTTTCGGCAAATGATTCAAATTTATGAAGCTAGGCAAATTGCACCCCCCCTTGATGAAGGACTTGACAACCTAGAGAGGCAAGGTTTTTGCACATCAATAAATCATAGCAGATGGAAATCCACACAAGGCAAAGAAATAAGGTCAAAGGCCTGCTTCGATATGCAACCAACCAATCCACATGTGGACATCACTTCCACGGGGCACTATGAAGTTTGGATCAGAGCGGTGGACCTATTCAAAGATGATATTGCGCAAAACAGATCGCCAATGATAAACGCCACACACAAGGCTTCCCTCCCAAAACTGTATGAAGCTAGAGCGGCCTGCATATATAAGCCAGATGGCAAATGCATAGGCATGATGACTCCTGAGCGCTTCCACCTTTTAAGATAAAGGTTCCAGGAAGCTCAGAAAAACGGACTAGAATTTCAGAGATATGTCTTCTCCTGTTCAATGCCTAGCCTCAGAAATTGCGGGTCTGCTTCAAGACCACCAAGCGCGCCTCAGAACCTCTAAGGCAAGCCAACTAACACTAGAATCGTACTCCCGTATCCTACCCCAACACATCAGTGCAGCACTACAACAATGTGCCATGGTCTCCAAAGAAGAAATGGCGTCTGCTCTGAACTTTGATCCTGGGAACTCCTCATATTGGAGCGAACGTCACCGTGACATTGTCTTTGGTGCCAATTATAATGCATTTGCCACCAAGTTTACAGGTTTCTCAATCTGCCACCCAGTGTATGATGACACAAGAATGCTCAAGTGCATGCAACACTCCCTACGATTTGCGATGTGTAGCGAGCTACCAACCGCCACCTTCTTATTTCTACCCAACTGGGAAAATAAGAACATCAATGCCTACAGAGCATTGGTGCGAGATAACCCAAAATACTGCACCACGCTTGGCTTCATCCCCAAGACAAAACTCACATATGCAGTGCCAACCTCGTGGAAGGGTGTACAACATAATTTCTCCAACCACACCTGGAGCATGGATACTATTGCTGTCTGGAAAAAAGAAGTAAAACAGCGTTTAACTGATGCCACACCAAATTGGTTGCAAACACTGCAAAGAAGTATCCCAGAAGCAGTTTGGGAAAAAAATTAGTACCTCGCAAGAGAGGACACAGACCACATCACTAACCATGTTTGCCCCCAGTACTTCAAATCAAAAAGAGAGGACGTCACTGGCCAGGATAGAGGCCAAAACGCTAACGTCCACCTCCAACCATGGGACGATAAGCAGCTTGAATTGAAGTGCCCCAATTGGAAATTATGGGCATACACTGACAGAAGCTGCATAGGCAAGGCCGAAAACTTTATAGGCACAGTGGTATACTGCCCTCAAACCAAAGCTGAATGTTACGTGCACTCAGGAGGCGTGGGAATGACAAACACCATCAATAGAGCTGAGCTCACA
>Ga0307942_1000291_pt1 | contig 32771 bp, 37 predicted proteins | sample OrgLakmetagen175_FD_201846 | JGI IMG/M metagenome (GOLD analysis project Ga0307942, IMG submission 201846) | Saline water microbial communities from Organic Lake, Antarctica - #175 | ecosystem: Environmental > Aquatic > Non-marine Saline and Alkaline > Saline | place: Antarctica: Organic Lake... | reverse complement strand
TCTCTATATATATATATATATATATATATATATTCCTCCTCGTTCCTTTCAGACAGTTAACACAAACGAGAGCTCACCTTGCTCATTAAGGAATGCCTCAAACATTGGCAGGGTATCTTTCACCGGGCAAGGTGGGTAGAACATACGGTTTGTGCACTTGCCCCAGTGTGGCCATGCCTTGTACTTGCAGAAAAGCATCTGCTCAATCTCCTGCAAGTGTACAAAAAACATAGGGTGTCATGTGCAGGGCTGATGTATGAATCACACAAGCACTCCCATCTATAAAATTGGAGTCGTGCTGCAAACTTGTCACTGGCTCAAAGCTAGAAATGAGCACAATGCATGATGATCTGACTACTCTGAATTGAGAATTGGTCGAGCGGTTAAGACTTGCCAGATGCTAAAGATAAACAATCCTCTTCACACATCATGAAAGTCAGTGGGCTGATCAAAGTCTGCGCCAGACACACCTCATAGAATGCCTGGTGCTTCATGGGGATATTTTTGATGTCCTTGCCCTGCAGAGAAATAGAAACATTGTTAGAGTCTATGGCCCTCAGGCTTCTTGCTGAGCACAAGGTGGTTGCCTGGCCAGCACAAAGAACTTTCCTGTCCAGATGCGGTCTCTATATAAGCTGTATCCCGTCCATAGGCGTACCCTGTGTGTGTGTGTATGTGTGTGTGTGTGTGTGTGTTTGTGTGTGTGTTTGCAGGGATTTACTGATGCCTGAACAATGTGTACGTCGCCATCTGCAAAACAGCATTCTAAGACGACCTGACTTTGTTGAGTGCAGCTATTACAAATTTGTAAGCACAGAAACTTGTTTTACGCACCCATCCAGTTGTCGGAGGCGCGAACAAAGCGCATCCAAAGGCCAAGACCAAACGGCAGATGTCCATCAATTTTTGAGAGCAGTTCCTTCACATCCGTGATGAAGGCCGGCAGGTCAGACAAGTCAATGGCCAACTCACGTTAAGACACTTTTACAACCTGTGCAAGCAGCAAATTCAAGAGTTGTATAGGAATGCTAAATTGCACTGCATGAAATGACATCCAAAGCAGTCGAAACCTGGCATGCTCATACAAACAGAAACGCACCTTCCAAGGGCACAGCTCGTCATGCACACAATATCCAGTGCACATGTTGTTCGTCCAGCCCACAACATTAACATTTGGAGGATGCTTCCCTAATGCGTTGCCGAACCACCTGGATTTGCAGAAGAACGGGCAAAAATCTCCATCATGAAAAACAAGCAAAATATTGCAAGCTAAGTACTGACGGTTATGGTGTTCGGTAAGAGCGATCTTTGCGGAATGATTTACATGTACACGGTTATGAACGATGAATGTATACAATTCTGGCCAACTATAATCTATTGGAAATCAAGAAAATGGCAGGCTATATTTGCAACAGGCTTCTGACAAAAGTCATTCATGGCCATAGGTAGAACTTGTGTGTTATGGAAAGTTTTGGTAGCACGGTTTGAGGAGGCAAGACGGATAAAGACAATATTTCAGGACACACTGGTTTGACTGTACGGTGCTCTACTTGTCAGTTCTGATCAAGATACATCAAGAAACATGCGCAAAAAAAGGGACCGCCAAAAACACTCACGGGAGCTCATTTGACAAAACAGCTCCAATGTTGGCGTCTTCTTGTACATTAAACACGTCCATTTGGTCTGCTTCCACCACTTGCTTGATGCCCCCCAGCTGCTCTGCTGAATATTCAAAAAACGCCAATCGAGCATCATCACTGCAAGGATAAACCAGAGGCGGAAAGAAATGAAAGGGGGGTGCACAAGCCGTAACGCAAGAACGAAATTACTTGCGGCCCCAAACTGGAGCGACTTAAGGTAGGGTATATTGGCCGGAAGTGGAAATCAAGATATTAAAGGAACTGGATTAGAATAAACTAGGCAACAGTGTTACCCACGTTGTACAAGCAAGTGGATAATTTAAACATGTAAGCATTCTTTGGAAACTTTAAGGGGTGTTGATTCTCCTGTATAAAAACTCGAGACCATACTTAACACTGACATTTGAATCTATCCCAGCGTCTTGCTGTCTATCAAACTCTGCAAGTTAATCTGAGAAGGTGGGGATCTCTTTTCATGTGCTAGGCACATCCCCGCACTTGGGCGCATCCTCTGGAAGTTCCTCGAACACCGTGACATGCATTCTGTTGAACGTTGGTCGCCACAGCACCATGAAAGCTGCCTCCTCATCGAGCAAGGCTTGGATCTCTGAAATGATGTTTGTATCTGGGACAAGGCTTTGATTGGCACGGATCTTGCTCAGGGGGCGTGCTTGAATGTCGAGCTCGGTTATGATGCCTGCACAAGGCAGATGGTTTTAAAGGTATTTGTTCGTCAATTGTTCCAATCACAAGGACATATCATGTGTCACATATGGCTACTAATCAAAACATGTTACCATCACCCCCCCCCCCCAGTATTTGCATGCAGTGACAGTATTTTAAGCATGGAATAATGAAACAAGACATTGCTGTAAGTCGGCACAGTGCTCTTACTACCGGAAAAAATCAAAGCCGCAGCCCCAGGCTTTGAATACAGACCGTTAGGCAGAGTAGCTACCCTGTATCCTCCTCTATATCAGCCCACAACAATTGCTACAGCAAATTGGGCAGAAAAGGAGAACCTAACAAGGATGGCATGAAACAGCGGCAACTTGGCTAATCGACGCATACTATGGAAGTATGGAAGCGTGCAAGCGTGAAGCCTGTAGCTTTTAATCTTGTTACAGGTGCATGCAATAAGCAAATTGAATACCAGTGATACAATGACTCTTCTTCTTGACTGGTTTTCCACTGCCTGTAATAATGTATTCCCCCTCCTGTCCCAGCTTGAGCTAGCGAGTATTTTCCTTTAGTACATTCAACACAACGTACTTTTCTGCTTAAGCTTCTTATACCAAGCTCTTTTTGTATTTACCGGCTGATCTAGACATATCATTTTCATATCCTTAACCCCACCCCCATCCGTATGTACTCCCTTGCACAAAACATACCAGTTAGACCCATGGCCCCAGCCACCGTGCTCAAATTGCTGCTCACATGAACTGCACCGAGGCCATCCACCCTAAGTGCACAAAGTGTAAGTGCAGGGGTTTACACGTGTTTGTGAGTGTTTGGCAAGAGATGTTTTAAGCTACTCACCAGATCTGCTCTAGAGTGACTGCGGACGGGCATCTTGCAGCAATAAGATTTGCTGACACCATAATTACTTACCACGTTTCCTCCACCACGACCCTCACTCGCATGATACTCAATGGCACGATACTCACCACGTTCTATGCACCATGATACATACGCACGATTCTCACCACGTTTTATGCACCATGATATATACGCACAATACTCACCACGTTGCATTCACCACCATATCCGAAAACAGTCCCTCTCCTTTTAGGTTGCTCCCGTGAGCTTCGTTCGCGACGACAGCACCAATGGCAAGCTTATCTGAAGAGACGAATAAAAGCTTTTGTAAGGTGACTGAGACAAAAGTATTTGTAAGGTGACTGAGCAAAATTTATGCTGTACTGTGCAGCTGGTAACGCGCAGGCATCTTTTGATTGGCAATGCAATTTAGGACAGATCAGCACAAGATAGTATCCCTACCATAAATGGGGGTGGCTAGCACAGAAGCGCTCATGTTGTTGGCTTGCATAATGTCCAGGACATCCCTGAAGTAAGCACATAACATGTTCTGGGTGGTAACAGCATGGTATGTGTATGCATGGTATGGGTGGTAGCAGCATGTTATGGGTGGAAGCAGCATGTTGCAGCTTGTGTAGTGAGGTGTTTATTTGTGTTGCAATGCAAGGTGGTGTTGCACTGCATGGTGGTGTTGCACTGCGTGGTGGTCACGGCTTATTACGATGTACTATGTGTGGCGCGTGAGGACCAGATATTATTATTATTACAATGTACTATGTGTGGCGCGTGAGGACCAAGACCCGGCTCACGTGAGCCCCCTATCCAGGTTGTTGTGTTAGCAAATTGAGCATCTGTAGCAAGTCCACGCTTTGCAGGCAATTAACCGCCAGGGGTGACTTCAAATTTATCTATTCAATGCCTGTCTGATTATAATTATCTATTTTTTATGCCTGTCTTGTTTGATTTATCTAATTAATACCTGTCTGGGTGATTTACACTTGAGCACTGCCATCTAAATCTACCTTCCCTATTTTTAATGGTAGACACTGATTGCCTATTGCTGGAGGAGCATGCTACACCTGGTTGACAACCAAAGCCAATTTCAAAGCCAATTTTAACAATTTCACACCTCGGCATCATCCCAGCTCCCACGTGAATGCGCTTGGTGTCTGCGTTGATAGAGAACACCTGTGTCGTAATTGTGAGGTAAACAGCAATTCGTCAGGATGTTGTTTTGGTTGCGTGGGGGTAACCTGCTTCTCAGTGTAGTTCAAAGATGAAAGGAGAAATACACTCATAATGATATACACATGTGCGTGTATGTGATTCAGGAAAAAGGAGCCGTTTACAACCTTGGGCTTAAAGCCTTTCATCGTCATTTTTGAAACTAAAGCCGATTCATTTAAATCAGGGGACTGCGTGCAGAAGCAGGCTTGTCTGTACTTCAAAAACCCAACTTTATTGATCAGAGCAAAGGCGCACTGATAAGATTGGATGGGACAAAACTTTCACTCAACAGACACACATTCGCTTGACTGCCAATCTAGCAGTACCTTTGTAAGGTTGGTGATGTACAATTGTACGCTCAATGTGTTGCCTGCTAGCTCGCTGCCGTTTGTGGACGGACAAGGCATAGTGTTGCTGCTGTGAAAGTCAGGCCTGTACAAGCAATAAGAAAGTGTGTCAATGCTGCTACATTGAAAATATCGCGTATGGTAAACAACAGGGAAACGCTGAAACTGTAATGGCACGTGGGTGCTTATCAGTGTTGTTTGGTTTGGGCAGCTACGGGCTTCATGAATGCTGATCAGTTTTTTGTTTGCCTGCTAGCAACTGCGTCGGTAGTAGCAATCATCCTCAAGCAACTCATGGCATCCATTGTTCTTTCAAATGTGTAGCAAGCCTAACAATCTGCGAGGGGTACTATAAACCTGCACGCAAGATGATATGATAGGACACTGCATGCAAGCACCTGGAGGTCGTACCTGCTCACACGCCCACGAGAATGCCTTTCTTCGACTCTTCCACGACATCTTTAACGACTGTGCTTACTTCCTGCAAGGAGGACGCAAAAGGGCCGTGCGTTCAATGCATGCGGCCCTCCTACGCTGCTTATGCAGATCTATGAGTAGTAGTGTCAGCATTAATATAATTGCATGTTTAGAATAGGGTGTATGCAGCTTTTTGTCAGCAGCTCTTAACGCGTCATGTCATCCCTTTAATCCTGACCTTCTAATATGATGTTGTCACAGCAAATGACCGAGCCCCGCCTTAACTACTGGCCACGCACTCGTTATTTATTTACAAGTATATATATGTAAACGTTTGATTGATTGTTGCAGATCACTGGGCGGGACTGCAGTCCAGACCTGCCTACTGCACATTCAGTGCCACTATAATAGGATTACTAATTATGGCTGAAGGTGATGAGCTTGTTGCTAGCGCACGCACCTCAGTGCTGTTTGCGGTATACAGGTATTGTGCAGAACAGCTCTGCACAACTCCTTCTCCAAAGTCCATGGTCAGGATATTTGTCTGCTCAGGTGTTTGCAGAGCTTGGCCGGGGGATGAGAGCGCAGCCAGCAGCAGCACAACGATGAGGAGAGGAGCTGATGTTACAAGCTTGCAAGCACGCCGCCGAGCAGCAGAGGCTGCAACCATGTTGTTCTCCTGCAGTTTTTGATTAAGCCTGTGTGCAAGAAAAAGGAAGGAGGGCGGAGGGAGCGAACGTGAAGGCAATTGCCTGCAGTCGAAGGTGCAGTCGAAGCTTCCCCAAAGTAGACAGGTTCGTTAAGCTGCTGGTCCTCGCTCGCTCTTCCTCCTAGCGATATCACTCACCAAAGGCGGTCTCCCGGACGGATCCAGTGTTCGGGAGATGTAATAGAATAATAGCGTCCGCGCATAGATGCCAACTTCAGGCCAGCTTCCCGCCGGCTGCCAACTTTCCCCTCCTCGCTGTAATAATTTAAAAATCATTATTTATATATTTCATCTTCTTGCGCAATGCAGCGCCTCAGCGCAACAACCAGGCTGACCCGCGGGGCAGATGAACACCCGACGCGTCCCCTTTGCTGCCCCTTCATTGGCAGGTGCGTACGTGTAACGGCCTTGTTGTTTGCACTGTCACGGCTTGCACGTGAGTGTGATAATGACGCAGCCAGGTCGAAGCCAGACTTATTTATCGATCGGAGCATCTCTGTGTTGGAGACTTTCAGAACCTCTGAGCTTGCATGACTAATATTTTACCTACGTCAAATGCTAGCACACACATCATGTCGAGAAGTAAGGTGGAATCGAACTCCGTCGTCCTCTACAGCTTTGAAGAGTTGCATGTTTTGGCACTACACGATTAATCTTAAGGTCAACTAGCATTGATCTGACCACCACTTCAAGGAGCTTATCACGTAACAGTAATATTGGGGGGTGCTGCGGTGATTTATGAGTGAGCCTGCGACCGTGTTATTAAAAATAGCTAGCCCACTTGATCTATCACAAAAATCCAAGGTCAAAGAGTCTATACATCACCGATAGAGTTTCTGCTGTGTGCAACAATATGTGTACTCTTTTGATGTCCATAAATCCATCTTTGACAGATACCTTCCTTTGCACTTTGACACTGCAGGAAAGTTGCAGCCTCCTCTGCTGCGCGTATCCCACAGTCCAGCAAATTTTTGTCGTCTGCAAGGCCCCTAGGCCTTGACTCGTCCAAAGCTCAAATGACCTCAAGCTTGCCAGAACTCTCATTTCAGGACGGCCCGGTGACCGGACGTCCTGGTGATTTCAGTGGCACAATTGTATCACAGCTGCTAAGTAATCCAGAGTCTAACAGTGGCAACCGCATTCAGAATTTCCTTGAGGAAAAGCACATATTCCTGACAGGCAGTACTGGATTCCTTGCCAAGGTGCGTGATCTTTGCAAGCAAGTATTAAGCAATAAAGCACACCATCAAGTTGGCCTGGAACTGCTAATCAATTTTTAAAACCTTGCTCGATATGATCTTGTGTAACGTATAATTTACTGATCGTCCAATTCTCCTGGGTAACCATTTTTGCCGCTACGCTACCTTTGGTATCGGAGTTCAAGGTCCTGAGTTCAAGTCCTCCAGCCCGCAAAAACATGCATTACACTTTGCCGCTCCAATTGGACTCCGTCTATATTAAAGCCACTATCATGTAAAAAAACGTACGGGTTAAGGGGGTTGTGATATGCTTACAAGGACGCAAGCACTTGAGGGGGGGGGCGCATGCAACATGCATAAGAAAAGTACAATTTATGTATTGCTAATTTTTCTGGTTAACCATATTGGCCGCCGCTACGCTACATCTTGGCATATCCTTTCAGCCACGATTGCTTGAGCAATGGCTGTTTATGCACTGACATTTATGTGATGGAAACCTTCTATTCCGTATTGTTTGGTAGGCAATGAATGAAAAACAGAGTGGAATATGGGATACTAGGGGCAACGAATATAACAAAAAGAGCGAGCCATGACTGCCTGCGGCTAAGAGTGAAAAACACGCTGAAAAACTTAGACATAGCCATCAAGGTTAGAACCTGTTAACATCTTCCTATCGGCTTTCACCTGGCTGAGCTTGTCTGGACAGATCTGTTGTCTAAATTTCTCACAGGTCTTGGTGGAAAAACTGCTGCGCGTGCAGCCTAATGTCGGTGGCCTGTATCTCCTCATCCGGCCTCGTGATGGGAAAAATGTGGAGCAGCGCCTGAAAGAGTTGCTGGAATCCAGCCTCTTTGAGGACCTGCGTCTCAACATGGAGCCCTGCGAATGGGATGTGTTGAAAAGCAAGATTCATGCGGTAGAGGGTAGCGACATGTCACGAGACAACAGGGGCATGGAGGTGGGAAACTGTTTATTTTGTAGTCTGTGCACTGCATATTTTTTTGACTTTCCCATTTAAGGGACTCTACTTCAATTTGCAGAGCATTCATTTGCACTCTGCTTTGTCTCCCCGTCCTCACTGCTACCTGAGTATTAAGAAACTTTACCTAGTTGCATGCAAAGTTTCATTTTGAATAGTTTAGCCGTTATTTCATAGATCAGCCAACCACTCTGCCTTTTCACCTCATATGCCTTCTATGTCCTACATACTTTCTCATTGTCTCAGGATGAAGTGTGCAAGCATCTGCAAGCCACGATCAATGTGGTGGTCAACTCAGCGGCAACCGTCAACTTTGACGAGTGCTACGACTATGCCTTGAATGTCAACACTCTCAGTGCCGAAGCAACTGCCAAGTTTGCAGCAGGATGTGAGCATCTAGAAAGCTTCATCCACGTGTCTACAGCCTACACAGGTAACATTTTTATGCAAGCAAAGGGACATGTATTTTTCTTCCATGTGTTACAGTAGGTACATGTGTTACAGTAGGTACATGTGTTACAGTAGGTACATGTGTTATAGTAGGTACATGTGTTACAGTAGGTACATGTGTTATAGTAGGTACATGTGTTACAGTAGGTACATGTGTCTGCTCCTGGTTAGCAAGATTGGACGTGCGTTTCAATCATAACATCCCTCAGTTGATTCCCAAGAAGGGAAGTGATTTTTGCCGTTGCCCCACCTTTTCATACACCAGGTGGCCACTTAACCCCGGAGGGAATGATTCCAGAAGAGCTGCACAGCACCCAGGTTGATATTGCTGCCGAGATGGCTCTGGCGCGTAGCACCAGAGCATCAGGGGCAGATGACAATAAAATGAGGCAATTGGGTGCCTCCCGTGCCCGTGAGCTAGGATTTCTGGATGTGTACACCCTCACAAAGGCCATGGGGGAGATGCTCGTGAGTCAGGTAGCATGTGAGGTAAGTCTATTGGTACTTGTGTGTGTGTTAGCGTCATCTAGGCAGAGCTAGGGGCAAGCCTAGATGCTGTTATTTAGGTCAAGTTACAGCCAACAATGTGAATACCCCGGCAAATCCCTCACCTTGCTGAAGCTTGACCTGTGTAAGCACCAGTTGGAGGGGACAAATGCAGTGCAATTTAATTCTGCATCATGGGATGCACTATTCATGGTGATTAAACAGATGTAAGAAAGAGTAAACAGGTGCCTGCCGTTTTTCAAGAAAACTTTCCTCACTTTTTCCAGCAGTCCTGTGCAATGAATTTACCCTTGGCAGAGTGCTTGTTGGGGTAAAGAAGTACGCTTGCTACAGCTAGGTCTGACTGGAAATGTAATCCATTATTTGCATGCCTTACAACCTTGTGCAGGCACATATGCCGACTGCCATCATTTGGCCGTCCATTGTAAATGGTACACTGTCTGACCCGATACCTGGATTCGTTGAGGGCTACAAAGTAGGAGATCCTATTATCATGGCTTACGGGCGCAACCAAATCCCTGGGTTCTTATTTCTGAGGTAGGCTTCAAGCAGAGCATGCCGTTTGGGTGCACTTTAAAGCAAGTACAATGATTTCATGAGGGAGGAACTATGCAAGCAGATTCAGCAAATGCATGTGCTTGTACCTCTCCTAGGCCTCCTTATTTACACTAGTATTGCGGTTAAATATAAGCGTAATGAAAAAAGAGATGAGATCATCACAAACGGACTGTCCCTAATGTTTGAAGCTCAACCCTTTATAGTTTAAACAACATACAGACATGCGGTGTTTGTGCTACAAGCCACTTTTTGATCAATTTGCCTTCTACTTGCAGTTCAGAATCTTTGCTAGATTTTATTCCGGTGGATCTTGTGTCCCAGGCAATGGTGGCTGCAATGTGGTCGACAGCTACATCGGAGGATAAGGGCAGCACTCCACAATTTTTTCACGTTTCCAGCTCTGGGAGCAGCAACCCGATGACCGTGGGCATGTTTGCAGAGGGCATCAGGTGGGGATTTGTGCTATGTGTAGTGTTAAGGAGAATGCTTGCAGCAATTGAATAACCACAAGCATATCTGCAGAGGGCATCAAGTGGGGACCTGCGCTATGTGAAGTGTAAAGGGGCAAAGGGGATTAAAAAAAGGACGACATGAAGGAGAAAGTTTGCTAAGGTTGTCAGGCTGGATTTCCATACCTAAAGCCTAAAGTGAGTGTAAGGGGAGACATTCCCTCCTTTTATAAGTGCATGGATTCATCGCATTGCACACATTTTTATTTATGCTCTGGAGGAGACGGTTAAATAGAATGTCAGTACTTGCCTCCAGTTCATTTCATGCAAGTTTCATAATTTCAACTTTTTTAGAAACTGACATCCACATAAAAAAAACGGCTGTGATCTTCCCTAAACCCAAACCTTTTTGCAATTCAGTTATCTGGAGGGCAGCAAAACAATTGATGGAACTTGAAATACGCACAATTGAAACAGTGAATAAACACAACATTATACCCAGCTACTGCGTGTATTAGGCCATAATGATGTTTACCTAAAACACTCAGGAAGGCTACTTATTTCCTAAATCACACAATTTAAATATCGCATTCCTTTCATTCCTGCTTGCACCATTTGCAGCAAGCACTTCAAAGAGCACCCAGTCAAGCGCAGCCCTGCCCCTACAGCACCCTTCCACCTTTTTAACGACCTTCAGCAATACATGCTGTGCCTATCTGAAACCCCAAACCAGAGCCGCTCAGCTCAGGCTTTGCTGAAGCAAGTTAAACACATGGCGCAGATTTATATGGTAAGCCTCTACTGGTGATCGGGGCTGTTACCACTGTGCTATATTTAAATTACAGCGGTACCAGTGATTTATTCGCAAACTTAGGCCAAGCTGTAAGCCTTTTGTAGTTTGCCACATTACAACTTCTCGAGCATTAAAACCCATCCTTCATTTCAAATACACAAGTATACAGCATGCGCACGTTCCGCTTTGGGGGCACAAACATGGCATTGCTGCCCGACAGTATGAATGCTGAAGAACGTGACATGTTTGGCGTTAACGTCGGTACAATTGACTGGGTCAAATACATTAGTGACGTTCATATTCCAGGTGTGTGGGATTTCTGTGCACAGTACACAGTGTTGAATGCAACGCACAGTAATTATACACAGTGCAATTGCCATGCCAAGTTCACAGTGAACATCCATCTCAGGCCGACATTCTTAGGTTCATGCCATAACAATGTATTAAATTAAAGCGTACAGGGGCATGCTTCTCGGTGTTCCATTATATTTAATGGAACACCGGTATTCCATTATATTTAAACTGACCCTGGGAAGTCATTCTTAAAAAGTAGTGTTTGCGCGGTGGGGGGTTGCCTGGTGCGGGCACCTACGTAGCCCCCTCCCTTAATCATGCTGGCTGTGTTATCACTACCATCGGATATTTTTCTTTTTCGTTTCTTTACAGCACAAAGTGTATGTGTGTGTCAGCAAGCCGCAGCAAACCAGCTTGCATTGCATTTGATTGGTAATATATTTGTGTTTCCGCCTGTCCATTTTTCAGGTCTTCGGAAGTATGCTCTTAAGGACCGCTTCTGAGTATATTCATGTACAAAATAAGGTATCTAGCCTGGCGTGGCAGCTCCATTTGTAGTCGGCTCCTTTCTCATAAACATTAAATTGAGGATCAAGGCAGGTGAGGCAAGCTGCTTCCCTTTTCAAAAGTGGAGATGGTAGAAGCAATATTTGTAATGACAGTTATATCTTCCTCCCTATGCGGTATCTAATTTATATAGGTCATGTATATAGGTCAATTTGCTATTGTACATATTCAGTCCTGGTCTGCGGTGGATTGAAGTGTTGGAAAATTGAGCAGGTCAAACAGTACTTTGCTTTAAACTATGAAACCGGTTCTTGCTGCCTGTGAACATCTTGGTGCACTGGACACTCTGTAAAAACAGTCAAGGTTGGGGTAGGGTGAATGCTCAACACCATTTCTCAAACGTATGTGTTTCACTGTTTCTCTGAATCATTTGTAATCTACACATCTGTTGATCTTTGTGCATAAGGTCAAATGACAACCACGTTCAAATTTGATAAAGGTAAAATAAGATGTTAGTACCATCATAAAACTATTCTACCACAGAAAATAATAACAATTCCAATGAGGATCAGGAGGCCTGCAGGCTTGGCATGAAACCGGATGAAGTTTTGGCAGGACTGACAAGGGCACAGACGTGTTGAACAGGGTAGTTGGCTGGTATTACATGAAACTACTTAACTCTTGGAAAGTCAAGACCCAGTTTCTTAAAAGGCTTCAAAGCGTGAGTGCTGTAACCTCCATCAAAACAGCTTGTCCTGAGGGGAAACAACCCCTACAGCCTTTACTGGCTTGCAAAAGAATACAAAGAATGTATAGAACCAGACCCTTATCAAAAATGGCACTGCTAATGGAGCCGCTAGCAACGCTTATCTAACATCCCGTGTCCCTGTTAAAACTAAGTGCATCATTATGAAGTACAGAACAGGAACCCTGTACAACTAAAAGCATGCGGTATGGTTTCAGCACTCAATAAACCTAACTTGCCCCCTCTGCCCTCAAAGAAAAAGAAAAAAGAAAAAACTACGCAGGCAGTGAAAACCACTCCCCACATTAATAAGGAAAAAAGCCACTTTAGTACCGAGTACCGTAAAACTCCTCCACCGCAAAAAAGAAAGGTGAATCAATAAGGGTCAGGAGGGTTTCAGGCTTGGCCTGAAACCGGCTCCTGATGAGAGTTGATAACAGTACTGGAAAGGGCACGTCTAGTATGGACAAGTTTAGCAGCAAGTTTCACAGAGTGCACATGGAGCTTGGAGGCAAGCTTCTTAACTCTTTGAGAATCGAGATCCAGTTCTTTGAGAGGCTTCAGAGTGTGGGTGTTGTAGATGGTGCCGCCCACACCCAAAAGGATGATGTGGAGAGTAACGAAGGCCTTGGAGAATGTTGCAAAGGTCTTTGTGCTGTTCCTTTGCGGTGTTCAGCTGGTTTTGAGGTCTAGTGTCCTCACAGTACTTGATCTCGACGAGGTGGATGTCGTGCCGAGTTGTGTTGAGGTCTTGAGGTCAGTGCTGTCTGGGGTTGGTGGCTGTACTAGTGGCTGGCGGTGCTGCTGAGGTGCTCCAAGTCTCCCTCAACTGCCCCCTGCCACTCCGAAGTACCCACCCCCCAACATTAATTTGTTGTTTTTGTGTTGTTGCAGTGATGGGAGTAACTAGCGCAAAATCTGGGCGGCTGGAGGTAAATCTTTCTTTATCTGGGAAGCGGGGTGGGAAGAGCCATTTGGGAACAATTCTACTTTCAGCTGTTGCAAAATCTGGAGATTTTGCATGGTCATCCGTTTGTTGCTGCCTATATCTTGAGAGACAATGCATGATCCTAGGAGCCTGTTTTGCTGATAGCCTTAAAAAATCATGCGGCATGCTAAGTTGTGTCTTTCGGTGATCATGTTCCTTATTTGCGTGTGTTGGCACCCAGAAAGGATGTGCAGGGCACTGTCTACTTGTGGATAGAGGGGGCAAGTTTGACTTGTTGAGAGTTTGAACAATACCGCATGTTTTTTATTATATAGGGTGCCTGTTCTGTATTTCATAATGATACATTTGGTCTTAAGGGGACATATGATGATGTTTGGTAAGCATTAATAGTGGCTCCATTGGCAGTGCCGTCCTTTATGAGGGTCTGGTAGAACGCTTCAGTTTTGGCATTTCCCAGTTTATGGAGAAAATGCATGTGTGCTTGAAGGGCGTCACGGTGGTTTGGTAGGTGCCAAAGCCTTGGGGGAGGAGAATGGGCCATGTTTGTTGTATGGGTATGATTATGGGTTTGTGTTTGGTTTTCTCTTCTTTTGCAAGCCAGTGGATGTTGTAGAAGGGAATTTCCTCAGGGCCTGTTGTTTTGATGGAGGTGTCTGCAAGGTCGGAGTAGGTGGTGGCTGACTTTTTAGCAAGGGCGTCGGCATGCTCGTTACCGATAATACCGTCATGGGACTTTACTTGAAGAAGTGGATAGGCGATGGTAATTGGCCGATTGCTTTAGCAATGGATTGAAGGACATCTCATTGGATGTGGCGTCGATAGAGATTCGGGTGTGAGAGCCCTTTTTTAATTTGGTGCAGTGATTTTAGGCTGTCAGTGGCTATGTGTGAGTAGCCATGTATGACTGCAGCTGCTATAGCTGCTAGCTCTGCCCGTGAGATGGTGTTGGTTATACCCATGCCTTTTGGGTTTACATAGTGGGAAACATTTAAGTGAGGGTGGTATCGTATACGCCTGATCCGGTGTCTTGCCCTACTTCATTCTTTTGGAGGCTGCCATCAGTGTAGGTCCAATCCCGCCAATCTTTTACCTTGCTTACGGGCTAGGTTTTGGCTGGAGCTGTTTTGGGGTGCTTTATCGATGTTACAATTATGAGGTTGGTCTGTGCTAACCAGGGCACTTGTTTTATCTGGGCCTTCTGAGGCTTGAGGGTGGTCATTGGGTAGCTTATTATATCTGTTGAGTCCTGAGTGTTGTCCGGAACCTAAGGCTGTTTGGTAGGGATGGTTACGTATGTTTTCAACTTCCCACTTTGCCTCAGGGATTTCTTTGGCAAGTTCTTTAGCCAGTCTCTGTTGTGAGCATTGAGGCAGACCCTGTCTTGGTGTTCCATATGGCAATGATCTTCAATTCCCAGGAGTGATTGGAAAGTGGTATTTGTATGTTTTTCCAGAAGGGCACTTTCGCATATTGGAGTTGGTCTGATGGGATGGTGCCCAGGAATTTACATGTGTGTGGGTATTTGCGGCAAAGTGATGCATAGGGATTTGTGGTCATGTTTTCATTCCAGGATGGGAGGAGCATGAGTGTGGCTGTTTCCTCTGTGCCGACAGCAGCAGAGTAGATGGCGTGTCTTGTTGCTAAGAGCATAGTGTTTTCATGGTAATTGGGATGGCAGATGGAGAACCCAGAAAATCGGGAGGAGAAAGCGTTGGTGTTTTCCCCAAACACTTGTCCCTTAAGTGCTCACTCCAGTAAAAATGGGGGAATTTGGGGTCATGGTCAAGGGGGGATGCCATTTTTTCTTTAGTGACCAGGGACCACTTTGGAAAGGCGGCGGTGATGTGGGAGGGGGGTATCCGTGTGAAAGACTCTTTGATTTGTTTGTTCGTATGTTTAGGTATATTTACGTGCAATGAGGCCTCCAAGTTATGATGCAGAGCTAATGGGAGGAGGTTGGACGCGATCGTGTAGACCGCTGCATTTTGCCTTGTCAAAGGCCTTTCGTGTTATGTTCAGGTGCTTGGGAGTAAGCATACCTTTACACTTTCCGTCGACATTGTAAATTCAGGCTACTGTGTCAGTGTACACTTCAGGAAGCATAGTGTCATCTGGGGAGGATAGGATACTCTTTTCTTGAAACTCTATGAGATCAGTAGTTGTGATCCAGTACTCACAATGCCCTGTGGCCGTAATGTCAGCCTGTGGGTTGGTGGACTGGGTGTCAAACTAACTTTGTTCCGAAGATCAACATTGTAGGGCTGGTACGCATTGCCCTCTTGGATGGCAGAGAACCCTTGTTTTTGAAGATCATTTAGGTGTTCATCTGGTGCATGCTGAGATAAGTTTTGTGCGGCGATATGCTCTTCAAACGTATTGAGGCTCTGCTTGAAGCTTTCACACGTGTTTTGTAGTTCTTCTGGCTCCCAGGTTGGGTTCCATAAGACTTCCACAATCTCTTTTTTCTAAAAGTGGATACAGTTTTCCTTTTTTGACTCAAATTGATACAGGCAGGGCAGGCCCATGCCCCATGAATCATTGCCATCAATAGCTTCCCTTTCAGTGGCGTTGCAGCAGCTTGTTTTAAGCAAGCATTGCTAGTGGTAGGTACGGTTGCAGACGTCACAGATGTACATGTCTTTAAAAGGTGGGGAGAGGTCTGGAGATTCAAGTCATAGATGGTAGGAGCAAATTTCGCAGCTTGCGCACTTAATTCGGCTCCAGGCAATAATCTTAATGGATTTGGGCACTAGTCCAACTGATTTTAAGAGGGGTGGGGCCCATCTTTCAATATTCATGGGGGCATAGTAAGTGTGGTATTGTTTCCGTCTTAGGGGTGTACCATCTCTCTCTTTTCTCCGGGGTGAAGAACCTCCAATTATCTATGTGCAGGATATCCATATCATCATAGTAGAGTGTGTTGATGGCCTCTGTGGATGTCCTTGAAACAGCCTCATCCTTCTTGTACGTCCAGAGTCCTTGTTAAACATGCGTGGTGCGCAGGGGGGTCAGGTTTAGGCTAGGAAGGCTAAGTTATGGGGTATATCGAGGATCTCACATCTTCTTTTCCTTTGGGGTCTGCACGGTGATGATGGTACTGGGCGGTCTGCAATCTCAAAGGTTGGGTTGTTGTACATCTGGTAAGTTATCAGGTTGATGATATTGATATGCTGAGTGGGAGGGGTGAATATTTGTGTGAACGCTTGTGTCGCATGGTGGTTGTGGCTAGTGATTTGTGAGTGTGTGGTGCGTTTGTTTGGCTGACTATTTGTAGTTGTATTTCAGTAGGCTAAATTACTATTTGTGAGTTTAAAGTAACAGTGCCTATGATTTGAGTCAGGGGCGTATGTTGCTGACTTTCTGTTTGGCTGCGTGTCCTCTTTCTGGTACCGGAGGGCATCTTGTGTATGCCGTGCACGCTTTGCTTGTTGGTATTGGGAGAGAGTGTCCAGTTGGTTAGTGGGTGCAGGCTCAGAAAAGCAGGTAATAGCTGTAGCTTGTGGCAGTGGTATTGGCGATGTGCTTATAGAGTCATGGTTCCTTTTTGTTTGGTTTGATAAACTTAGTAAATAGCAACCTCAACTAGCTAGACAGTGCCCTGCATATTGCTTCCTGGATGCCAACGCACACAAATAAGAAACATGATAACTGAGAGACACAACCTAGCATGCAGCATGATCTTCGAAGCCATAGCAAGGCAGGCTCCTTTATCCTGCTTATCCTTATCCTGCTTTGTCTGCATGGATTTAGGTAGCAGCGAACGACCGGCTATGCAGAATCTTCAGATTCCCAATACGGCTGCAATGTTTGGGTTGCAGTTAGGAATTCTTAGTGTTAATTATTAATCCTTGCCTTTTGAACACTGAACCTGCCAGGTTCTAGGCTTAATATATTAATAGTATTTGTAACATCACTACGCTCATGGTTGCGGCAGAGGGCCTCTGAACCGCCAGCTGTGTATTTGGCTTCGCAGCGAACTCGCCCACTCGGTGGTGCTCCTAGGTGAGAGACCACCAATTATAGCATTGCAACAGCTGAAACCAGGAATATACCAAAGTGGCTCTTTCCACCCCGCTTCTCAGGCAAATATAGGTTCACCTCCAGCCGTCCGGATGTACTGGCCCATCTCCACGAAAACAAAAAAGCAACATACCAGCAATGAAGGAGGGTGGGTTCTTAGGAGTGGCAGGGAGCAACTGAGGGAGACCAAAAGCACCTCTCAGCAGCACCGCCAGCCATTAGCAGATCCACCTTCCCCAGACAGCACCAACCCAAAGATCTCAGCATTCTTCAACGTGGCCTTAACCTCATCAAAATCAAGTACTGTGAGGACACTAGACTGCAGAACAAGCTGAGCGCTGCGCAGGAACAGCAAAAATGCCTTTGCTCCACCCTTCATGGAGCCTCCGTTACCACACCATCCTCTTGGGAGTCTGTTTAGTCTTTGTAAAACGTCCCCATCACTCCAACGAGGACCAGTGGAGCTTGCCTTCCTTATATCCTTGTCTACGCAGGTTGGTGATAAGCATGCATGCTGTGCTGTGTTTTTGCTCTTTAATACGAGCATTAGGCCTAGTGTCTTCAAAGAATTTAAACCCAATCAGGTAAACCCCCCACTGGTTTGTATTCAGTTTCTTGTCTTGCGCAAGCTGCTGGAAATCTGAGTTGCGTGTGGTTACCGATAAGAGCACACATCATTGGGTAGAATTAGGATGGCGTCAGGATGAGAAGAGAGTTCCAAAGCACGTGTTGTTGGGTTTGGAAGCAACCAACAATGTTATACGGTATAACATTATACCAGACCATGTTTGGTGTTCCAGACTCTCGTTGTGCACGTGCTGCTCCTCATAACGAATACACCATGTATGATTATTTTTGCCTCCCTCATTCTTGGTATCCTTCACAGTTCATGTTTTTATGTGCCCAAAACACGCAGATGATGATTCCCCTCTTTAAATTGATGCAGTCGATTGGTCCTTGCAGATGGTTGATTGATCTTACTGGATTTATTTAGTGCTTTGTCACAAACAGCGTTGTGCCTTTGTTCCCTTTCCATTTTTTTTTGCAGATGCGACAACAAAACTCCTCACATCTTTTACGCTGCATTACACGCGCAGCCTTGTAGTCGCACATTTTTACTGGCCTAGTTTGTAACCTCTGTAACCTCTGTAGCAATAGGCCATTTGATGAGCACGCGTACACATACACACACACTCTCTCTTTAGCCGCGCATTGCTGCTGCAGCAACCAAGGTCAGATACCACATGGTACTTGGAACGCTCCCAAAACTGGCAATGCAACTCAGCATCTGCTCCGCCAAATTTGCAATGGCACGGTTGTCCTGAGCGTGTAAGGTGTTGTGTATGTTTGTGTGTGTGTGTCTGTGTGTGTGCATGTGTGCTTTGCAATGGCACGGTTGTCCTGAGCATTCAACATATAATACAAGTGCTACGTGCGCGTGCGCGTGCGTGTGCATGTGTGTATGTGTGTGTGTGTGTGCATGTGTGTGTGTCACACATACGAGCATATGAGACGTGAGTAGGTAGTATTTTCTATTTTCTGGTGTGTGCATGCTCATGTCACACACATTTAGCACACGTACTCACAACCTTGCGACATGCTACAGGTGGGACTTAACGCTATCCTTCTGCCATTGCGTAAATTATCTTTGCCACACGCACATTCTGTCGTACGTGCAGTTATCTCTGCCACACACACATCCTTCTGTCGTACGTGCAGTTATCTCTGCCACACACACATCCTTCTGTCGTACGTGCAGTTATCTCTGCCACACGCACATCCTTCTGTCGTATGTGCAGTTATCTCTGCCACACAGACATCCTTCTGCCATGCGTGAAGTTATCTCTGCCACACACACATCCTTCTGCCATTGCGTGCAGTTATCTCTGCCACACCCACACCCTGAAATACATTTACTTCCACATCCCCTTCTATCCCCCCCCTCAGCCCCCCATCCCTACCCAACACATATTCATCACCTACTCCTAAACATCATCATCTCCTACTCACCTACTCACCTACTCACTCAACACATCTTCATCACCTATGCTCATATTCCTGGTACATGCCAGATGGGACTGTACGCCTATCCATTTCCAGTGCATGCCCTACTCTTTACTATACCCAAATCCATATGCACATATACTCCCATTTGCCCTGCGACATGCCAGATGGGACTGTACACCTAACCATTTCCAGTGCATGCCCTACTCTTAACTAAACCCAAATCCTTATGCACATATACTCCTATTTACCCCATACCTATACCCACACCCCACACACCCACACCCCAGAACTCACCCCCACCATCACACTTTCCCAACGAACAAAACACATAATCTCAACATCACACCAGTCTCACCGCGTGCCAGATTTTATCACAGAATCACACACATACATACACACAGACTAGCTGAACATCACACGCTATCTGAACATCACACCGGCTCACCGCGTGCCAGATCGGTTTTGGTGCCACCCTCCAAGGCATGGACAGCACACTTTTAGCAGGGTGGTCTATCAGGAGTGTGTTGTGCACAAAGCCCACGCCGGACTCCTTTGCTTTTCTGGTGTCCGCTGCACAGGGCACAGGACGTGCATAAAAAAGAGTGTTTTTTACTTGATGCACGTTAGAGGATCAAAGTACAAAAATGAATGACTCAGGGATTCAAGTAAAAGTTGTTAAGACAATAAAATCCTTGTAAAAAGCATGTATCTTATCATCAAGTTTAAGATTTAACTTTACGGTCTTCATACTTCCTGGATCTAATCGTACATTAAATACTCAATGATTGCAAGCGTGTGTTGCAGACACACTCACTCACTCACTATGGCACACACACTCACACCCACATCCACACCCACACACACACACTAATACATCCCCACACAATAACACACGCAGACGCACATGACAGAGCACCCACAGGCAGCGCCCCAAACACAACAGCTATGTGACATGACATATGGCACGTTCCCTGTGATATGTATGTATGTGAGCCATACAGATCACACTCACATACACACACACTCACCCACACCCACACCCACACCCACACCCACCCACACCCACACCCACACCCACACCCACACCCACGCTCACATACACCAACACTCACCCACACCCACACCCACACACCCACACCTGCCAGAGCACCCCAGGGCAATGTCCCAAACACAAAGGCTATGTGACATGGCACATTCACTGTGATTGAGCCATACTGAAGGTCGTCCAGCGCACGCGTGTAGGCTTCCTGAGAGGCAAGCATTCAGATTAGAGGGCTGAATTCAAAGGTGGATTTGTTGTGAGGTCAATAGGGTTGGCCAGAAGCGGGTATACACGCTGTGTATGACAGTATATTTGATGAAAGCCCTGCAGATAATGCTGTATCTACACCACACGTATATATAATATGGTTCTGGCCAACCCTAGAGTTTCACCATATGCTGCGTGGCGTGTTGACAATGCGCTGGAGGTTCACCATACACTGGATGCTGTGTGGCATGTTGACACTGTGCTTGAGTACTCTGTTGACACTGTGCAGTGTTGACACTGTGCTTGAGTAGTGTGTTGACACTGTGCTTGAGTAATGTGTTGACACTGTGCTTGAGTAATGTGTTGACACTGTGCTTGAGTAATGTGTTGACACTGTGCTTGAGTAGTGTGTTGACACTGTGCTTGAGTACTCTGTTGACACTGTGCTTGAGTAATGTGTTGACACTGTGCAGTGTCGACACTGTGCTTGAGTAGTGTGTTGACACTGTGCAGTGTTGACACTGTGCTTGAGTAGTGTGTTGACACTGTGCAGTGTTGACACTGTGCTTGAGTAGTGTGTTGACACTGTGCTTGAGTAGTGTGTTGACACTGTGCTTGAGTACTCTGTTGACACTGTGCTTGAGTAATGTGTTGACACTGTGCAGTGTTGACACTGTGCTTGAGTAGTGTGTTGACACCGTGCAGTGTTGACACTGTGCTTGAGTACTCTGTTGACACTGTGCTGTGTTGACACTGTGCTTGAGTACTGTGTGGCATGTTGACACTGTGCTTGAGCCGTACTGTGCAAGCATTTAGAACTCCTGATATTGTGCAAGCATTTAGATTCTCTTGATACTGTGCAAGCATTTAGATCTCCTGATACTGTGCAAGCATTTAGAACTCCTGATATTGTGCAAGCAATTAGATCTCCTGATACTGTGCAAGCATCTAGATCTCCTGATACAGTGCAAGCTTTTAGATCTCTTGATACTGCGCAAGCATTTAGAACTCCTGATATTGTGCAAGCATTTAGATTCTCTTGTTACTGTGCAAGCATTTAGATGCAAGCATTTAGATTTCCTGATACTGTGCAAGCATTTAGATCTCTTGATACTGTGCGAGCATTTATATCTCCTGATACTGTGCAAGCATTTATATCTCCTGATACAGTGCAAGCATCTAGATCTCGTGATACTGTGCAAGCTTTTAGATCTCGTGAAACTGCGCAAGCATTTAGATCTCCTGATACTGTGCAAGCATTTATTACTCTTAATACTGTGCAAGCTTTTAGATCTATTGATACTGTGCAAGCATTTAGAACTCCTGATACTGTGCAAGAAATTAGATTTCCTGATTCTGTGCAAGCATCTCGATCTCCTGATACTGTGCAAGCTTTTAGATCTGCTGAGTACTCGCAGAAGTACTCTAGTTCTTGGAGGCGAGTGCAACCGAACGTCAGTTAGTACTCTCTTAGCACAGCTTGCGCTGTGCTAACCATCCTTTTTATGCTTGCGCCTTAGATAGTTGGCAGCTTAGTTTTAAGCTTTTGCTCTCCTTGACTTCAGCAACTTGACCTTTATGCTTGGTATTGGGCACAAGTGTAAAAATCCCCCTCCAGAAGTTCGGTGGACACGAGCCGGAATAGATCTCTTAACACTGTGCAAGCATTTAGAACTCCTGATACTGTGCAAGCATTTAGATCTCCTGAGAGAGAAGGGGAAAAACAGGCAGTAAGAAAGGTAGCTCTGAAATGATTTTTACTATCGTAGGCGCTGTGAAGCACGCTCACATTGTGAGCAAGCAACACTGAATGTCGTGCTGCACATGCGTTTAGGCCTCTTGAGAGAGAAGATAATAAGGATTAGGCTGAAGCACGCCAGACGTATGCATCAGATCCACCTCGCTTGTCGCTGTGTGCTGCGCTCTATCAAAGTGGACAGCAACATCCAAAAGAGTCCCCAAACCGCTGCTCATTCACAAATGCTACACATCTGCCGTTTCTAAAAAGGCACACACACACACAACCACACACGCACACACACACACACACTTGGTGATGCTGCAGCTGCATTTCTGAGTGAATCCACACCCCCACAGCCAGAGACCCAAAACACGGCTCATTCATAAACGCCACATACCTGACCTTTCTGAAAAAGACACACACACACACTCTCACTTGGTGCTGCTGCTGCGTTTCTGGGTGGATCCACACCCCCACAGCCAGGGAACCAAAGCACTGCTCATTCAAGTATGCCGTGGCGTCACGCAAAAAGGCAGAAGCATCGCCCCCAGTGCCTGGTATGCACACTTCCTGTGTTTGTTTGTGTGTGTATGTGTGTTTGTGTGCGTATCTGTTAATGTGTGTGCGTGCGTGCATGAGCATGTGTATGTATGTGTGTGCGTGTGTGCGCGCATGGGTGTGTGTGTTAACAAATGCAGTGCTACACACTACATGTCTTTACAAGCGCAGACCTCCTACCACAAGGATTCAATCGAACAAAGAACATAGAACACAGAACATAGAACATATCACATAGAACATATCACATAGAACATAGAACATAGAACATGGAGCATATAACATAGAACATATAACATATAACATGGAACATGGAACATAGAACATAGAGCATAGAGCATGGAATATGGAACATAGAACATAGAACATAGAACATAGAACATAGAGCATAGAGCATAGAGCATAGAACATAGAACATAGAACATATAAACCATTCGCACAGCTAGAGCAACACACAAAGAAAGTTGCAGGAGGCACAGCTTCCACAACTCCTACAAAAAGAACGACACGCGCACTGCCCGCTCCCACATGTGCGTCATTTCATGCCATGATTACAGATATCTAAGAACTCATGACACGCGCACTGCTCGCTCCCACATGGGCGTCATTTTGTGCCATGATTACAGATATCTAAGAACTCATGACAAGCGCACTGCTCGCTCCCACATGTGGATCATTTCATGCCATGATTACAGATGTCTAAGAACTCATACCGCACCACTTCACACCACGCTTGTCGAACTCACAATTACGCTGGCTTGTAGATCTCACAATTACGCTGGCTTGTAGATCTCACAATTACGCTGGCTTGTAGATCTCACAATTACGCTGGCTGGCTTCTTCTGGTTTTATGACTGGCCAGATTCCTATGTACACTCCGTATATGACCGTATATTTTGGTGATTTTTTTGCCCAAAATACCATACGTATACCGTAAATGATTATTTATTTACCGTTAAAAATATGGTCCTGGCCAACCCTGTAAGACCCTCCAATAGCAAGAGCACGTGCACGGTTGAAAGCACGTACCTACATCACTCCACGCCACACCTTCTCACAATTACGCTGGCTTCTTTTGGGTTAAGACCCTCCAACAGCAAAGACACTTGCATACATAAGCACGTTCCTGCACCACATTTAATAGCACACACACCTGCATCACTTCATGCCACGGCTGCTCACGATTAGGGCTGGCTTCATGTGGCACAAGACCCTCCACAAGCAACGGCATGCACACACTAATGCGTGTGGCACACAACTACACTGCTTCAGACGTTGTGTGCGCTCGCCATACGCGCATAAGAGCATACACACACATGTGCACACACATACCTGCATCACTCCACACCACGATTCCTCACGAGTGCATGCCTCTTGTGGTGTTAGACCCTCCACAAGCAACCACGGGGGTGCGTTGGCCATCATGCCTTCTGCACTGTTCCCGCTGACAGCACCCAGCTCATGCACCTGTGTGTGTTGTTTGGGGGTGTATGTGAGTGTGTGAGGTTTGCTCCCCATGGAAGCACCCATATCAGTTACCTGTGTGTGTGCGCATGTGTGTGCGTGTGTGTGTGTGTGTTGTGTGTGTGTGTGTGTGTGTGTGTGTGTGTGTGTTTGTGTGTGTGTGTGTGTGTGCGTGCGTTTGCGCTTGTCTTCTTGTGCAGGTGTGAGGGCCTAAGTAAATTTTGATACACTTAAGTATGCACATTCATAAATGTGTGAGTATGCATGTTCATGAGTGTGTGCGTATGCATGTTCATGGGTTTGCATGTACAACAGGTTACTTGCACAAGCCTTTCATCCTTTTATCACCACCACACATCACCACCACACACACACACACACACACACTCACTCACACAAACACACACACAAACATACACACATACATAACACCCCTACAAACAGCCACACAAACATACATACATTGCACCTCTACAAACAGCCACACATTACTTGCACCGTTACATGTGAAGATAAGGCAGCACTGCAATGCTTATGTGTTTGAACCTCAGCAGCTCCTAATTTCTCTACTTTCTTCTGAAACGGCCACTTCACAGCCATTTCTAGTACCGCACCAGGACCCTGTTTGACCACATCTTCTTGTTTCCAGAAGCTGTGTAATTAGGGTTGGCCAGAACCATACATGTATAGGTATAAAAAGTGTACACACGGTACTTTAGGCAGGGAAATCACCATACATACAGTCATATACGGTGCAGATATACGATTCTGGCCAACCCTATGTGTAATGTATACCCTCAAGGGGCATAGTGGTTGTTGGTCATGCTGTAACAGTAACCCATGCAAGATATCAATTCCTGATATCAATCACATTTTGTCGATAAGGGCTTGAGCTGAAAAACTCAACAGTGAGCTTGGCCATCATGAGGGGCAGAGTAGGTGCTGACACACTCCATCAACGGTGCTTCCTCACTTTTCCATTGGAGTAGCACCTGACACAACCCATGACAGCAATTACAAATAGGGTGTGGGTGTGGATGCGGCACCCATCACCTACACCCACTGCTACTTAACAACTAACTGCTCTTAGCAATATCACAGAATCATACCTATTTCTATCCACTGTGCTCTGTGATTTTGCTAACACTTACGTTTCCCTGCCTGGTATACGCCCGCCACAAAAAGCGCACTGCACGCACACACACATTCCGGCACTTTCTTACATAACACAACATAAGCCTGTAATTCTCTCCCTGATCTGCACTCCAGCATACAGAGCACTGCATACAAACACCATTTTCCAGCAACCCCCTTAACAACACAACACACACCTTGATATTCCTCCCTGTTCTGCACTCCCACAGAAAAAGCACCGCACTGCACTGCACACACACATACACAAACACACACACACACACACACATGTACACACACCTGCCTTCCCGCAAACTTCTTCTGGAAGCGCTCAGCCTTTTCTTTGGTTCCCGGGTAGAAAGGCACCCTCCGAGTTGCTCCCTGCAATGCCCTCTTTACCGCAGACAGGAAGGCAGCTCGCTGTGGCCAAGCCGCGTCGGTCACCAGCAACTGCAGTCACACCCGTGGGTACAGCGTGTGTGTACGCGTGCTTTGTAAGTATAAGAACCCCGAAGTGTATGTCAGCATTGGTCACCAGCAACTGCAGTCACACAATCGATCCACACAGCGTGTGTGTATGATTGCACGCATGTGAGCATGATAAAGCGGACACTTGGCATCCATATCAGCAACTGCACTTAAGCAGTCACTCCACACAGCGTGCGTGTACGAGTGCACGCATGTGAGCATGATAATGCGGACACTCGGCATCCGTATCAGCAACTGCACTCAAACAGTCATTCCACACAGCGTGCGTGTATGATTGCACGCATGTGAGCATCTTAATGCAAACACTCAACATCTAACAGAAACTGCAGGGACACAGTGACCCCACACGGCATGCGTAGGTGCATGTCACCCCACACGGCATGCGTAGGTGCATGTCACCCCACACGGCATGCGTAGGTGCATGTCACCCCACACGGCATGCGTAGGTGCATGTCACCCCACACGGCATGCGTAGGTGCATGTCACCCCACACGGCATGCGTAGGTGCATGATTGCAGTCACCCCACACGGCATGCGTAGGTGCATGTCACCCCACACGGCATGCGTAGGTGCATGTCACCCCACGGCATGCGTAGGTGCATGACAGCACGCGTGTGAGCATTCCAGGTGGTGTCAGAGGATAATTGGTTAGAGTTGACTAGGGTTGACTAGTGGTTCGCACAGGCCGAGGATACACAATGTGTTTCTGCTATAGAATAGAAGAGGTTCTAACCCATTTGTGAAAGTATGCAGTGTATGCGGGGTGTTCAGTTGGGGGTCTGCCATTTAAAAGACACAAATTTACACATTTTAATGGACCTTTGTCAACGAACTGAAGCTTTGTCGCCGGTCCTGGGTGCATGGATGTGGTGACACCTAGGAAGAAGATAAAAACATAGGAATGGTTACACCTAGGAAGAAGATGAAAACATAGGAAGAATGACGGAGGAGCCTATGAAGGCAGAGAATGCGCTAGGAGTGTCTTTAGGGAAAGCAAATGCCTTTGGCCTAAAGGACGGCAAGAATGACGACGGATGGTAGGCAACACAAACTGTAGGTGGTACACAACACGAGCATTTAAATGTACTATGGTACACAAGTTTATAATTGTAGTATGGTACAGAACACGAGCTTTTAATTGTATTACAATACACAGGTTTCTATTTGTAGTATGGTACAGGACACAAGCTTTTAAATGTACTATGGTACACAAGTTTATATTTGTAGTATGGTCCAGAACACGAGCTTTTAACTGTACTATGGTACACAGGTTTCTATTTGTATTATGGTACAGAACACAAGCTTTAAATTGTATTACGGTACACAGGTTTCTATTTGTAGTATGGTACAGAACAAGAGCCTAGGTTTTTAATTTTATTTCTAACTCGCACCAAACTCTTCCCTCAGCAAGCAGGAATTGCAGACAGACACGTTTACACACATACGCACAAATACGCACACACACACACAAACACACACACACAAACACACACACAACCACGCGTACACATACCTCAAGGGCGATGCAGTTGTGGCCGCAATTTTGCATGAGGCCAAACGCGACGCTCTGTGCATGGTAATCCAGATCTTCCTGGCTCCTACATTTGTTTTGTAGTAACACACAAACACAAATGATGAGATGCGTCAAGGAATTGACTAGCATTTGCGGCCAGGAGTTTGGTGCCTGGACAGGAGGGCTTTGTGCAACCACAGGCTTGCCTATGTATTAGGCAGCTTCTACGCTTGAGCACATTTGCGAGGAATTGTAGGAAGGGATGGCATCGACTTTGTTTTTCGTGTGTGTGTGTGTGTCTGTGTCTGTGTCTGTGTCTGTGTGTGTGTGTGTGTGTGTGTGTGTGTGTGTGCGTGTGTGTGTGTGCGTGCGTGCGCGTGTGTGTGTGTGTCTGTGTGTGTGCATGTGTGAGTACACGTGTGTATGTAAGCATGTGTGTGCGGCAAATATAACGTGGCATACACGTATTGCAGCAGCAAAGAAATTGCTCAAAGGCGACTGGTGCGTACTAAGTGCAAAGAATGTGCAATAATAGGTACTTTTGTGAATTACAAGGGTTTTGTAAGCACAGAAGCAAAGGTTGAGGAAGGTCATAGCTCTGAGTTCAGGACACCAAGCACAGCTGTTTTGGAGCTGAGGAGCAGATGTTTTGAGCTGAGGAGTGCTTTTTTTAGCTGAAACACAAGAGTTATCAACAGACAAGGTTAGAAAACTAGACTTGTTAAACAACGAGACAATAATTATCAAACGAGGCCAGTCCGATTAGAACACATGAATAACGATTGCGAGGCAGTCAGCTGAGTTCCTCATCCAACAGACACTTTCTGTTTTACCGCAGTTGCATAATTTATCTTTGCTAAAGTGGCTCCTTTTGTTTGTTGACGACTCGGAGAACATGAAACGACCTGCCGTTCTTCCTTCAAGCTGAACCATGAAGAATTCATTTATGGCTTCTCTCTTTATCTCAAGCAACATTGCCAGGTGCAGCGTTTGAACTTTCCAAGGACCCGGCACAACTGCTAAAGGTTGTTGCGTTTGAACTTCCCAAGGACCTGGCACAATATTGCAGGGCGTCAAGCTCATACTAAACAATGACCTGGGACAGTGATGTAGGGCGTCAAGCTCATACAAACCAATGACCTGGCACAATATTGTAGGGCGGTAAGCTCATACAACCAATGACCTGGCACACTAATGTAAGGCGTCACGCTCACACTGCCCAAGGACTCGGCACACTACTGTAGGGCGTCAAGCTCATACAAACCAATGACCTGGCACACTAATGTAGGGCGTCGCGCTCTTACAAACCAATGACCTGGCACACTAATGTAGGGCGTCAAGCTCATACAAACCAATGACCTGCCACACTAATGTAGGGCGGCAAGCTCAAACAAACCAATGACCTGGCACACTAATGTAAGGCGTCACGCTTACACTGCCCAAGGACTCGGCACACTAATGTAGGGCGTCAAGCTCATACAAACCAATGACCTGCCACACTAATGTAGGGCGTCAAGCTCATACAAATCAATGACCTGGCACACTAATGTAGGGCGTCAAGCTCATACAAACCAATGACCTGCCACACTAATGTAGGGCGTCAAGCTCAAACAAACCAATGACCTGGCACACTAATGTAAGGCGTCACGCTCACACTGCCCAAGGACTCGGCACAATGACACAGGGTGTCACGTTTAAACATACCAATGACCTAGCATAAAAGTATAGCCTTGTATGCTATGACCTAGCATAAAAGGTCATGCTAGGTCGACCTAGGCTAGGTGATGCCAGGTCATGGAAGCCCTAATCAAGTTCAAACACACCAAAACGCTGGCATACTAATGTAGGACGACGCTTTCAAACTTACCAAGGACCCGGCACGATGACGTAAGGTGTCACGTTCCCAAGCTCCGCTGTCACCGGCTTACCAGCTACGCCTGCAAATAAGTTTAGTTTAGTTTAGTTTGGATAACAAAGGCATTCAGCCTGGAATGGATGCTCAACCTATGAGAACGAGGTAAACCTCAAAACAAACCAAGTAAAAAAGGGCTGTGACGCAACTGGAAAATGCTAACCATAAAGACACGAGAAGAAGTAGGCAAAAACATACGCCTGCAAATAAAGACAACACACTGAGTGACGGTGAAACGCAATGCAATGAGCGTGACAACGACGACAAAAAAGACACTGAGCGGTGACACAACACACTGAGTGATCAACGATGACAAAGCACTGAGTGACGGTGAAACGCAATGCAATGAGCGTGACAACGATGACAAAAAAGGCACTGAGTGGTGACACAACACACTGAGTGATCAACGATGACAAAGCACTGAGTGATAAGGAGCCGTGTGGACATTACTTGAAATTGTACCCTGTTACTATCTTAACCTTCGCATGACTCTCACAATTTCAATCTAGTTTGACCCGAATATTTAGGTGTGCAACCCTTACCAAAAGCAGCCACAATGGAATCACACAACACTAACTTAACCTTCGCATAACTCTCACAATTTCAATCTAATTTGACCCACATATTTTAGATGTGCGACCCTCACCAGGAGTGGCCACAATGGCGTCATACTAAACTACCTTAACCTTTGCATCACTCTTACAGTTTTTTTCTTATTTAACCCGGAGTTTCTGGATTTGCGCCCCTCATCAAAAGTGGCCACAATGGCATCATACTAAACTACCTTAACCCTCACCAGGAGTGGCCACAATGGCGTCATAAGTGGCCTTTGATCCCGTAAGATGGATGCTGGTGACCAGAGGGTGTTGTGTCAGGTGGCGGCTGACCTGCACATGATCGGCATTATTTGATCGTGTGTGACCAGGGTGTGTTTTTTCATTTTTGTGTGTGAGCACAAGCTTTCTCGTGTTTGTGGATGACGGTGACCAGAGGGTGGTGCGTCAGGAGGCGGCTGACCTGCAAATTATCGTAATTATTTGATCGTGTGTGACCAGGGTGTGTTTTTGCATGTTTGTGTGTGAGCACAAGCTTTCTCGTGTTTGTGGATGACGGTGACCAGAGGGTGGTGCGTCAGGAGTTGGCTGACCTGCACATAATCGTAATTATTTGATCGTGTGTGACCAGGGTGTGTTTTTGCATTTTGTGTAAGAGCATAAGCTTTCTCGTGTTGGTGGATGACGGTAACCAGAGGGTGGTGTGTCAGGTGGCGGCTGATCTGTGCTTGGTCATTATTCTTATTGTATGCTCTTGCATGTTTGTGTGTGAGCACAAGCTTTCTCGTGTTTGTGGATGACGGTAACCAGAGGGTGGTGTGTCAAGTGGTGGCTGACCTGTGCTTGGTCAAGATTCTTATTGTATGCTCTTGCATGCTTTTGTGTGAGCACAAGCTTTCTCGTGTTTGTGGATGACGGTGACCAGAGGGTGGTGTGTCAGGTGGCGGCTGACCTGCGCATGATCGTAATTCTTTGTTTTTGTGTGACCAGGGAGTTCTTACATTTTTGTGTGTAAGCATATACATTCTCGTGCTGGTGGATCTCAGTGTGACCAGAAAGTGTTTTTGATTTTGTGTGACCGATGGAAAATCGTGTGCGTTTTCGTTTGTCAGCATAAGCATGTGCGCTTTCTGGTGTTGGTGGATGACGGTAACCGAAGGGTGTTGGTTGTGTCAGGCGGCAGCTAACCTGCGCATGACCGTGCTTTTGTGTGGCCTATACATGCTTGTATGTGTATGTGTATGTGTATGTATTTTTGAACACGTATGTGCCTGTGTATGTGCATGTGCGATTATAGGTGCGGAGAGCGCTGGTGATCAGAGGGTGCCTGTCAGGTGGCGGCTTACCTGTGCATGATTGCATTTATATGTGTTTATATCTCTGCACATGTATGTGTGTACACGTGTGTGCATGTGTGATATTATATCACTGTTATCAGCAGTGTGGGAATAGCTGGCGACTAGGAGGTGCTGGGTCGTGTGCAGCCATGCATGTGCCTTTACTAGTGCATGTACCTTAACTAGTGTATGTACCTTAACTAGTGTATGTACCTCAACAAGTTCATGTGCCTGAACTTGCGCATGTACCTAAACAAGTGCATGTACCTTAACAAGTGTATGAACCTAAACAAGTGTATGTACCTAAACAAGTGTATGTACCTTAACTAGTGTATGCACCTTGACTAGTGTACGTGCCTGAACTAGTGTATTTACCTTTACTAGTGTATGTGCCTCAACTAGTGTATGTGCCTGAACTAGTGTACGTGCCTGAACTAGTGCACGTGCCTGAACTAGTGCACGTGCGTGTAAGATACAAGTGTAACGTATGTGCGTGATCTTATATACCTCGTTTGCTTGTATGCTTCATGCATGTGTTATGCGTACATACCGTATGCTTCATGCATGTGTAATGTGTACATACCGTATGCTTCATGCTTGTGTAATGTGTACATATCGTATGCTTCAAGCATGTGTGCATACCGTACAGGGGCAAGAACCACCGTGCCTATCTGTTATATTCTTGTATATTCTTGTAATCATTGTCTGTATCTGCAATTGTTTCATGCACGTACTCTAATTAATATTGGGAGCGTTTTTACTGCCTGCGTACATTTTTTTTCTTTCTCTTTTCAAACCGTACATGAAAAATCCCTTGTGTGACAGCCTTTGCATTTTGCGCTGGCATTTGCGTTGCATTTGGATGTTCAGTGGAAGGGTCCCTTTTTTACCTCCTATTCCTGCCAGTAAAGGCCAAGGCAGACTGTTACACTCAAGTAGGGTTGGCCAGGACCGTTTATATGCACCGTATATGACCGTGTATTTTGTGATTTCTTTGCCAAAATTACCGTGTATACACCGTATATATATGGTTCAGGCCAACCCTACACATAAGCGTGTCACAAACAACGTTGTGCCTTTTCTTCCCTTTTTTAAGGGCATTTATTTTGTAGTTGCTACAAGCCTGTGGTGCTACAGCAAAACACATTTTGAAAACGGTTCTTTAAATATGTAGACTAGCTGTCGCATTTTTTACTGAAGGCTTAAAATCTGAACCTCTGTTACACATGAGCATGCCATCCTTTGCGCTGCTTGTTTGGGGCCTTCCAAAAAAATGCCTCAAACAAAAGCTCACAGTGCTTGATATTAATATGTGTGTGTGTGTGTGTGTGCGTGCGTGCAGGACACGCACATTCATCTCCATAATTGCATTGATACAGTATACACACACACGCACACGCGCACACACACACACAAACACACAAACACACACACACACACACACACACACACACACACGCACACACACACACAAACACACACTT